>Ga0209589_1006423_pt1 | contig 19459 bp, 13 predicted proteins | sample CowpeawhiteBW_FD_187525 | JGI IMG/M metagenome (GOLD analysis project Ga0209589, IMG submission 187525) | Root nodule microbial communities of legume samples collected from California USA - Cow pea white BW (SPAdes) (version 2) | ecosystem: Host-associated > Plants > Roots > Nodule | place: USA... | reverse complement strand
GAATCATTTGATTCAAACTTTAGATTTTGTTAATAAATAAAGTAATATTATGTAGAAAAAGAATATTACACTTGAAATATCGAGTTAAAATTTTCGTATAATAAACTCTTTTTTCTTTTTTTTTTTTGAATCAATAGTGCAATTTATTATAGTCCTTCAAGTTAATGATAACAATAAATTTCCAGAGTTTCCTGTATGTAAGAGAATATTTATGTTTTTTATAATTATCATGTTGTGTAAAGTAACGTATTTCTAATTTCTAATTTGGAATTTAATATAATTTATCGTAATTACTGAAGTTTCTGTACAACTAGGAAAACTCATTGAATACTTAGTTTAATTAAATTTTTAATGACTATGTTATCATTACAGAGAAATTATTTGATCGATTTTTGTAGATGACTAAAATTGTGAAAAATGTTGACAAAATAAAAAATAATTGGCCTTTAATTGACGGCGCGTCTGCAGGTGCTAGGATATGGATGGGCCGGATTACTGAGGAAATACGTGGTGGAACCGGCCCATATGTGGTGGCCCAGTACCCTCGTCCAAGTTTCACTTTTCCGGTATGTTAAGTCCTTCCTTATTGTTTTTTTTTTCTTAATTTTTTTTATCATTTTTACAAGCATTCTTCTTTTCATATGATTATTACATGTTTTGTAGGTGTATTAATTATTAAGTTAAAATTTGATAAAAATTTCTAAATGTCTATACTATTGTATTATATTTTCTATGAGTAGTGAAAAGAATTCTTTTAATACTTTTAATTTATATTTCTTCAAAATTCAATGATGCACATATAGTACACTTGGTGGTAGAATGTTTTTATGCACATGCTCTTTTCGCTCTCGCAGTAAATATGTATAGAGGTGGATAGATTTAAACAAAAGGGAGAGTTTATTAAAACCTCTCTAAATGCAAGGTTACCCCATAAATGAACCTAACTTGAATTTAGATGAAGTGCACTCACAAAAAAAGCTATTTGAATGAGGATAAAGTACAAGAGGGTGGGGAAATTCATTATTTGTGTATAGAAATAGTTAAGTCAAATCTTCATGGATTTTCCTAGAAGGCGTAAAGTGAGGGCGAGACATAAAAGAAGACTTTGTATTTTTTGTTCAAACGAAGACACTGCGCTGGGCCAGCTGGTTTCAAAGATTCTTGTCTAACTATATCACAGTTGACTTTAGAACTACCTCACAGTTCACTGAAATAACGTTAATATCAAGCATTTACTCTCACCTTTTATATTGTTTAAACATGTGGTCCTGAAATTGATCACAATTAAGCATCAACAGCTATGCGCAAACGACTTACGAACTACGAATGAGACATGGAGAAAATGGCTACGTTCGACACTAAGAAACAGCAGCATGTGACCGTCGTGCTAATTTCGCAATCAATTTTGAATTTATATTTTTAAAAAGTAAGATATAATTGACCCATTAATATTTACAAGATTTACTTGACTTGGATTCTGATATGGACTACCGATAGATACAAGATTTTTTATCATCACTATTTTACTTGACTTGGATTCTGATATTATGATAATGACAACCCATATATGGGAAACATTATTCTATGATACAGACTATTTTGTTTTGACCAATTGTTAATAACATGCAATCAAAACTTTATAACTCTTTTAAACGTCTCAAATGATGTTTCGCCGGAATCACAAAGTCTTCAACCATAACGTTAATTTCTCCTTGTGTGGATGTTTAGGATGGTTTTCTACACCTTAAAGGAAGTAGGACATGAGACTCGTACATCTCTAGCTTTATGAGCTGTGTAGTACTGTTGTGAGGTAACAACATTAAAATGAACACCGAGAAATTAAGTATGTAACAAGGGAAACATGTGCGAAGCAATTAAAGTTTCACATGCAATCACATAGTGTGCAGAGTCTGTATTGATGTACTAACAAACCACTATACTTACATAAATGAATTGTTGATATGCAGAGCATTGCATGAGAAAGATGAAGGAGGACTTTCACGGGCAAAGTTTTTCTTTATTGCACTAGTGTGCAGTTTTTTGTGGTACGTGGTCCCTGGATACTTGTTCACAACGCTCACAAATATCTCATGGTTGTGTTGGATATTCTCCAAGTCAGTTACAGCTCAGCAGATAGGATCAGGCATGAGGGGGCTTGGAGTTGGAGCCCTCACACTTGATTGGACTGCTGTGGCATCATTCTTGTTCAGCCCTCTTATATCACCCTTCTTTGCCATTGCCAATGTTTTTGTGGGCTATGCATTAGTAGTTTATGTTGTTACTCCTATAGCATATTGGGGCCTCAATGTCTACAATGCCAATAGGTTTCCCATTTTCTCCTCACACTTGTTTACAGCACAAGGTCAAAGGTACAACATACCTGCTATTGTAGACAATCATTTTGAGTTGAATGTTGCAGAGTATGAAAAGCAAGGTAGAATTCATCTCAGTGTGTTTTTCGCCCTCACTTATGGATTTGGATTTGCCACCATAGCATCCACCCTCACACATGTGTTCTGCTTCTATGGAAGGTAAAATGCCTCTCAAATTCTTTTGCCCTGACGCCTAATTTCATACTGTATTAACCTATATCCGATGATAGTAAAGAACATTCATGTCATGGCCTTTACAGTTACATATTGTCCAAACCAAAATGTCTAACATTTGAGAACAATTCATGAAACAGCTGAAGCTCAAAATCAAACATTGTGACAACAATTTGTATTTAGACTACCTGGTATATTATTGAACGAAATATATATATATATACTGATCTATAACTAAATATGCAGAGAGATTATGGAGCGCTATCGTGCTTCTTCCAACGGGGAAGAAGATATTCACGCAAAATTGATGAAAAGATACAAAGACATACCTTCCTGGTGGTTTTATTTATTGCTAGTTGTGACCCTTGTGGTTTCTCTCGCACTATGCATCTTTCTCAATGACCAGGTTCAAATGCCATGGTGGGGACTTCTCTTTGCTGCAGCCCTAGCTTTCGGATTTACCCTCCCTATTAGCATCATCACTGCCACCACAAACCAGGTTAGAGAGTGTAACATTTGCCCCCGCCCCCCATTATATGATAGCACATGTGTAGTCGTGCATAAATTAAACATGCCTTGAAAGACCACACAAGGTATAGATCGAGCTTCAAGCCAATTCATCATAGGAATTTTAATATTGTTTCAAATACTAACCATGCTAAAAGGCTTGAGCTTTTCCATAAGTATGATATATTTTATTTCTAATGTTTACCCACAAAATGATATGAATATATACGATCTCAATTTGATAAACATAAAGAATTCCTTTTTGACATGGAGTTAGAAACTTCATCTTTTCAGGTAGTAATTCTCAATGGTTACTTGGGAATTTTTGAACAATGTGAGATAAGATGAAAATAGAGCGTTTACGTCTTGTATTTAATTTTAGCTCGAGAGCTTTCCTAGCCTTTTAAACTAGGTTCGTAGTTCATGGGACCACAAAATTTAAAGTTTGAACTATCGCCCTCTTTGTTATCTGTTCAGACACCAGGATTGAATGTCATCAGTGAGTATGTCTTTGGTCTCATTTACCCGGGAAGACCGATTGCAAATGTATGCTTCAAAACCTTTGGTTACATAAGCATGGCCCAGGCTGTCTCGTTCCTCAGTGATTTCAAACTTGGGCAGTACATGAAAATCCCTCCAAGATCAATGTTCTTAGTTCAGGTACGTTCTTAAAGCGCGCGCACAACAACAATTCACCTCGTATAAATGCTGACAAAGATATTGCATTTATTCTGTAGTTTCTGTGCACTACATTTATTCACACATATATGTATAAATGCATAGTTCATAGGTACAGTGTTGGCTGGAACCATCAACATCTGGGTAGCATGGTGGTTGCTGAATTCCATAAAGAACATATGTCATGACGATCTCCTTCCAGCAGATAGTCCCTGGACATGCCCTGATGACCGTGTATTCTTTGATGCATCAGTTATTTGGGGCCTTGTGGGACCAAAGCGAATCTTCGGTTCTCTAGGAAACTACAGTGCATTGAATTGGTTTTTTCTTGGAGGTGCATTGGGACCCATAATTGTTTGGGTATTGCACAAAGCATTTCCAAAACAGTCATGGATTCCACTGATCAATCTCCCAGTTCTCCTGGGAGCAACTGCGACGATGCCACCAGCAACACCATTGAACTACAATGCATGGATATTGGTTGGGACAATTTTCAACTTCTTTATCTTCCGTTACAGAAAGAAGTGGTGGCAGAGGTACAACTATGTTCTGTCAGCAGCACTTGACAGCGGGGTTGCTTTTATGACTGTCTTACTATACTTTTCATTGGGTTTGGAAAACAAGAGTCTAAATTGGTGGGGAAATGATGGTGAACATTGTCCACTCGCAGCTTGCCCAACTGCAAAAGGCGTAATCGTTGATGGTTGCCCCGTAAAGTAGTGATAGGTTTTGTGCCTCTTAAGGCTTTCATTACAATACCACTTGTTTGTAGCATATGGAAAATGTAAAAAATAAAGGACCACTATTTTCAAGTAAATAGATAGCGTTGCATTGTTTACAGCACTTGTCACTGAATATGGGTGTGCTTTCTCAGTGTGGTGTATAACTAGTGACAGAAATGGCTAGTAATTTTGAATATTACATGATTCACAATGGTCCCACTTTCTCTATTTTGCAAGTATAACTTCGTAAGAGTAAATTCTCTTTTTCTTTTTCTAATTTTGTAGATTGTTTGCGGTTGAAATTATATTTTTTAGGAACGAATTCTTAACAATTTTTTTTTCCTAATTTCATAGATTTATATATTTATTTATAATAATTAATTTTATTAAAAAATTATAATTGTTTACAAACTCGTTTGAATATAAATTTTAAAAATATATTTAATTTAATATTTATGAATTAATTGAGAATAAAAAGTTTAAAAATGGTAATAATAAATAAGATAATTTAAATACATTGTATTTATGATAATAAAAAATTTATCATAATAAAATATTGTAATAATGTTTTTTTTAAATTAATTTTGATAAATATATATTTATTTGGTTAAAATAATTTATGTAATTTTTTTTGTAATAAGTTAGAAAAATTATATAAATTTTTAACTCTGTAAATTACATTTGTCAAATTTTATTCAAATCAATTATCTTAATTCATCTTACTCTTTGTTTACTAAACATGTAATACTAACTTCTTTTTTCCAAAACTAAAAAATTTAGTAATAAGTAACTTATTTTTTCTAATTATTAACTTTAATTTAAATAACTAATAAATTAAACAAATGATTATTTAATTTGAATTTGAATTTAAATTTGACTTTTTGAATTTTATACCTTTTGCATTTTAATTTTTTTATAAAATTCTACAAAGAAATTATTAACTTTTTTAATTAATTTTTTAAAACGGGCCAACGGGTCAGGATGGACTGACCCATACTTTGGCCTGTGAAGTTAACGAGTTAGATGGAATGGGTCAAAACGGACTCACGGGTTGAAATCTTCAACCCAACCCGTACCTTTTAACACGACTGATGGGCTGGCCGTAGGGATGGCAATTAGGGCCTGGCCCGCAGGCCCGCAGAAAAAACGCGGGACGGGCCAGGATAGTGAGCCCGCAGGCCTGCGTGGGCTCGGCCCGCATAGGCCCGCGGCCCGCGTGGGCTCGGCCCGCAAGCCCATATAAAATTAAAAAAAAAAACTTGCACTTGTGTATATTAATTATTTCTTTTATGGACTCTTGCATTAACATTTCAAATTCTTGTATAACTGGAAAAGACAAGTATTATGTAATTTTTAATGTGCTAAAATTTAAAGAATACATTGTCTATGTCATAGTATGAATATGATGAAAATGTTGAATTATCAATTTATCATCAATTTATCATCTAATTCCCCAAAGTCTTTACTTAATTTTGTGAACTTCTTAAAGTTTCCCAATTTTTAAACATTGAAAGTTTTATCATAAAAAAAATAAAAAAATAAAAAAAAAAGCGGGCCGACCCGCAGGTTCGCGGGCCAACGTATATGCGGGACGGGCCAGAGTATGCGGCCCGCATAAAATGTGCGGGGAGGGACGGACCGGCCCGCGGTGTGCGGGCCTTATGCGGGGCGGGCCGGCCCGCATTGCCACCCCTAGCTGGCCCATTGGACCCAGCCTGTTTTACCACCCCTATTTGAAATTCATTAAAAAAATAAGGAAACAGAAAACACTCAAATTTTGGAATTAGGCATTGGTTAGAAAAAAAAAGTCAATAGGTCCAAAAGATCAATTCAGGCTGAACACAAGGTCAAGTTGGATCAACACAAATTGGGTCGAAAGTCGGACCAAAGGTTGAGCTAGCACGGGTCGAGTCGAAGGTTGAGTCGACTCGGTCTTTGGTCCGACCCAAGTCGAGTCAAAGATTGAGCTAGGTCGGACTTGACCGAATGTCGCACCGGGCCAGTCCAGATAAAAAATTAAGTCGAGTTGTTCTACACCAAAGATTGAGTAAGACTGATCAAACTGAAAGTTGAGCTCAATTAAACCTAAGATCGACTTGAATCAAAAATCAAGATATATCATACCAAATTAAAAATTGAACCATATTAAATCGACTTAAAAGTACAAATTAATTTGTTTAATAAAAAAATGAAATTTAAAATATTTCAATTATTTCATAAAAAATAATTATTTAATTATTAATTATTTTAATTGTTGAAATCCTTTCGTCTGAACACAAGGTTAAGCATAATGAGATGGAAAACGATTCTTTCAAACCCATCTTTACTCTTACTTCTTAGTCTTCCCCCAATTGTGAAATGTGTGTGCATGGAAAGATCTTGTGAGACTTGGAAGACTAGTCTGCGACCATGGATGATGTGGTCAACTCCGAGAAAAAACTCGACTCTTTCCTTATTACACTTTCCAAATCTAATTAACCGAACAAAAACAACATTTTCAAACTTTCTGAAACCTCAAGCATAAAAACCTATCGTCTCTGACACTACACCACAACATGTGGTCCGACACAGAGAACCCAACCACTAGGGAAGAGGACGAAGACGAGGTGTCTCCCGTTGAGGAGGTTCGTCTCACGGTACCCAACACTGACGACCCGACCCAACCGATATGGACCTTCCGTATGTGGTTCCTGGGTCTCCTCTCTTGCTCCCTCCTCTCCTTCCTCAACCAGTTCTTCGCCTACCGCACCGAGCCTCTTATCATAACTCAGATTTCCGTTCAGGTCGCTGTCCTCCCCGTCGCGCACATCATGGCCGTGGTTCTACCCAAGACCAAGTTCACAATCCGTGGGTTTGGGCCCAGGACCTTCTCCTTCAACCCGGGTCCGTTTAACGTGAAGGAGCACGTGCTCATTACCATGTTCGCCAATGCCGGAAGCGCTTTTGGGACCGGGTCTCCGTACGCGGTTTTGATCGTTACCATTATCAAAGTCTTTTACGGACGCAGCATCTCTTTTTTCGCCTCTTGGCTTCTCATCGTTACTACACAGGTTTAGAAGTGAAACATCACCACTCGTTCACTCACTCACTCACTCGCTGACTCACGTAATAAGATGCGTGTGCAGGTGCTAGGATACGGGTGGGCTGGGATACTAAGGAAATACGTTGTTGAACCAGCCCATATGTGGTGGCCCAGCACCCTCGTCCAAGTATCACTTTTCCGGTAAGTCAATCAAAATTATTTATAACTATTATTTTTCAATCAAGACATATTTTATATCTTCCCAATTATTTAATAGTTTAATGTCAGTTTTTTACACTATAAACCGATCTAAAATTATCATTGACTTTTCTTTAAACAAAAATTATAAAACTTAACAAATTTAAAATTAATAATATTTTTTTAAATAATAATATGAACTTTTTAACATTACTAATATGCAAATTATTTTTTCTTATTTTACTGCTGCTTTTACCTATAGAGTGAACAATTTAAAATAAATAATTATTAATTTTCATTAAATAAAAAGAAAATAAAAAAAAGCTCCTATAGTAAGAGAAAACAATATTTAAAATAAATGAAAAATTTAAGACAAAAATATTTAAATTTGTAAACTTAAAAAAGTAATCTGGTGGTCCAAGAATTAATATATCAATTTGCCAGAAAAAAAATTACCTCTCGATAATCAACATATTAACAATTATGTATATATTTTTTAAATTTAAATATTAATGTATTATTATATTATTATAGTGAATTATTATGTAGGGGTGGCAATGCGGGCCGGCCCGGCCCATTTAGGCGCGACCCGCATAAGGCCAGCACAACGCGGGCTGGTCCGCCCTGCCCTGCATATTTTTTGGCCCGCGGGCTTGCGGGCCGGTCCGTTTTTTTTTTATATAATTTTTTTTATTTATTTTTTTAATTATTTTATGATAAAACTTTTAATGTTTAAAAGTTGGGAAACTTTAAGAAGTTCACAAAATTAAGTAAAGACTTTGGGGAATTAGATGATAAATTGATAATTCAACATTTTCATCATATTCATACTATGACATACAAAATGTATTCTTTAAATTTTAGCACATTAAAAATTACATAATACTTGTCTTTTCTAGTTATACAAGAATTTGAAACGTTAATGCAAGAGTTCATAAAAGAAGTAATTAATATACACAAATGCAATTTTTTTTTATCTTTTTATTTTATGCGGGCTTGCGGGCCGGCCTGCACGGCCTGCAGACCTATGTGGACTTGGTCTGCACGGGCCTGCGAGCTCACTACCCTGATTCGTCCCGCATTTTTTCTACGGGCTTGCAAACCAGACCCACAGACAGACCCTGATTGCCATCCCTATTATTATGAGAAGTAGTAGGTGATTAAAGTATAATTTTCCAACCAGCGACATAGAAAGACTTACAAAGTATAAGCGAAGTCAAAGACTATGGGCCACGTAAACCCTAATCAAACGGTACAGGATAGAACTGATGGCGCTAGGTTCGTAATCTATTTGAGCTTATTGTTACCTAAAAAGTCAAATATAATTGACCCGTTTTTTATGTTAATAATCAATATGAAATTAATTATAACTTTCATAAAATTGAGTTCAATATTTATTTTAATAGTATTCAGCATTTTTATTAGACTTACAAAATGAAAAACAAACTCCTAGGTGATAAAAAAATAGAGAAGAAATATTAGCTACTAAATTGATGGTGTTATCTATAACATTTTTTACGAAAATCATTTTATTTAGTGTGTACAATTATTTGGTTTTCAAAATTACACTATAATTATTTTATCTACATATATAAATCACTTAACCAACGATTTTCTTGAAAGGATTTCATTTTAATTTTAAATTTTTTAATTTCTTTTACATCAAATGAAAAAAGATAAATTAAAATATTTTTGAAAGATTTTGGTTTTTCATAATCTTTAATCATATTTATATCAATATATATAATTATGATTTTTTTTAAATATCTTTAGGCATATCTACATATAACGGTTAATTTTAATCGTTGAACTCAATTTTTATTTATTTTTTCAAAAAATGTTTTTATAAAATTTTCGTTGTTTTATTTAATAACAAATGAAATTAACTTTTAAAATTTTTAAAAATGCAAATCCATGTTTTGCTGATCAAGCATGTATGTCGGTTGGTATATTATTACTCACGAATAACTAAATTTACAAAAGAAAAATAATATGTTGATAATTAAACATAATCAGATAGACATTCTTGTTTAATAATAAAAATACATAACAACGAGGTGAGAAAGAAGAACAAAATATCATTATAAATTACACATATGATGTCAATCAGTAACTTTACAAAATGCATCTGTATCTCATTTGAACATGCACCAAATTGGTAGAGATAAATTGAATTTGATTTTCGCATAAACACGATGTTTTAGTGCCTTGATTTTTTTAAATTTTTGTTTTTATTCTCTCAATTAATATTTCACCATCCTAGTTTGAATTTGTAATGATTTTGGTATATATAATTAGAAATCTTTATTAAATAATTACGGACAACCATATTTTGATAGTGGATTATAATATGATAAATATATATAATTTTTTTGGAACAAATTTTTATTTTAGTCTTTCGGATAAATTTTTTTAATAATTTATTTTTATCAAATCGTTCTTCAACTTTTTCTATGTCCTATGTCATCGGTTTTAATTCTTATATCTAATATTATGTTTAGTCTCTCATATTGTGATTATATATTATTATAAAACATTTTATTATTTTGAAACGGTGCATTGTTTTATAGTACAAAGTAGTTTAAAAGTTCGTAAGACAAACTTAAAAATAAAAAATATAACTAAATTTTTATAAATAATTTAAATATGAATCAAAGTCTCAGCAAATAAAATAGATAAAACTTTAAATTATATAAAAATAAATACTTTTATATATATTATCACGATTTTTCAATCACCATAACTCCAGTATAAAAAATATAAATCCAAATACTTACGAATTTTTTAACCGTTCAAAATCCTTTTTTACCTTCATTAATTAAAAATATATTTTAGTTTAACATGGTGGATCAAAAAGTTCATTCTAATTTAAAAAAAAAATTGAAAAATTATCTTTTTGAATCGAGTTTAATTATTCGTATGGTATGTGTTTTGTCACTTTTAAAAGAATGTCAATGACATCCTAACTTTTGAATAAAATGCTTTAATTAGATCTTTTCAGATAGAGATGACTACCGGCGTGTGAGTGTTGGTTTTTTTTATTTATTTTTTTAAATAATTTCTTTAAAATTTTTAAAAGCGAGCAAGTGAAAGTGATGTGAGTGTCACTTGAGTTGGAACATGTTTGGTGTTGTCATTTCAGATCGATTGTGGATCATTTCGACTTACCTTGAATATTCTATGGGTGGATGGATTAGTAGTATAAAGAGTCACGTTTTCCCTTGATCATGACATACTTATACATATTGTTGTCATGCAGAGCAATGCATGAAACGAATGACAACAGAGCAAGAACAAAGTTTTTCTTCTATGCACTATTGTGCAGTTCATCGTGGTACGTCATCCCTGGATACTTGTTCACAACGCTCACAAATATCTCATGGGTGTGTTGGATATTCTCCAAGTCAGTAACAGCTCAACAAATAGGGTCAGGCATGAGGGGCCTTGGAGTTGGAGCCCTCACACTTGATTGGGCTGCTCTGTCATCATTCTTGTCCAGCCCTCTTATATCACCCTTCTTTGCCATTGTCAATGTTTTTGTGGGCTATGCATTCATGGTGTATGTTGTTATTCCTATAGCATACTGGGGACTCAATGTCTACAATGCCAATAGGTTTCCCATTTTCTCCTCACACTTGTTTACAGCACAAGGTCAGTGGTACAACATACCTGCTATTGTAGACAATCATTTTGAGTTGAATGTTGCAGAGTATGAAAAGCAAGGTAGAATTCATCTCAGTGTGTTTTTCGCCCTCACTTATGGATTTGGATTTGCCACCATAGCATCCACCCTCACACATGTGTTCTGCTTCTATGGAAGGTAAAATGCCTCTCAAATTCTTTTGCCCTGACGCCTAATTTCATACTGTATTAACCTATATCCGATGATAGTAAAGAACATTCATGTCATGGCCTTTACAGTTACATATTGTCCAAACCAAAATGTCTAACATTTGAGAACAATTCATGAAACAGCTGAAGCTCAAAATCAAACATTGTGACAACAATTTGTATTTAGACTACCTGGTATATTATTGAACGAAATATATATATATATACTGATCTATAACTAAATATGCAGAGAGATTATGGAGCGCTATCGTGCTTCTTCCAACGGGGAAGAAGATATTCACGCAAAATTGATGAAAAGATACAAAGACATACCTTCCTGGTGGTTTTATTTATTGCTAGTTGTGACCCTTGTGGTTTCTCTCGCACTATGCATCTTTCTCAATGACCAGGTTCAAATGCCATGGTGGGGACTTCTCTTTGCTGCAGCCCTAGCTTTCGGATTTACCCTCCCTATTAGCATCATCACTGCCACCACAAACCAGGTTAGAGAGTGTAACATTTGCCCCCGCCCCCCATTATATGATAGCACATGTGTAGTCGTGCATAAATTAAACATGCCTTGAAAGACCACACAAGGTATAGATCGAGCTTCAAGCCAATTCATCATAGGAATTTTAATATTGTTTCAAATACTAACCATGCTAAAAGGCTTGAGCTTTTCCATAAGTATGATATATTTTATTTCTAATGTTTACCCACAAAATGATATGAATATATACGATCTCAATTTGATAAACATAAAGAATTCCTTTTTGACATGGAGTTAGAAACTTCATCTTTTCAGGTAGTAATTCTCAATGGTTACTTGGGAATTTTTGAACAATGTGAGATAAGATGAAAATAGAGCGTTTACGTCTTGTATTTAATTTTAGCTCGAGAGCTTTCCTAGCCTTTTAAACTAGGTTCGTAGTTCATGGGACCACAAAATTTAAAGTTTGAACTATCGCCCTCTTTGTTATCTGTTCAGACACCAGGATTGAATGTCATCAGTGAGTATGTCTTTGGTCTCATTTACCCGGGAAGACCGATTGCAAATGTATGCTTCAAAACCTTTGGTTACATAAGCATGGCCCAGGCTGTCTCGTTCCTCAGTGATTTCAAACTTGGGCAGTACATGAAAATCCCTCCAAGATCAATGTTCTTAGTTCAGGTACGTTCTTAAAGCGCGCGCACAACAACAATTCACCTCGTATAAATGCTGACAAAGATATTGCATTTATTCTGTAGTTTCTGTGCACTACATTTATTCACACATATATGTATAAATGCATAGTTCATAGGTACAGTGTTGGCTGGAACCATCAACATCTGGGTAGCATGGTGGTTGCTGAATTCCATAAAGAACATATGTCATGACGATCTCCTTCCAGCAGATAGTCCCTGGACATGCCCTGATGACCGTGTATTCTTTGATGCATCAGTTATTTGGGGCCTTGTGGGACCAAAGCGAATCTTCGGTTCTCTAGGAAACTACAGTGCATTGAATTGGTTTTTTCTTGGAGGTGCATTGGGACCCATAATTGTTTGGGTATTGCACAAAGCATTTCCAAAACAGTCATGGATTCCACTGATCAATCTCCCAGTTCTCCTGGGAGCAACTGCGACGATGCCACCAGCAACACCATTGAACTACAATGCATGGATATTGGTTGGGACAATTTTCAACTTCTTTATCTTCCGTTACAGAAAGAAGTGGTGGCAGAGGTACAACTATGTTCTGTCAGCAGCACTTGACAGCGGGGTTGCTTTTATGACCGTCTTAATATACTTTTCATTGGGTTTGGAAAACAAAAGTCTAAATTGGTGGGGAAATGATGGTGAACATTGTCCACTCGCAGCTTGCCCAACTGCAAAAGGCGTAATCGTTGATGGTTGCCCCGTAAAGTAGTGATAGGTTTTGTGCCTCTTAAGGCTTTTATTACAATACCACGCATGAAAAACACTTGTTTGTAGCATATGGAAAATGTAAAAGATAAAGGACCACTATTTTTCAAGTAAATAGATAGCGTTGCATGGTTTATAGCACTTGTCATTGAATATGGGTGTGCTTTCTCAGTGTGGTGTATAGTGTCAGAAATGGTTACTAATTTTGAGTATTACAAAAGTTGTACCACTTTTTTCAATTTTGAAAGTTCTATTTTATGATTTAAGATGTTTTGATATCCAATAATTTCTTACATTTATTTATTTTACATATGCCTTTTTGTCATTCGTAATTTATTTTTTCTTATAAATAAAAAAAATATTGATTATTGTTTCGGTATACCTAATAGTCCAAAATCACTTAGCAATGGAGATTAAAAATGTTTGAAACAATCTTTTCTCCTTTAACCTTCTGATAAGTCTTTTAAAGACAAAATCGTGACAGAGTTCCAGACTCTAAAACTGACAATATTTTGGATGCGTTGATCGACTCTAGCAAGGTTACATCATAGAATTGGGATGAGAACATTGACATCTTATGTAGAATGAGAATTTCCTTAGCCCTCGACTAGGTGACTTGATCTAGACACCCAATAGTTTCAAATCACTTAGGAGTCGAAGCCAACGACACTTTAAATGCTCTTTCCTTTTTCAACCCTGAAGTACTTTTTAAGGACAAAATCGTAACAAAGCTCCAGTCTTCAAACCAAACAATTCCTCATGGTTGACCTTAGCGTTGCTACCTAATCAGACTTGGATGGAAATAATTATATTACTTTTAAGATAAAAGTGGAAAGACCAAATTGAAAATCAAATTTAGAGCTTTAAAGCTAAAGAAGAAAAACTCAAGAACATGACAAAATGAGACATGACATACAATACATGGGATGCAAAGACTGACCATTGCAATGCTACCTCATCAGACTTGAGATCGGAACATTTGTATCATATGTGGATATGAAAGCCCCCTTAGCCCTCAACTAGGTGGCTTGTTCCAGTACACCCAGTAGTTTCAAATCATTTGAGAGTCGAGGTCAATCATACTTTAAATATTCTTCCTTTCTTCAACCTTCTTATGCACCTTTTTAATGACGAAACTATAAACTACAAAACAAACAATATCTCATATATAATGATGATCCTAACAATATTACCTCTACAAACAATGATTGATCCTAACAATATCATCTCTACAAACACAAATACGAACAATTATATTACCTTTACAATAAAAGTGAAAAATGAAAAATAAAATTTAGAGCTTAAAGTAGAAAAGTTCCAAAACATGACAAAATGAGACATAGTCATATTACAAAATTTCATATTATATTTTAGATAACCATCCTTGCATCTATTTAGTTTCTTAATAATTAATTCTAGCCAAGAAATAGAATTTGTCGTCGACTATTCTCTATTCAATTATATATATATATATATATATTCTCAATTTTTTTCCGAGCTGTTTTGATGCAAAAATATTTATAGGATTGTTAAAATCAATTTCATTTGACATTTTTGTTTCAATAGTTAATAAGTTAACCCATTTAATATTTTTCATATATTTTTAATCGTTATCATGATTTTGAGGATTCGACATATCCTCATTAATACTTTTCCCTTATTCTATTGTTTTATATATATATATATATATATATATATATATATATATATATATATATATATATATATATATCGTTATTATCTTATTCATTCAAAAAGTATAATTTTAAATTAATAAACTTCTTTTTCTCATCTATTATTTGTAAATTTATTCATAATTCTTTTTTATGATGCAATTAAAGCCTCAACTTTCCTCTTATAGATTTTTGCATAACCTTATTCAAATTTTCTAGTTGACATATTGTTAGATATATTAGAAATCTAATATCTTATATCTTATATTTAACACATATCTTTATATTTTTATATAAAATAAAAAAAATCATAAAAATAAGTATATATAAAGAATGATTTAAAACGATAAAACCTAGTTTTGATTATAAGAAAGTAAACTCGATCCGCAGTCTTGTAGTATCTTAAAGTCTCATTCTCTTTCTCAAGTCTCAACTTTCTCATAAATCCGCAAACTTGTTATGGACTATATTCCAAAACAAAACGTGACAAAAGGAACACATTTTAAATCCTAGTAAAATTCATTAAATAAAATAAAAACAACATCAGCACAAATGAAAAGAAAAGCGTACTAACCAAAAATGAGAATAAAAAAATTGGTAGACACACATATTATGAAATTCAATGAATGATATTTGTCCCTAAAAAAATAACTCTTGAATAGAAGAAAACAAAGAAATGCAAGAAGTGAAATTTGTATATAAAAAGTCACTTAAAGATAAAAAAGTAAAATAAAATAAAATAAAATAAAAATTTGATATCACAAAAAAATAAAAAAAAAATAGAATAAAAATTGATTATAAAATAATAAAAATAGGTAATTATTATCTTTTTCCTAAAAAAAATTAAAATTTATTGAAAAATTATTTTAACTCGTTTAACATAAAAAATTAACAGAGACTAATAATAATTTAATGAAATATACTATCTTTATTATTTTCAAACATAAATTTATTATTAATTTAATAAAAATATACTAGAATCAATATTTTTTTAAAATCTTTTATATTTAGAATATAATTTTATAATTAATTTAATCGAAATATATTGATACTAAAAAAATATTTTAGATTTTTTTTAAATATAATTTTATAATTAATTTAAAAGAAAAATATTATTACTAAAAAAATTATAAAAAGTCTAAACGCTTCATCTTGTGCCGACCTCAAGTAGCATGAATACTTTTTTTGGATAATTTTTTATTCATATTTTTTAAATAAAATTTACTTGTTAATAAAACACTCACAATTAATCTTTTTAGTCAGTGATATAATATATATTTTTAATGGAAGATGATAGTTTAACAAAAAAATTGACAAACTTTTTGACAAATTACCTTTTTAAGTAAAAAAATATTATAATTATTACTTTATTTTGATTAAAAAATAAAAAAATAATCTATTTAATTCTATTTATAGAAACTTTGTCAAAAAGTTTGTTAAAAAAATTTGTCAAAAGATAATTTTCCATTTTTAATTGTAACCTTGTCCTCTTCTCTTTTTTCGACAAAACAATCAATGATTTTCCTCAATATATTAATTTTTGTTTTGTTTTATTTGTTCTTTGGATAAAAAAAAAAAATGTATGAGTACTTCCTATGTCCTTATCCCATTTCCATTTCATGAAGGAGAAAATTCTCATTTTGTTATCAGATCAGTGTGAAAGATCCTTATTTGTCAGTAGATATTTGACTGGCAAAACGAAAGACACAGAAAGTCGCGAGTGAATTAAATGATTATCTTTCATTTCATGTTAGTGTCATATATTTTTATTCAAAAACAAATTAAATTCAAAACGTTGAAAATGATAGAATGAACTTAAAATCTATTGTTATATTAAAACTATTAGAATTATTAAAATTATTATAAACTATACGAAATTATAATTTATAATAACTACTATTAAAATTATATATTTCATCATTATTAAAATTATAATTTTTAAAACATTTTTGTTAAAAAAATTAATTTAATATAAATTATTCACAATAAAAATAATTCATATCTGCCTAATCCAATAAATCGAACCGTCAAATATAAAATTTTAAATAAAAAATTTAAATTATATTAGATCGGTTAAATTAGATCACATCTACTCCAGCCCATAGAGATACTATCTATCTTTCAATAATATACATCATTTTCATGTTTTCTCTCCATCAAGTCTCTTTTTTTTTTTTTTTTTTTTTTTTTTTTTTTTTTTTTTTTTTTTTTTTTTTTTTTTTTTTTTTTTTTTTATTTATGTTCTTCATTCTATACGGTTGGTTTCCTTGAAGGTTTGAATATCATATTGATAAAGTCCAGCCAAGACTTAAACATCTAGAATCACATAGGTTCTTTAAGAAATATTTTTCTGAAGTTAATTGGGAGTAACTTCATCTATTTTCTCCCATATTTCTATAACAATTGTAAAATGAGATAATAGTTATTTGGAAAAATATTGTTTGACACTCCTTTTTAAACTACGTACACTTGAGAATTGATTTATAATAAAATATTATTATACTTTATGTATAAAAATAAATATAAACAAAATATTATAATGAAATAATATGATATGAAGTTGTAAGTTGAATGTGAGAGAAAAATAAGAATGTTAAAGTAATATTATCTTAGTTATTTTATCTTTGCCAATAAATCTTTTCGTCCAAATAGATTGAATATGATATAATACAATTACTGTCTGCAATAGTGAAATAGTGAAACAATCTTCAGGCGCGTAGACTCAATTCAACCAAATTTGGTTCAATCAATTAATATGGAGAGAAATGCAATTACTAAAAGAACATAGTTATAAATTAATTAAAAGAAGCAAAAATATCTTTTACTATTAAATTTTGACAATTTTTTCTTACAATCTTAAATATTTTTTTATTTTTTTATTTTTAATATTTCAAAATCACTTAAAAAAATAATACATCATGTTATAAAAGTAAGTTGTCAAAATTTAGTGATCGAAATATAATTATCCAAAATCTAAAATATATGAAAACAAACCCCTCTGAAAAATACCTAAATACCCTTATTTAATTCGTTGACACCTGTCCATTTATTTGGTTTTTTGGTCAGTTTAACTTTTTCTAAAAATGGCCCGTGATCTGCACTGGTGGTTCGGTAACACTTCTGGATTTTACTCAAATAACCCAATTTAAACGAGTGACACCCCATCGTTGGTTTTTCTGTAAAATCCCCTTACCTTTCTTTTCAAATTTCTGTCTCCATTCAAAAAAATTCATAATTTCTTTTTTCTTAAATTGTTCGTCCTTTTGCTGCCAAATCTCCTCAGATCATCTTCCCCCTTCTCCTTTCTCCCTTCCTAACCCTAAAACACACCCTTTTTTATCAACCCACTTTTTTCTCAGAACCAACCATACCCTTCTTTTAGTGTTTCTGTTTTGAAAGCGTTGTCTGGGTACTCCAGATTAGTGCATGCAATGATCCAAATATATGGTGTTCTTGAAAATTCAGTTTATGGATTAATATTGTGGGTTGAAAGAAAGGTAACATTTTTTTTATTTTTTTATTCTTTATAGTTTCAATTTTTAGACTTTCCATTCTTCTTAAACTTATGGTTTTACGGGATTGTTTATTAACTGAAGTTTTTATGGTGCAAGATTGAATGTATAAATTTTTTATTTTGGTATTCAATGGTTCCGGCTCCGATTAAGCAAAAGTACTTTTTTTAATCTTATATTTTATATTTATTTTGTGGTTTAATTTTTTGTTTCGTAATATTTACAGTACTAAAACTGGAATGGGAAGTAATTCAAGTTTTCATTTTAGCCAACATTGCAGGTTCCTTATCTTCCACTTATCCAACATTCCAAGTTCTATCACATTATGAGCTACAATTTTCGTGTTCTGTTGATTCCCTTTTAAAGGAAGTTGAAGAAAGGTTAAATCTTTAAAGCAATTTTGGGTTAATTTTTTGAGAACTTTTGGTTTTGAATTTTTCAGGTTTGGAGAAACAAGGCTTGGAGGCAAGGATTTAAGGTGGTTTGCAAAAAAAGATTAAAAAAGATTTGAGTTTTAGTCTTTTTTTTTATGCTTCAAATGTTTCTCATTTTTTCCTTTTTCTGAACTTTTGTAGTTGTTGTTGACAGAGGGGATGTCAAAGTAAAATGTTGCTGATTCTTTCAAATTGATTTAAGCTTCTTTTCTTTTTTTTTGTGAAATGTTGTTGGTGACATATAGGATATGCATGGATTCCAAAGGATGACAACATCCACATGTGGGTCTATATAGTAAGCAGCTTCCTCATGCATATGTTGAAGGCATGATTCATTTAGATAGTTTAACTTAATCTTTTTAAATTAATGCTTCAATTATTAATTGATCTTTATTGTTGTCTTATAGAAGCTTGATCCTTATTGAGGCCAC
>Ga0209589_1006419_pt1 | contig 19464 bp, 25 predicted proteins | sample CowpeawhiteBW_FD_187525 | JGI IMG/M metagenome (GOLD analysis project Ga0209589, IMG submission 187525) | Root nodule microbial communities of legume samples collected from California USA - Cow pea white BW (SPAdes) (version 2) | ecosystem: Host-associated > Plants > Roots > Nodule | place: USA... | reverse complement strand
GAAACTCAACCGGTCCGGGGCGTAGCCGAAATGGCGGCTAAACTTTGCGATCGCATAGATATAGGATTGTTGAGTCGACGGCGACAGATTGCGGACCGTCATGTCCTCGATCATGCGCTGCCGAAGAAGGCTCATCGTAGCCATCTGGGTCTCCTGTCTTGAGAGGGGTGGTGCGAAGACCAACATCCTCTCAGACAGGACACCTCAGTTCAGCAGGCTTGCCCCCACTCCCGCGTAGCGGGTTCGTTCAATCCGCATGTAGCTCGCCTAGCGAACCCCGATCAACGAAAAATGCACCATGTAGCGTTGACAGTGCGCCTCCGTCAGATAATCCGCAACGCTTTCGAAAAGTCGGCACGCGTAGGATATCACCGGCTGCACGCTCTTGAGACCGCGATTGACGAGATGCCCAAAAAACGATGACCTACCGGATTTGTTCTCCTTGGCCCCCCTTTCGCAGATGCCGCGGATCGCCCGGAACCCTCAGCGTCGACCGCCGAGGCCAACAGCAGCGACACATTGCGGACTTCGCCTGCCCAGCTGCGCTTCATCACGATGGATCGAGATAGAGGTTCGGACGCTCCCCTTCGATCCCGCAATCCGGCAAGCTTCAATCTTGCATAGGTTTTTCTTGTTCAGGTTCGATACTGTACTCGGTCTGACCCGCGTGACCCACAGAGCCTCGGTGATGTCTTCGACCCGCTGAACCGAATTCCCGGCCAGATACATCTCGATCAGGGCCCCCTCGACCGAGCCCTCCCGCCTCCGGTAGCGCTCGATAATCGCCGTTTCGAAGGTTTGCCGCCGCAGCTTCGGGAATCTTGAGATTGACGTCCCCGGCCCGGATCTGCAGTGTTCGATCGTAGCTGCCCGCCCGCGTGTCCTGCCGAGCCTGGCGGCGCCCATATCGCCCAGCAGCGCACAGTGGTCCGCTTAGGCCACCAGCAAGGCGTTCAGCGTCTCTTCCACGGTCCGGGACTATCTCGCCCAGGTGATCCCAAATCTGCGCCTCATGAATGGATCACCTGACTCATGGCATTCCCGTCGTTCATTGTTGCTCCTTCATTTTAGAAGCATCCGTCAATCCTGAAAGTGCGACAGAATCTGTACGTTATCCCGGGCCCTTGGGGATACCGGTAGTGTCCTTCATGTGACCTTGCCCCCAAGTGTTATCCAATCCTGAGTTCGCTCAGGTCGTTGGATTTGCCCGGTTGGGCGGTGGGAGCCGCGGAGCCTTCGGCATAGCGCAGCGGCAGATCCCGGCGCGGATGACAGTGAAGGTGAACTCGGAGGGCGTTTTCCATCCGAGCTGCGAGCGGGTCGTGCATCGTTGTAGTCGGCGCGGCGATCTTCGATGAATCGTAATCTGATGTCCGCGGTGCAACAAAGATCGCGGTCGACTTTTTCAAAATGTCGCGCTTCATACGCAGCGGCGCGTTCTCTCACTGTAAGCGCCGATCTCTGCCGCGCGGTGCGCCGACGGCAGCGCTCCCGCATTGTTGGACGCCGCGTCGCAGCCCGCGAGTCCAGCTGCGCCCTCACTGCGTCACCCGCTGCCTAGCACGGAATCGCGCAGCCCAAGCTCCCTCGCAACTGATCCGATCGAGCTCCGCTCGAAGCGACGAGATTCACCGCTTGACGCTTGTGTCGTCCGTAAAGGACCGCTGACGTCCTTACCCGACACTTCCGCCTCTTTGAGCCTACTGCGTGTCGATCAGTCCGGAGGAGGTCCACAAAAACTGGCATTTGGGACAGCTATCGCCCAGGGGCAATGTGCGGCAGTTTCCCTTAAGGCGAATTGACGCCAGCCAGGGGGGCGCGAGCTTGCGGAGCTGTTCTTCGATCGCCCTTGCAAATTCGAATCGACCCGGCACCAGCTTCTGCATCTATGCGCTGTATCGGCCCATTCGGAGAGTACGAGACCAAGATTGGAGCGGGCTCGACCCGGGTGCACGCGCGCTTCCATTCGGCGCCAGTTCGACAAGCGATTTCTTCATGGCCGAGACGACGACTGCGGAGACGCTGTAAGTCCAGCGGGAGGCGCTGGTGAATTTTCAACGGGCCACAGCTCAAGGCGCGCGCCGCCGAGATTGGCTACTTATTCTGTCGTCCGTGAACAAGCCTCTCCATGTTGGCAGATTTGTACGAGGCTACGCCGCGTTCTTTTCCAACATTCTCAGCACGTCACCTTGTTACTTCTATGCCCGTATGAGCTCGTGATAGTAGCCGCTCTTGTCGAAGGTTGCCCTTAAGATAACCTCAGATACCTTTGCGATAGCAACCGTGAAGTGCGAGGGCACATCAGCTTTCCCGTTGTGATTAGTGAGATTAAGAAGTGACCCCTCCATGAGATGCCCGCAGACCGTCTGCGAGGCGCTCGACACCGTAATATGAACGTGGAGATAGGGGGTCTCGTGTCCCTCCCAGCCGCCAGCACCGAAACCTGTGTGGCCGCCGCCACGCGCAAGCGCCGGTGACGGCGTCACCGACTTATCCGGGACCCAGCCTATCCCGATGATGCCATGCGCGCTCACCTCTAGCGGGCCCGGGATCTCAACGTAATCGATCGATTCTATTCCGCCTTCTCGTGGCTCGTGAGGATAGCGCTGTATCCTGACTTTGGCCATCGAGCCGGTCGCATCCAGAAGGATTCCTGTCTTGACGTCGTTTTGCCTGCAGATGTCCCAAAGGGCTCGAAGCAGGTCCTCGCCTGCCTCGAGTTGAGCGTAGATGATCTCCTCGATCTTCCCACGGAGCATTGGCCTTTTTTTCATGTTATCCTTTTGCATTCGATGATCCCCAAGACGATTAGGTTAAACGCGTGAACTCCTGACTAGGGTCTGTACCTAATTAGCGTAAGGTGACTCTCTGGGCTGTGTGTTGATTCGCGGAGAATGCGAGAGGCTTTTCTGCCGACGGGACTGACCGGGCCGGCGCGGGAGACGATCGGCGCATTAGCGTGATTGTCCGCGTGAATACGGCGCTTACCCACCATCTACAATCGGTTCAGTCGTTGGGCTAAGCGCGGGCGATGGTGCGCAATCTTTGAAGCACTGGCCAAGCTTGGCAAAGATTTCATCGCGCTGTCGCTCGACTCGAGCTCGTTCAAAGCTCATCATTGTGCCTCCGGCGGAAAAGGGGGGAGCACAATCAGGCGATCGGCCGCTCGCGCGGTGGCCGAACGACAAAAATCGCTGCGCTGTGCGATCCGCTCTGCCGGCCGATCGTCCTTCATTTGACCCCGGGCTAGGATGCACATATCGCTGCTGCGCCCGATGTTCTGGCGCTCGCGCCACCCATTCGCGCGCTCACCGTCGACAATGGCTATGACGGCGAGAGCCTTCGCGCTGAAATTGCTAGTCGCGGCGCCAAGCCCATAATCACCAGCAAATCCAACCGTATCGTCATCCATCGCTTCGACTAACGTGCCTACAAAGGCCGAAATGTCATCGAGCGCAGCTAATGCAGGTTCAAAGACTTCCGACGCATCGCCACCGGATACTATAAGCTCGCTCGGAACTTCCTGGCCGCTGTTCATCTCGCCGCTCTCATCGCATATTCGCTCAATTAAGCCAGGCCGTAGTAACATTTGGGAGCAAATGTCTTTGTTCGTCGCAAGACCCGTGACCTGCCACTGCGTTTTCGGCCGTCGGCGGTTAGAGTTTCCGGATTTGTACGCGAAGTGGCGTTGGAGCAATGGACGATCAGCGGGCCTTGGCACTTCTTTGAAAGCAGCTCGCGAAGGGCAACCACCTCGATCATCTGCTGGGTGAGAAGCTTCTTCAGCTTCGTGTCCTCCTCTTCCAAGGCCTTCAGCCGCTTCGCCTCGGAACCTCCATGCCGCCGAATTTGGCCTTACAACTATAGACCCTCGGTTCGCTAGCCAGGTCAGCCGATTTCGCCCAGCGCATTTGCTCCAGCAGGGGTTATAGTGCGGCCAAACGAACGCCGGGCTAATGAAGTGAGCAAGGTTTACGGAAGAGCAGATTATCGCAGTGTTGAAGGACCACAGGCTGGCGAGGTTGGGCAGAGCGGCGTTGAGGTGACGGCGGGCTGCCTCCCTCAGCCTGAGTCTCAGCCACTGCGGCGCCGCTGCCGCTAGCCCTCGTCGGCGCGCCGCGTAAATGAGGTTGAGTTCGTCGAGATGGGCGATCAGGCTGTCGCTTCGGTCACTGATGATCAGCGGCGTGAATAGCGTCGCTAGCTCGCCGCGCGCCAAGTTCAGCAGGCAGCGCCCGAACCAGGCGCCGAACTCGTTGCGCGGGAGCATAGCGCGCATGCGCTCGGCCTCGATCAGGGCAGGCGAAAGGCAGTAGGTGCCGCTGGGCTCCCAAGCCTGGCAGGCTGCTTCGGCCCCGTACCAGCGGCAGGCGCTGGCGTCGAGCGCCTCGGCGAGCTTCCGGTCGTCGGCGGCGAGGGCGTAACGCCTCGCCAGCATGAGAGCGAAGGCGGAGTTTGTATTCGTCCCGATATGTATCGAGTACGCCGCCAGCGCCAGCCAGCTCTGGGAGTGCGTCGCGAACACCTGCGCGCGCTGGCCCTCGTCCGTCCCGTGCGCCTCGAGCTCGGTCAGCAGCAACAGCCAGGCCCAGCCGGATGGCCGCTCGAAGCCGCGCGTTGATGCTGGCTGATTGAGGTAGGCGAGCTCGCCTGCGGCCTTGTCGGGTCGCCGCGCGCCGTCCAATGATGCGCGGATCTCGCTTGCCGCCCCGAAACCCAGGACGCGTCGATGGAGGCGCGCCAGCAGCCAGTGGGTGTGGACCGACGAGTGCCAGTCGAAGCTGCCGTAGAAGATCGGATACAGCACGCGCGGCGCCTTCACATCGTTCGACCCGGCCAGGATATGTAGGGGAGCTTATTCGGATATTCGCGGTCCGCGTGACCGAGCGCTATCCTGGCGAACGCCTCAGACCACTCTGCTGTCAGCTCGCTCACTTCTGCCTCCTTCGCGCCTGCCGACGCGCACCGCTCTGAAACAGCGACGTCTACGTCTCGGAACCGACGTTCATTTATGAATCAGTTACATGAGTGTGGCCTGTACTCAACTACTAATCTAGGTAGTTGACGAACATCTGCTTGCGCCGCGCAGGAATACGATGAACAGCGAAATGTTCCATCATTGAAATACTCGAAAGGTCAGCGTCGGACGAGTGCGGATACAGCCCCGTTGTCATGCTTAATCTCACGACAGCTACAATAGGCGGTCAAGCAAATTCCAGCGTATGAACACGGAGACCGGTTTGTTAGTTGGATTCTCGGCCGCTCCGACCTCCTGATATCACGCTGCCGACAGCGCTGTCTGTTGCTGTTGTTGCGGCTGTGGGCATGTGGGCAACGCGTTGTCCAAGCGCAGTGTCATGTCCACAGCCTTCTCGCTGAATCGACTGGCGACACCTTCACACCAGACCGTGATCGGCGTGAGGTCGCCCAACGCCTGATGCGGGCGTCGTCCATTGAGCCCTTGAGGTAGACGTCCCCGTGCTCGAGCGAGCGCCACAGCCGCTCGATGAACACGTTGTCCGTCCAGCGGCTGCAGCCCTTCATCGAGATGCGAATGTCGCCGCCATCAGCGCGCCGGTGAAGGCGGCGCTGGTGAACTGACTGCCCTGGTCGGTGTTGAAAAACTCCGGCTGCCCGAAGCGCGCGAGCGCCTCGTGCAGCACGTCGAGGCAGAACGAGGTGTCCATCGTGTTTGACGGCCGGCATGCCAGCACCACGCGGCTCGCCCAGCCCATCACCGGCACGAGATACAGAAAGCCGCGACGATCGGAATGTAGGTGATGTCCGCGCACCAGACCTGGCTCGGCCGCTCGATGGCGAGCCCCCGCAGCCCATAGTGGAAGATCTTGTGCCCCGGCGCCGGCCTGCTGGTGCGCGGATTCGGCCCAAGCGCGGCCATCCCCATCCTGCGCATCAGCCGCTGGGTGCGCTTGCGATTGACGGTACTGCCCTCCGCGAGCAGCATCGCCGTCATGTGCCGCGAGCCGGGCTCGATGATCAACTGCCCGATCGTGGCGTGCAGCTTCTCGATCTCGCGCTTCGGTCGGACCAGGCATCACTGCTGCCGCTTTCGAACGCTCGCGCCGCCTGCTCAAAAAGCTGCTTCTTCCAGGCGTAAATCTGGTTCGGATGCACCTGATAGCGCTGCGCCAGATCGGCCACGGTCGCCTACTCCCGCAGCGCCCCCAGCGCAATCTTCGCCTTCGGCGCCGCGTCGTCCTCTGCCTCATTCCTCGCCCCGTCTGTTGCAAAGGAACGGCGCGAAATCCAATTGGTCAACTGGTCCGAGGTTCGGGGTCCACTTCAGCGCTCGGTGGCTGCCCTCGCGCGATAATTTCGGCCAGGGCACATTGGTCCCTTCGTGCCCGAGAGACAAGCAACCTCGGCGGCTTAAGGTAAGTGATATCGTCGGTCTTTAGCTTTCCCGGCCGAACCGAGCCCTCTTCCTCAGCATCGATGAGAACACCAGATTCAGCGTCGATCGCGAGCAGCCGTCTCGCGGATGATGCCCGGCATACCGGCGCGCCGGACGCACGGCTATGTTCGACTTGGTACAAACTCGCTGTTTGCCGCGCTTGATGTCGCTCGGGTTCGTCATCGGCAAATGCTACAAGCGCCACCGAATGGCTATTTTCTCCAAACTGTGACCTAGCGCTAACCTCCATCGGGTGAGATCCGCTCACTAGGACAAGTAGGTGCGTTGGCAGTAAAGAGATGTAACAAGAGCTGCCAGGGAACAGGAGGCGATACTGTGAAGCAAGCCAGAATGATCGACCACGAGCTTGCGAAAGTCCTGACTCTGATGCCATATCAAGGATATAGATTGGAAAATTCGGAGTCCTTGCAGTACCGAGTTTGCTCGTTTTATCAGGATCATCGATTCGTGGGGCGGCTCGGGTCAAAGACATTCATAGTACAGTACATGAATTCCACTTATCGAGAAGCTTGGCTCGGTTGTCACTTGTCCTACATTCAACTACTCTCATTCGACGCTCCGTTTCTACAGACTGTGAAGGACGATCATCCCGACCTCTTGGTCTGACGAAAAAGCAAATTGGAGATGCCGCCATGAGCGAAATTGCTTTGATCGAACGTGCGAGTGTCGTCAAACAGACGGCGCTCATCAGAGCTGAAATCAGGAATATCAAGCTTTCGGGCGATTGGAGCAGGACATCTCGGCGGCGCGGTATATCTTCGCCTGGCTCTTTGGAGCAGCAAAGGCGGTGGCATGTAGAAGTTTCAAACTGCCGCTTGCGTCGCCTGAATATCAGAAATAGCACGACTCTCCAGTCCGGATTTGCGGAGGCCTTTGGCCGCTGTTGTTGGAAAGTGGGCAAATCGGGAGGAGGTTGAGCATGCGAACGGCGGTAAAAGGCAAGCGGGTCATTGTTACCGCTGGCGCGAACGGAATTGGGCGAGCGATCGTCAACCAGCTGGCAGGTACTGGCGCGCGCGTCGCGACATGCGATATCTCCGAGCAGGGCATCGAACAGCTGCGCAAACAGTTGCCCGAGGTCCGCGCAGAGCTCGTAGATGTCGGGGATGAGGCGGCGCAAACGAAGTTCCTGGAAGGCGCAATCCGTCGCTTCGGTGGTTTAGATGCACTAGTAAACAATGCTGGAATCTCCGGTCCAACATCTCACATTGAAAATATTGATCTTGCGGACTGGCAAGGTGTCTTTCGCGTCAATGTCGAAAGCCAATTCGTCGCGTGCAGGGTTGTTGTGCCCCATTTGCGAAGGCAGCGTGATGGTGCGCTAATCTTTATCTCCTCTACGGCTGGGCGGCTAGGTTTTCCATTGCGAACGCCATATGCAGCGTCAAAATGGGCGCTTGTCGGACTGATGAAGTCTCTTGCGATGGAGATCGGTCCAGACGGCGTGCGGGTCAACGCCATTATGCCCGGGGTCGTCTCAGGCGATCGAATAGAGCGCGTCATCGCCGCTAAGGCGGAGGCTTTGGGGTTATCGTATGGCGAAATGGAGCGGAAATGGCTCGATCTTGTCTCGTTGCGACGAATGATCCCGCCGCAGGAAATCGCGGAGATGATTCAGTTTTTGATCTCCGATGCCGGACGCAATATTTCCGGCCAGTCACTCAGCCTTTGCGGCAATACTGAAGCACTACGCTAGAAAGTCTTGCGGCAGGAGCCTTCATGGGTCCAGGCGTTAGTGGCGATGCGAGCTCATATGCCCGGAGATCGTCGGGATCCTAACGGGCACCTTGCCTCGATGGTCGCGGGATGAACGACGCGACGTCGCTCGCCGCAATCGTTGATCGCAGAATGCATCGTGGTGCGTTGCCCCACATAGCAACATCAACTACTTCCAGTTTTAGCATGCAGTAGTTTCCCGGCGCGGTAATACCAAACTCAAACAGATCTCATACCCTTTGAGCTTTGTCGATCGGAAGGATTTGGGAGTAGCTGGAGGCGTGATGAGCATGAGTCTGATCGATGGAAGCAGCAAGGTTTACGGCATTATCGGCGATCCGATTGCGCAGGTTCGTACACCGCAGGCAATGAACAAGATCATCGCGGAGCGCGGAAGCCAAGCAGTGTTCGTACCCTTCCATGTTCATGCGCATAATCTACGCGCATTTGTCGCGGGGCTTAAGGCATGGCGAAATCTCCCGGGCTTTACTCTCACTGTGCCCCATAAGGAGGCTACCCGAGGCCTGTGTGATCGTCTCGGTCCAATGGCCAAGATTACAGGATCGGTGAATGTCGTCCGGAAAGGAGCCGACGGCGCATGGGAAGGCGAGACATACGACGGTCTTGGCTTCGTCGCCGGAATGAAATCTCATCGCCTCGATCCTGCGGGTGCCAACATCTACATTCAGGGTGCCGGTGGCGCTGCCAAAGCAATCGTGGCAGCTCTCGCTGACACAGGTGCTGCTCGTATCAGCGTCGCTAATCGTTCTCAATCCAGAGCTGCGGCACTGATCGACCGTCTGAACGTCGCATACCCTGGGCGATGCGTACTAGGCGCCGCGGCGGACCTAGCTGCTGCCGACATTGTCATCAACACGACTTCGCTCGGGCTACACGAAAACGATCCCCTGCCGATCGACGTGTCCGCACTCAGCTCACGCCAGATAGTTGCCGAAGTGATCATGCAACCAGAGATCACACCATTCCTTCATGAAGCCCAAGCTCGGGGATGCCAAGTTCATCAGGGCATCCACATGCTTACCGGGCAAGTTGTTGAGATCGCCAACTTTCTTGGAATATGACCTTCCCTGAACCGCCCGCGCCGTTCGCACGAAAAGCAATTGAGAGAACAGCTAGTGGTCCATCACAGTAGTTTTGGCTCTTTGGAGGTGGTTGGATAGGCGCGGCGGAGTTTGGCGCGGGCCTTGTCGGCTGTGAACATCCATTTGATGCGGTCTCGGGTTTTATTTCGCGGCCGTTGGCATGCTGCGATCTCTTTTCGGAGCGTTTTGGGGTCGTCGATGCGACGGCCGAGACATTGACGCTGCAGGACGCTGATCTCGCACTCGACCATGTTGAGCCGACTGGCGTGTTTCGGGGTGTAGTGGGATTCGAGGCGGCGCAGGATGCGCCGGGCCTCAGCAGGCGCGCGAATGCAACTTGACGTTGCGCCAGCCGCGGGTCGAAGGTAACGAAGAGATTGACGGTGCGGTTGCGGCGGTACTCGTAATCGTAGCGCTCGCGCTGTCCCGGCTTGGCTGGAATCGGCTAACGCACCTCGCCGATGAGCTGGACGGGCATCTCGTCGAAGCAGACCAGCGGCCGGACGGGATCCGGCGCCTCGGCGTAGAGGTCGAGCACGTCCTCCATGCGGGCGACGTATTCGCCGTCGACATGGGGAATGCACCACATGTCCCTGCGCCATGGCTTGAGGTCGTTCTCGGTCAGCCGGCGACGCACGGTCTCGCCCGACAGGCTGTCATGATCGGTGAGCTTGACTATCGTGTCGGCCAGTAATGTCAGTGTCCAGTGTTTGCGGCCGGCGGCGGCTTGGCGCATGCGGTCGCCACCAGCAGGGCCTCCTCTTGCCGGTCAGCTTGCGCTCTGCGCCCGGTCGCGGTTCCTCGCACAAGGCCCGCTCCAGATTGCCTTCCACGAAACGGCGCTTGGTCCGGCCGACGCTGGAAAGGGTGACCCGGACGGTTCGGACAATCTCCGCCTCGCAACTGCCGGCGTCGGCCGCCAGCAAAATCTGCGCCCGCTTGAGCTTGCGGGCTGCATGCCTGCCCCCGCCGAGCATCGCCGTCAGTTCCTCTCGCTCGGCTTGGCTCTTTCGACCTGATAACGTACATTCATGCTTCGCCTCCTTGTCGGAGGCCGGGACGAATCCAGCGACGAGTCAAAAATCAGGCACGCACTTCACGGAGAAGCAGGGGCACCACCTGGCCTTTATCTACACCTACGCGCACATGTTCGGTTCCCCACCCGCCGAAACCGACATGCAGCGCCATTTCCGCGTCAGCCCGCCGTCAGTTCACCAGATGATCGTCATCCTCGAACGAAACGGTCCCATTCGCCGTCAGCCCGGCGTTCCCCGAAGCATCGAGATTCTCCCGCCACCCGAAAACTTGCCCATCCACGAATGGCTCGGTATTAAAACGTCAAAAGATGAAACACTAGTTCGTCGTCTCTGAAGAACTTGAATTCAGCTTGGGATCAGCTGCACCTGAACGGCAAACCGCCGCTATGAGCCCGTCTGTTTTGTTGCCGCGACGATAAGGTGAGGGCTCAGGCGGTAACCCGCAATAGGTTCTGAGATTGTGGACGGTGCAGATCCGCATTCTGATTTCACTTTCTCGATGTCACGCAGCAGGAACCGACGAAAACCTGTAGTTTGCTTGAGAGTCCGAATACCGGTTCGACCGCTTGCTCGCGCATTAATAGCGGCGGCTGCGTCGGCGGGCCTGAGCTTGGTGGATCATCCGTGCGAGGAGCGATCTGGGCTTGGCCGGCCGCCCGTGGTGTCGACGCGATTCCGTGCCTTTGTCGTCCGCTAGCGATCTAGCCTTTGATCCGTCGCCGGAGTGATCGCGTCGCATCGACTGCGGCATCCTTGATCTTCAGGATGCGGTCCGCCGGCTCGATGAAGTTGGGCTGTGCCTTGCCGTCTGGCTCCTGTTTCGGCGGCGCTGGTGCCTTGCCAGTCTTCTCGTCTTCTTCCTTCTTCCGCCGCTTCCTCCTCTTCCCGGCTTCATATCCCTTCTGCGGCGGCGGCTTTGGCCCGCCTCCAACTCTCTTTGGCGGCGCGGATTTCGCGAGCCACTACTGCCTGTCGGCCATCTAATCGCGCATCTTGTCGCCTTAGAGCTTATCTTCTTCCGGGGGATCGAGTTTCCTTGCTCATAGCCAACGAGGAATGAGACTCGCGCGGCGCATGATCAGCCCACTACAGGCTGCAAAGCCAGTGACGTGCACAGCGTGTCGTTCAACAATCGTCGGGCAATCGACTATCTGAGCTAAAGCAGCGGATGAAGACGACATCCGTCCGAGCCTTTTTGATAGGCCTGTTCGGAGGTGTCGAGCCCGGACGACAGTCCCGACAACATGAGCCAAGCCGTGGAGCCGTGCCAACGGCGGGTCCGTCGCAGTGACCGTCCGGATCGCGCAGCGGCTTCGGCAACTTTGCGCCACTTGCTTCCGCCGACCTTGATCGCGCGATGTCAGCCCACAAGGGAAGGTAGGTGCGCGTGCAATTTGAATATGTAAACAACGCTAGGTCAGAACGGTCGACGACCCGAGCCAGCAAGAGGCACAGCCCTTGATGCGGCGTTTGAAATGTGAGTTCCGAACTAGGAATAATATTATGCCCCAGACATTTCGAGAAGCTCCCTGGTATCGCTCGATGCTCTACGTCCCCGGAGACAAACTCGATTGGATGTTAAAGGCGCCCAAATATGGTGCGGATGCCCTGATGTTCGATCTCGAAGACTCCGTTGAGATTACTCGGAAAGCTGGAGCCCGCAACGCGGTCGCGGCAGCCATTAAGGAGCTATGCACAGGCCGCTTCGGGCGCTTCGTGAGGCTCAATAGGTGGCGAACAGGCTGGCTGTTAGACGACCTGAATGCGGTTGTAATCGATGGATTAGACGGGGTGGCTCTGCCTAAGACTGAAGATCCGGAAGATATCGCCGCTTTAGACCTTGTGCTTGGAGAGTTGGAGAGGTCGCGGGGTTTGCCGGTCGGCGGAATCGAGATTTGTCCTCACGCGGAAACTGCACAGGCGATGTACAGGCTCTACGAAATCTGTATGACCTCTCCGAGGATCAAGCGCACCGGTGCTGCTGGTGGCCCAACCCCAGGCGGAGACGGAGCCCGCTCCCTGGGCGTGCAGCTCAATGACGCGACCGATGAGGGAAATTGCTTTGGAGCCTATTCCGTGCTGCAAGCTCGCGCTGCCGGGATTATGTATGTTGAAGGCGCCATGGCAGCGACAGTGGACGACCTCGAGTTAGTTCGGCGAGTCGGTGAAAGATCGAAGCGCATGGGCGCATCGTTTGCGTCGGCGATCCACCCCAGCCATATCCCCGTCATCAATGAGATCTACTCGCCGTCGCAGGAAGAGATCAATGAGGCGCGTGAGATCGTGTCCGTCATGGCGGAGGCCACTGCCCGCGGCGAGGGCGCGGTTCGGTACAAGTCAACGATGGTAGACTATGCGAGCGTTCGGACTGCCATGGACATCCTTAAGAAGGCTCAGGCAGCCGGAATTGATGTTGCCAACGTTCCAAATCTCGAGCTGCCACCACTTTGAGAAGGCTGACTACGGCCGACCGGGTCGGATGGCGAGTACAATCTCAATGGCAGAAAACATCGTCAATTAACGACCTAGCATTGCCCGAACCGGCCCACTTCGGAACGGGTAACTTCGCTCCGTTGACCTCACGCCGTGCGCCGCAAGGCAGTCTGAAGGCAACACTCAAGAGGCTGCGCTGGAATCGGAATCACAGCCTCTATTCTTATTCGCAGAGAAGCGCCGGATATGGAAGCGTCGATCACGCAACAATGTGACCCCGGCAAGCATCCGAGACGGCTGTTGCCGACAGGGTATTCATCTCTTGGAGCGCGATGCGAGTGTGGGAAAATGCCAGCTAACGGAATAGGACACCTATGTCGGCTTGCGTTGGCACGGTCGTTGCTCCGCCATGGGGGAGAGCTGCTAATCACTTCGCGATAAGATCGGCAGCAATCAGCAAGAAAGCGAAATTTGCCTCAATGGTCGGTGCCAACGGCATGGTCGTCGTTTACGCATTCTTGCTCGTGCCCGGCCGATCACAATTCGGAGCATCTGTATGGCTGAGGAAATAGAGTTGGCGAGCGGGGTATTATCGCGTTTGCGGGTGGTCGAGATCGGTAGCTCGGCTGCAACCAGCTATTGCGCTCGTCTCTTTGCGGATTTCGGCGCTGATGTTCAGAAGGTGGAGCCGCCAGCAGGCGATCCCCTTCGTAGCAGCGCACCCCTGACGCCGGGAGGTCAGAGCGCGTGGTTCGCATTCCTGAACTTTAACAAGTCAAGCATCATTGTCGATGCTAACGATCCGGGGGCAATCATACGTCTGACGAGCTTAGTCGAAAATTGCGACATTCTAATTGATGGCCGCGATGTCGGTTCCGCGGATTGCCCTTCAATTGACGTCGCTGCGATCCGCAAGCGGTGCGACAACTTAATCTACCTGGAGGCGAACTGGTTCGGACACGACGGTCCCTATGCAGGATTCGCCGCAACCGATTCGACGGTCCGCGCACTCGCCGGTCTCATCAAGTTGGTCGGACCGGTCGATGGCCCGCCTATGTATGCACCAGATTTCCAGACGGGTATCCTGTCCGGCCTATGGGGCTTCATCGCCGCGATTTCTTCCGTTCTGGCGCGAATGCAAGGAGGAGCAGGTCGATCCTGGTCGCTCAGCATTTTCGAATCGTGCCTGACTGCAAGCGAGTATCTCATGAGCGAGTCGGTTGAGCACGGGGACGTAATCCGCCGGTTGGGAATTAATCGTTTCTGGCCAGGATTTCCGCAGGGCATCTACGAAACAAAAGACGGTTTGCTTGGCGTGACGACGGTCACGCCGGCACAGTGGTGGGCGTTCTGCGATATGCTCGGTTTGTCTCAATTGCGGGATGACCCGAGTCTCCTTCTCGGCAAAGATCGTCTGCTACATGCAGAACAGATCGAGGGGCAGTTCATGCCGAGGCTGAGGGAGCGGACAGCGCGGGAGTGGTTTGCGGAGGGACTGAAACGCAAAATTCCGGTCGTGCCGGTGCCCACAATATCCGATCTGCTCCGCGATACCGAAAAAAGGGCACGAGGAGCGATCGTGCCTGTTCGGATTGGCAAGGAAGAGGGCTTGACTGTCGGGTCGATGCAGCGGCTTACTTTGACCCCGCCGCGTCGGGGCGGAAGCGTTCCGGATCCTGGCGAGCAGCAGTCTGTCACGAATAAGCGAATGCGCTTGGCGGACGTCGGTTCGCCGTCCGGCACGAGCATCAACACTGGCCGGCAACCCTTGCAGGGCACACGCGTAATCGATTTTTCGATGGGGTGGGCGGGGCCGTTGTGTACCCGCACACTGGCAGATCTGGGCGCCGAAGTTATCAAAGTCGAGGCCATGCAATATCCGGACTGGTGGCGCGGTGTCGATCGACGTCCCGCTTACGTCGAAAGTCAGATGTACGAAAAAACGCTGAGGTTCTGCATCATGAATCGCAACAAAAGGGGTATTACACTCGATCTGAAGCACCCTCACAGCCGCGCTCTCGCCAAACGGCTTGTGGCGAAAGCCGATATCGTCGTTAACAATTACTCAGTCGATGTGCTGCCGAGGCTTGGCCTCGGCTACGACGTGCTAAAAGCGCTCAACCCACAGCTCGTAATGTTGTCGATGTCGGCTTTTGGAGCGAGCAGCATTCATCACCAGTGCCGTGCCTACGGCTCGACCCTCGAGCAGGGCTCGGGATTGCCGCGCGTGGTTGGAAGCTCAGACGGGCCACCTGTGATGAGCCACACAGCTTTTGGGGATCCAGTCGGCGGATTGAATGGCTGCGCCGCAGTTCTGCTCGCTATGGTTCATGCGCGCAGCACTGGGCAGGGACAGTTCATTGACCTGGCGCAAGTCGAATGCATGATACCGTTTGCGTCGCCATGGATCACCATACAGTCAATTGGCGGCATCGCGCCTGAAAAATACGGGAATCGACATCCTCAATTCGTGCCGCATGGGTGTTTCCGTTGTTCGGGCGAGGACAATTGGATCGTTTTGGCAGTTACGGATGCGGACATGTGGCATAGGCTTGCGTTGCTTATTGGTCGGCCTGACTGGGCCGCGGACGTATCGCTGAACTCTGCGGAAGGTCGCCGAAGTATTGAGAACGATATCGAGACAGTCATCGCGGCCTGGACGCTCACCCGTGACGCGGATGAGGCCATGTCCGAGTTGCAAGCAGTAGAAGTTGCCGCTGGAGTAGCCCGCATGCCGATTGACCTGCTCAACGATCGGCAACTCAAGTCGCGCCAATTTTGGCAGGAAGCGGTACGCGCACTCATAGGTGTGCATTCGCAACCCTCGATGCCCGTTCGCGAAGGTGCTAGACCCTTCACGATCCGCACGCCGGCACCAACGCTCGGAGAGCATAATGCAGAGGTCCTGTCAGGGATTCTTGGCCTCTCACAGGCCGATATCGCGCAACTGGTAAAGGAGAACATTATTGGTACCGCGATGCTCTCAGAGGGGGATCTCGCAAGGGCAAAGAGGGAAAGTCAAAGTGACCGGGATCGCGCCGAATTGACGTAGCCTAAGTTCGGCTGGGTTGTGCGCTTGACTAGGCCATGATCCAATAAGATCAAGGCTGTCATCCCGCAAAACCCCCGTAAGCACCCGCATCCCTACGATAAACGCGCCAACTAGGCCGCAATGTCATCGAGTGCATGTGCGTCGCCTCAAGGACCTCCGCTGCATCGCCACTCGATATGACAAGCGCGCAGATATCTTCTCTCGAGAATCCTCTTGGCTGCGCCCTGCTCTGGTGGTTCAATGGAGTCCAGACACTCAAGCAGCCAGAGGAGACGCTGAGAGGGCGCTTGTAACTCAGTTGCGCTGAACACACTACTTGTCGTTTTCAAATTTATGAAGAGTCAATGTGCTTCCACGCGCAAAAGGGTGGGACATATCGACGCCAGTAAGAGGTAATTTAGCTGGCCACCTCTACGATTGTCTCGGGATGATACCCATTTTCGATGCGTACATTTGAGCAGCACGGTCCGCACAACTGCCATTCTGTTCTGGGACAATCCTGTTGCGAAGGACGTTCTTCCAATGAATTCGGTCGACTTTGCCGGATATATAAAGGCGAGCCTATACTCCTCAGAGCGGCTTCTCGCAATGACTCGACAACATGATGGATCTTTCGCATCCCAGTCACAGCTGAAAGAGGGGAGCTGAAAACAGTCTCGCTTGCGAGCGGAAAATGCCGCTTGCGGGAGCCGACGCGAGGTAGCAGTTGAGCGTCCGTTTGAAATCTGCTGCGATCGTTGCCTGGGTACCGCGTCATCGGCGACGTCTGAGTCGTATTCTAGTGCTTTCGCCAAACCTTTTTGCATCTCAGTAATCACATGCCAATGCGCTTCGCGAGTTCCTGGCACAACCGTCTTGGCGCGAGATCTTCCGCGATCGCCTGCCGGAGTGTTTCCGGTAAACTGCGCCAGACTTCCTGAGGTTCGATGCGCATGTGGCGTCGCTCTTTGCCGGCTCCGATGAGGGTGGCCGGCGCGCGGCTGCGATCTACTAGCGCCAAGCTCAACAACATTGATCTCCAAGCCTGGCTTGCCGACGTCCGCCAAGCACATTCACGAACAGCTGCCTTGGAACTGGCAGCCTGAGAGCGTCGCTCACGCCGCTTAAGCGCGATCAGCCTTCCGCCAAAACGGCTGAGCCGGGGCCCTCGCCAGTCCTCGCCAGATGTGTACGAATGACTGAGCGGTTGAGCCAAAGCAAGTGATCTCGATTACCAGAATTGGCAGGATGGCAGGCAAATTTTCTGCCCTATTCTAGAAAGCAAGACGACTGTTTGCGTGACGTGCCTTCGTTCAGAGAACGGACTCCGATCTCGCCAGCATGTGCACTCATGAATGCGGTAGGCTAGTCGCGACTTTCGGATGCTAAAGACGGATCGGACACACTATGGCGATTCTCGAAACGGAGATCCGAGGCACAGTACTGGTCGCGCGCTTCAATCATCCCAGCGCTCACAACCCAATGAGTGTGGAACTGGAGAACGCTATTCGTTCCATTTGCCAAGAAGTAGAAGATACTTCTGCAATCCGCGCATTGGTTCTTACTGGCGGAAAGGATCGATCCTTTTGCGCTGGTGGTGATCTTAAAGAGCTGGCCGAGCTGTCTGGATACGCTTGGGCCGATGCGTCCATTGACAGGGTAATTGCTCTCTATTCTACGATATTGAAAGTAACGAAACCGAGCATTGCCGCACTTGGCGGATACGTAATAGGCACCGGCCTTGGGGTCGCACTATCCTGCGATTGGCGCGTGGGGTCGGTAGGAACCAAGCTGCTCATGTGGGAATTGAAGCACGGTAATGCCTGTGTAATCGGGGCGTATATGATCGAGACGTTCGTCGGTCGAGCGGCTATGTCCGACATCATTTATGGGTGCGAGGCCATCCCGCTGTCATGGGCTCTCGATCACAGGCTGCTTCACGAGATTGTTGATTCGCACGAATGTGAGGAGAGGGCTATTGCGCGCGCGCAGATTCTCAGCGAATTTCCTGAAATCAGTTTCAGGCGAACGAAGGAAAAGATCAATCAGGGCGTGCTCGCCGGTTTGCAGCGAATTGCGCGCGACGCGAAGGACGCCTATGCAGCAGGAATTGCGAGCGGCGCAGCCCGATGAGCAGTCATACCGCCTCCAACGCTATAGTCGAAGCAGCCGACAGGCTACAGCGCATTAACTGCCGCTCCGATACCGATGCTGGCCACGTGCTTTCCCTGCTCGTTTAAATCTGACATTTGAATCACGATAAGAAGTCCTTCGGAGCGGTCGCGTGCGAATCTGACGCATGCAAGCCAGTATTGTATCAATCTTAGCCCTTCTGATCGCCGCGCTCGTAATGCAACACGGAAGCAGGCATCTCGGGCCGAGATCATGTTGTTGAGTGCGGAGGGGGTCCGCTCAACCATGTCATTAGGCGGAACGGCAAGTCCAAAGCCTGCGTCTGGCGCTGGCACGCCTCGCCGGCACCTCGGTCCGGCGTTCTCTTGGCCGCCCGTAATCGGTCTGCTGCGGAGCTTGCGGCAGCAAAGCAAGTGGTCTGCGGAGTGAGGCGCAAACTGCGCTGTCTCAGCAACGCGGGAGGCGCGAGATGGAGTTCTTCTGAGGTTTGGATGTCGGATGGAGAGACGGCGATCTGTGTGGTGGACCGGCAAGGTAATGTTGGAGACGAGGTGGTGACCGATCCCGACGCGATCAAGGAGACGCTTCGGCCGTATCTTCGCCGGCCGCGACTGCTCGGCCACGAAGCGGGGGCGCTGTCGCCCTGGTTGCATCCGGAGCTGCTCAGGCTTGGCCTGCCGGCGGTATGTCCGGAGACCCGGCACGTGCTCGTGACAGCGCGCATGTCAAGAGCGAAGGCTGCTAACGGCTGCGGCTACTGTTGACGCACCGGCGCAATCTGAAGCGCAAGTTGTTGGATTGGAGAACGTGATCGGCGCTCCTTGAAAGTGTTTGGCATCCGCCTGAACCGGAGTTTGACGGGGCGGCTTTGCGCAAGCCGGGCGCGAGGCGGTAGCGGGCGATCTGATCGACGCCATGCTGAATGCGGGCGCCGCGCTGTGAAAGGAGTACTGCCGGCGCGATCTGGCCGTTTGCCTGGTCGCCGGCCATTAGCTGTGCCGGCACTTCATGCAAATTCCTGGTGTCGGCCCGATCGCGGTATCGCCTGGGGCTGGCGCTGGCGAAGTCCTCGCACCCGCAAGGCGACGGCGGCGGTGGCGTGCAAGCTCGCCGTGATCATGCACGCGATGTGGATCAGGCACCTTGTACTCCGGCAATCCGTACGCATCGGCGGGTGAGATCCGTGCCGAAACGGCAGCCAAGCAGTGCCAAATGCTCGGGGCCTACGCATGAGGCGCGTGAACTCTCAACCGGGGAGAATGCGCCGCGACGACGTCCGCGCTGCATTGCAGCAGAGATCTTGGTACCAGTCTGGGGCGTTGGATTCGGCTGGCAAGAGCGTCGCCCCATCTAGTGTCCTGAACCAGAAGTTCGCAACATTGGTCCGTTTTGTGCCGGGGCATTGTATCGGCAGAAGCGCTCGATGGAAGCAAGGATGTCGTCAGCGGACTTGGTCCATCGGAATGGTTTCGGATCGGCATTGTGTCGTTCGATGAACGAGGTGATGTCCGCCCTGAGGGCAGCGACACTGCGATAGACGCCGCGCCTGATCTTCTTATCGGTAAGGAGCGCGAA
>Ga0209589_1006417_pt1 | contig 19472 bp, 15 predicted proteins | sample CowpeawhiteBW_FD_187525 | JGI IMG/M metagenome (GOLD analysis project Ga0209589, IMG submission 187525) | Root nodule microbial communities of legume samples collected from California USA - Cow pea white BW (SPAdes) (version 2) | ecosystem: Host-associated > Plants > Roots > Nodule | place: USA... | reverse complement strand
TGTGCAACCGATCCTTCGGCAGAGCGGCATCCGTAATCTCCCCACTCTCCTCCGCCCTCATGATCGTTCGGGACAGAGCGTTGGCGAGCATAGCCAGCTCAGGCGTGGTGAACACACCAAATCGCTGCGCTCCAACCCCCAATTCGCGCGCGATGTCCATGCTGGACTGACAGCATATCGGCTCCTCAGGCCACTTGCTGAAGCCGTTCAGAAGGTTCGCCACTGCCTGCGGAGGGAAATCAGAGAGCTGATGCTGACGGGTTTCCTCGGCGATTGCCATCGTGGCTTTGAGACAATCCTCACTCTCCGGCCATTTGCTGAAGCCGTGTACGAGGTTCGCCACCCCCTGCGCAGTAAAATCAGACAGCCGGACATCGCGGCGAAGGACCTCACCCGCAATGGCAAACGCAGCCTTGCGACAGTCCGGCGCCTCCGGCAATTTGCTGAAGCCGTTCACCAGGTTTGCCAACCCCTGCGGGGTAAAATCAGAGAGTTCGGCGCGGCGAAGAACCTCATGCGCGATCGCACACGTCGCGCCGCGACAGTCCGGCGCCTCCGGCCACTTGCTGAACCCGTTCACTAGGTTTGCCAGTGCCTGCGGGGCAAAATCGGAAAGTTCGGCGCGAAGGACCTCACGCGCGATCGCAACCGTGGCCTCGGGACAGTCCGGCGCGTCCGGCCATTTGCTGAAGCCGTTCACCAGATTCGCCAAGTGCTGGTGGCTAAAATGCCGGGCACCGCGACGAAGGACCTCACCCGCGATCGCAACCGTGGCGCCGCGGCAGGCCGGCGCATTCGGCCATTTGCTGAAGGCGTTCACCAGGTGCGCAAAGTCCCGACGATTGAAACCAGAGAGCGCGCCACGGCGAACGACCTCACCCGCGATCGCAACCGTAGCGTCGGCACAGTCCGGCGCGTCAGGCCACTTGCTGAAGCCGTTCACCAGGTTCGCCAGCTCCTGCGGAGTAAAACGAGAGAGCTGGGCGCCGCGGCGAAGGACCTCATGCGCGATCGCAAACGTGGCTTCGCGACAGTCCCGCGCGTCCCGCCACTTGCTGAAACCGTTCACCAGATTAGCGAGGTGCTGGCGGGAAAAATGGGAGAGTTCGGCACGGCGAAGGAGCTCACCCGCGATCGCAAACGTCGCGTCGCGACAGTCCGGCGCGTCCGGGCACTTGCTGAAGCCATTCACCAGGTTCCCCAGCTCCTGCGGAATGAAATGAGAGAGCCGGGTGCTGCGACGAAGGACCTCACCCGCGATCGCAACCGTGGCGCCGCGACAGTCCGGCGCATCCGCCCACTTGCTGAGCCCGTTCACCAGGTTAGCCAGTTCCTGGTAGGTGAATTCAGAGAGCCCCACGTGGCGGTCGCGGCGAACGACATCACCCGCGATCGCAAACGTGGCGTCGCGCGTATCCGCCTCGTCCGGCCACTTGCTAAAGCCGTTCACCAGGTTGGCCACTTGCTGGTGAGTGAGTTTAGCGCACCAGGCATAATGGTCGCGGCGAAGGACCTCACCCGCGATCGCAAGCGTAGCCTCACGACAGTCCCGCGCGTCTGGCCATTTGCTGAAGCCGTTCACAAGCATCGCCAAGTGCTGGCTCTCAAAATGCCGGGCGCCGCGGCGCAGGACCTCGCCGGCGACCGCAAACGTCGCATCGCGCAAGTCCCGCTCGTCCGGCCACTTGATGAAACCGTTCACCAGATTTGCCAGTTCCTGCGGTTTAAAATGGAAGAGCTCGTCGCGGTGAAGGACTTCACCTGCGATCGCAAACGTAGCGTCACGACAGTCCCGCGCGTCCGGCCATTTGCTGAAGCCGTTCACCAGGTTAGCCAGATTCTGGTGATTGAATTCCGAGAGCCGAGCATGGCGGTCGCGGCGGAGGACCTCACTTGCGATCGCCAACGTGGCCTCGCGCGAGTCCGCCTCGTCCGGCCACTTGCTGAAGCCGCTCACCAGATTCGCCAGTGTCTGCGGCTCAAAACCGGACAACCCGAACTCTTGGCGGCGAAGAACCTCAGAGGCGATCGCAAACGTGCCGTCGCGACAGTCTGGCGCGTCCGGCCATTTGCTGAACCCGTTCACAAGCATCGCCAAATGTTTCTGATCAAAATCAGAGAGCTCGCTGTTGCGGCCGGCACGACGGACCACGCGAGCAATAGCTTCCGTGCCCTCACGAGTTCCCGCCTCCTGCGTCCACTTGCTGAAACCGTTCACCAGCAGCGAGAGATTTTGGCTATTCGCCGCGCCAAGTACCTTGGGTTCATCACGACAAAACTCGGCAATTCTGATGACTCCATTGCGGCACGTCTTCGACTGCTGTTGCCGACCGAATGATGTCGCGAACAGCGAAAGAGCAGCGGGCTTAAGTTCGCGCAGTAACGTATTGGAAAGCTGCGACACCCGAGATGCCACCGCCTTGCAAGCTTCAAGGCCTTCCTGACCGCCGGCCTCGCGACTCACAGCGTTGCATGCCGTGGCGTAGCCAAAGGATTCCCTGCGGCGGATGTCGTCCTCGAAGTGGGTGACAAATTGGCTTCTGAACTGGGCGGCAGCCTTTTGCATAAAGGCCGCATGGATCTTCTTGTCCGCCCGCTGCAGCCGCTTGTCGTTTTCCACCACGGCACGTGAGAACTCGACAATGTCGCGAGCGAAATAAATGGCGTCCAGAGCGGCGTTACATTGCTGTTCTGAAATCGCAGCTTGCGTGCCCCCCTGGGTGACAAAATCCAGGCGCCGCCGCTTTGGCCCTGCCTCCAGGTCCGATACAGATCGCCCGTGCGAGGAAGAGGCACCTCGTGAACTCCTGGACTGATCGGCACAGCGGCTCTCGGCAGCGGAACGCGACGAACTTTCTTCCCAATTGGGCGCGCCGCGATGGGCCAAATACCGCAAAGCTGACTCGTCGACATGCGTATTCGCGGACGGATCGGTTGACGTGCGTCGTCGGGCTTCGCTCGCCGAAGTCGGCCTTCGGGCCGAGCCCGCAGCCAGGTCCTGATTTTCAGAGCGCAAGCCCTGCAAGACAGAACTGAACTTTGAGCGATCGTTTGCGCCGCCAAGATCTGCTTCAGGGCTGGACCAGTCCATCTCTGATGCGCGGGCTTCCTTCGCTCTCCAGTCGGCTCTCGTCAAAATCAATCTCCCATGCGAGCTAGAATGCGCCGATTACGAAATGGCATAGAGCCCCGCGGCGCCGGCCTCGACGACTTTTGCTTCAGAGCGGAGCCCCTTGGCCGCGTCGACAGGACGTCACTCGCCACTAACCTTGCGAGTCAGTTTTGTACGAGTGCGCGCTCTAGTGCCGAAGATATGTCTTGCACCTGACCTAAATCTGACTGGCGCACAGCCGACCTGGGATTCATCGGAGTAGTTTCATTGGATTACCCGCCTTGGATCGCAGCGGCCGGGACCAACCGTACACTGATCGCCTTCAGCGCACGGGTATGCTCGGATGCGCACAGTCCGCCACTCCGGCACCTGCACCAAATGTGCGGAAGAACCCTGCTTTTTGTCGTGGACGTCGGCCAGGCTGACGCCACTCCGACCGTAGGCAGAGGCTCGTCTCGGACGGCCCAGGCCAACTCTCTTCGTTTATGGACCACGAGCACCGACACGCCCGCAGCAGGGCCGAACTGGACCGTATCTCACCTTGGGAACGGATGGACATTAGCCTTCACACCAGCGGCGATGTAGATCTGACATATTAAAACCACTTGATTTGATATCGACTGTAGGTTTTTCTGACGTGCGGCTCTTGGTCGGTTCGCTGCTCGCGTCCAGGCGAATATCCAAGGCATTGAGGGCGCGGAGTACAAGAGCGAGTTGGGCGCGTGCGTGTCCTTCTCGACCTCGATCACCCACTGACAGCTGACGCCAATGCGTTTGGCAAAACTCAACTGATCAAGTTTCAGCCGCTTGCGTCTGTCGCGAATGACGGCTGCGAGATCGGTGGCGGTGCGGATAGCATGGCTAGCCTACATGTGAGCGTTCGCTTACATCATACGTCGCCGAACGGCGACAATTGAAAACTGTCAACGATCGCCGACCTCCAATATGGGGCGGATTGTCCCGAACGGCAATTTCGACAACCAATGCTATTCAGTACTACTTTATGGCAACCAGCTCACAATCGAACACATGCGCTCGGAGAAGCCGGAGGCGCATCGGCAGAAGTCATAATGGGCTGCTTTCTCGATAATCAGGCGCGCCCCGCCCGGTTGTCATCCGACCACCTCGCCATGTCCTGTTTCCTGGTGCTTCAGGCCTTGCGAACTACTTGGGCGGCTGACGCTCTCAACGAGACGAGCGACAAGCGGTTTAAGGCTGTCTATCGCAATTGAAAAAGCGATCTATCGGACTATGAGGAGCTATGAAGGACCGTTCCTCATGATTTGAACATTGCCTCACGGACCGTTCCGGATGCCGATGACCTTCAATTCACTCCTTCGCAAGGAGACGGGAACGGCGTTCGTCACGTCCGCTCATCCGGTAGTGCGCCATTCAACATTGCCAGGGAAATACCTTATCAGGTGCTGGCCGCAGATGGGAGCGCCGTGATTTTTCCGTTATGGCCGCCGGATATCATCGGAAGCGATAAGCCAAATAGCTGAGCGCAATCCGTCTGCCGATCGACGCTCGCGAAAAGTTCAAGCATCTCTTCTAATTTTTCTCGATCGGCCTGATCCGACGCAACAGCGAATTGGCATATTCCTCGCGTTCGCGCATGAGTCGTTCTTGATGTGCTTTGAATCTCTCGACCCGCTTCCTGATTTGATCGCGTTCGCTGCTGCCATCCTCGGGAACGCTTGGGCCATTCAGGTCGTCGACTTCCTTCAGTGGAGGCCGGGGACGCTCAAGCTCCACCTTCAGCGATCCGGCGAAGGCCATCGCTTCAGCAACGAGCGCATCGAGTTCGCTCTTCCAATCACGCATTTCACTCTTTCCTGCGCAGTGCAGCCCGCTAGACGAGCCCGGCCCCGGCCGAGACGCTGGCTGCTACAAAGGGCAGTCCAACTTCAGGCACTTCTCCTTGAAGCAAGCGCCGAACGGTGCTGCCGGGGCCCTCCGGGTTCAAAATGAGCATTGTGAGCAAAAGCAGTCCAGCGCACTGCAAGCGATTCTGTGCAGAAAAAACCCGATTGTCTGCGCTTTTGCGCCGCAGAAAGTGCGGAGCTCTTTTTTCGAGCGCCGCTGGCAATAGAACACTTCAGTCCGACTTTGGCGCGGTCGCTGCGGCCGGCTGCGCGGCCGCCTGGGGCGCCCGGCCGACGACGACGGTCAGAAGGCCCTGGCTCCATAGCCGTTTGGCGGCTTGCTTGGCGTCGTCCATGGTCACGGCATCAATGCTGGCGTTGCGCTTCTCGATATAGTCGATCGGCAGGTTGTCCAGCCGATAGTGTAACAGCGTTTGGGCGAGCTTGGAGGAGGAGTCGAGAGCGAGCATCTGCGAGCCCTTGAGATACGACTTCGCCTCGTCGAGTTCCTTCTGCGTCGGTCCCTCTTCGGCTAAGCGACGCACCTCCCCCTCGACGACGTCGATGGTGTCGTCGGCGCGGTCCGCCTGCGTCCCGGTATTGCCGACGAACACGGCCGAGTGCTCCATCCACACCAGCTGGTCAAATACCGAATACGCCAGCCCGCGCTTATCGCGCACCTCGCGATAGAGCCGCGAGGACGATCCGCCGCCCAGAATATGGTTGACGACGAGGGCAGACATGAAGTTCGGATCGCTTCGCTTCACGCCGGGGCCGCCGAAGGTGATTACGGTCTGGGGCACGTCGAGCGGCACGAAGGCGCGCTGCGGCGGCGCCGCCGGCTTGATGTCAGCGACGGGTATGAGGTTCGCCCTGGCCGGCAGGCTGCCAAACGTCTTGTCGAGTAGTTCCCCGAGCGTTACCGGGTCGACGTCGCCGACGACCGCGACCTTCAACGTATCCTTGGCTAGCACGCGGCCGATGTACTGCTTCATGTCGGCGACCGTGATCTTTGGCACGCTGTCCAGGGTGCCGCTGGTCGGCCGCCCATAGGGATGATCGCCGAAGGCGATCTCCCACAACTTGCGGGCGGCAAGCGCGGTCGGATTGGTGCTATTGCGACGCAGACGGGATATGACCTGGGAACGAATGCGCTCGACATCCGCGGTGTCGAAATGCGGCGAAGTCAGTGCCATCCGCAATAAGTCGAAAGCCTCGTCCTTGTTGTCGCGGAGCATGCGCAGGCTGCCGCGGAACGTGTCGTGGCTCGCACTGAAGGAGAGCTTGATGGCGCGACGGTCGAGTCGCTCGCGGAATCCCTTCGAGTCGAGATCGCCGGAGCCTTCGTCGAGGAGGGCGCCGGCGAGATTGGCGACCCCCGGTTTGTCCTTGGGATCCTGCAACGCGCCGCCGGCAAAGGAATACTCCATCGCAATCAACGGCACGGAGGGGTCCTGGACGAACCAGGCTTCGATGCCGCCGGGCGATGTCAAATGCTGGATCTTGGCCGCGCCCAGAGACGGCGAGATGGGCGCCAACGAGAGCGTCACGGCAGTGGCGACGGAGAGCGCGATGCGGCGCACGGAGAGGAAGGAACAGGTCACGAACGCTTCTCCTCCGGCTTGGCAGTGACGGTGTCCTTGATCAGATAGCCGGTGACCGAGCGCTTCTTCTCGAGCCATTTTTGCGCAGCGGCGCGCACCTGTTCGGCGCTCACGGCGCGGATGCGATCAGGCCAGCTGCGGACGTGCTCGATGGACAGGCCTATCGTCAACGCGCTGCCATACACGCTCGCCAGCACCGCCTGATCGTCTTGGGCGTAGATTGCCCGGGCGATGAGCTGGGTCTTGACTCGCTCGAGATCCTCGGCGCGGATCGGGTTCTTTACGATGCCTGCGATCACGTCATCAATTACCTGCTCGACGTCAGCGAAGCTGACACCCTGCTTGGGCGAGGCCGAGATCCAGAACTCGCTCGAGTCGACCAAGATGCTCCGATAGCTGGCACTGGCCGAGACCGCGAGCGGTTTGTCGACCACCAGCGCGCGATAAAGGTAAGAGTTGCTGCCCCCGCCCATTAGTTGCGAGAGCACGTGCAGCGCGGCGCTCTCGCCGGCTGCAGCGGTCATCGCCGAGGGCACCACATAATGGCGGTGCACGCTTGGCTGCTCGACGCGGGGATCCGAGAGCGTAACGGTGCGCGTAGCTGTCGGCTCCGGCTCCTGCGGCCGGATACGTTGCGCGGGGATCGCCGGCTGTGCCGGGATCGGACCGAAATTGCGCTCGACCAGCGGCCGCACGTCGGCAACCTCGACGTCGCCGGCGATCACCAGGATCGCGTTGTTCGGCGCATAGAAGCGGCGGTAGAAAGCCAGCGCATCCTCGCGAGTCAATTTTACGATCTCTTGCGGCCAACCAATCACAGGCCGTCCATAGGGATGATTGAGGTAGAGTGCCCGCTCAATTTGCTCGTTCAGCCGAGCTGCGGGACTGTTCGCAACGCGCATGTTGCGCTCTTCGAGCACCACATCGCGCTCGGGCAGCACATTCTCGTCCCTGAGCACAAGCGAGGTCATGCGATCGGCCTCGAACTCCATCACGATCGGCAATTGCTCGCGTGGCACGCGCTGATAGTAGTTGGTGTAGTCGAGCGAGGTGGAGGCGTTCTCGCTGCCTCCAATGCGATGCACCGTCTCGGAGAATTGGCCGATCGGGTGTTTTTCGGTGCCCTTGAACATCAGGTGCTCGAGGAAATGGGCCAGCCCCGATTTGCCCGGCGTCTCGTCTGCGGAGCCCACCTTGTACCAGATCATCTGCGTCACCACGGGGGCGCGATGGTCCGAGATCACAACCACCTGCAGGCCATTATCAAGCGTGAACGTCGTGGGCGGCACGGTGTTGGAGAGAGTCTCGGCTGACACGCCATCTGTCAGAAAGGCGCAGGTCAGGGCCAGCGCTAGAAGACAACCAACTGATGGAGACGGAGATGCCGGCAGCCTTGACAGCACTCGAGTTAGGATTTTCGCGACGAAAGCACGGTGGGGCGGCTGGTTTACCGCGGCGTCGTTACCAGCCTGGTTCGTCCGGCGCTGGATCGGAAGACGTTTCTGCAAGCTCCATTGCAGTTTTTTCTCTATAAGGAATGAGATCATGATCAACGTCATCTCTCTGCTGCTCCATGCCTTGGATCACGAAGCGCTCGGCTACGGCGCCTCGCCGGCTACCCGAAAGCATTAGTCGTGCCAAAGAGGTACTCTTTGAATTACAACTGGGTCACCCAAATTGGTCGGCCAAAGCAGCCTGTCGGCATCTTCACACATTGTCGCACCTCGGACATCGTGCGCGTGGTTTGCAACAGGTCTCGTTACCAGGGAGTCTCCTCTTTCCTGCGTAGCCGCTGGCACTGAGCGCTTAGCGGTGACGCAGACAAGCCAACGCGAGCCAGCTCAACCGTGTCGTCAGTTGGTTTCGTCAATCCCGGAGGTCGCCGCATCAGCATTCACTCTGCGCATCGCCCACAGAAGGGCCTCAACAAGATCGCTGAAACGCGAAGAGATCGCCGGCCTGCAGGTGAGTCCTTGATGACAAGAGTGGCGATGGCATCAGGTCAATCTCTCGAAGATGACGTTTCTGTCCGTCATTGCAGCAAAACGATACTCTCGGCTCTCCATTAGATTTATGATCCGAGCCGTGTTGCCATCGTGAAAATGCTCACTTGGTTCGCACTGGATCACAGCAGGCTTGATGCGCTCATAGTCGATGGCCTTAACGAGCTGATAATCTAGCCCTTCGCAATCGATCGACAAGAAATCGATTCTGTTTGCATAAGGGGCCAAGAGCTCGTTGATGCCGACAGCGCTCACCTTGATATGCTCTCGGACACCTCCCAGGCCGTCGAAGTCGCCGAAGCTTTTGATATGTGCTTCATCCAAGGAAGACAGCTCATGGGCGTTTCCGATGAAGAGCGTGGTAGAGGCCTGCGGCGCCGGCAAGACAACGGCCGGCACGAGAACGTCTCTTGGTCGCACTGTCCGGATCAGCGCTCCCAATTCAGGATTGGGTTCGACTAGAACACCTTGTCCGCCTCTTTGATACATAAGGTAGGTATTGGAGGTGGAGATGGGGTGATTGGCGCCGATCTCGATATAGAACACACTTTTCCAAGGTCTTTGGCTTCTGTGGAGCCTTGCGGCCAACATTCCTTCCAGAATAACGTCTTCTCCGCCTTGCGCGTAGCAAACTGGAGCGAAGTGCTTGATCCGAGAATTGGGGAGCTTGAGCCTCTCGACCTCCCGGTTAATGCACTCGTTTTCAAGCTCGGACAACATATGGTTACTCTCCAATATGAACTGCTAGAAACTGCTGTCGCATGGCGTTCATCACGGGGACAACTGACGATGCTGATAGTTGACATCTCTTGACGGAGCAGTCCGCGATCATCACGCGCGCGATTGCACCTCTCCGGCATCCCATGCTTAGAGCTCGGCAGCCGTTACCAGGATTGACGGCCGCAGCCGCGCATCTGCTGTAGGCAAAGAAAGCTGGAGCATTGGTGAGGAGCTGGAGATGGACGGGACCGCGTGCAAAATACTCAACCGCAGAATACCGCAACTGAGCGAGCCAAGCCGCCTCGGTACTGCCGACCTCGATGCCTTCACTCCCAGCTGCTTCTATTTGCGAGGAGGATACCGGACTAATGATAACGGCTGTGAGCTCGCCGAGGACATGCGCGCCGAAAACAACTGACGGGATCCTTCGCTCCGGATCCAACTTCTCGTGTGAGACACCATGATGCGCTATGAACGCGCCGATTGCGGACCATTGATCGCAGAATGTTTCACCTCGATGGACTTTCCGTCTGCTCGCTCTGGAGCTAAGCACTTATTTTCGCCGATGGCCGGCCATACACAGGCGGCAATTCCTTGCGGCATGATGGAATGGCAGCTTCAACCTCATCCCGGACGAGACCATTCCGCCCCTGATTGCCACGGTGCCGGTTAAGCTCAACTATATTGGCTAACCGAGTAGGTGCGCGTTCATTGAGCGCGCGCGGGATGAGGGCAATGCGGCTTGTTTACTGGCTCCTCTCGAAGGCTCGCGGCATCAGCGTCGCAGCCGGACAGGAGGTCCATAGCGGAGGAACCCGGTTGTGCGAGCACCTTCATGAGCATCGTGCCTGGACAGGAGAGCACTAGCCCTTGCATTGTTAGCTGCGACGACGCGAGCGGTGTGCACTTCCCGGCGGTTGGTCAGGAGCATACGGATCGAACCATTCGCGGCCCGATAGATATCTGTCACGCTCACATGCGGCGGACGGCCTGGGCACCTGTAACGCCAGTTTCAGAAGGATCGAGGCTCAAGCGCTTTGCGAGATAGCCCCATGCCTAGAAGAGACGGTCGATAGGTCGAACGCCCGGCGCGCCGTGACAAGGCATCGCCGGACAGGTGCAAGAACAGCTTTGCAGAGAGCAGCTTCCGGAGGCGGGCAGATCAGCCTACCCGGAGATCCTCAGCTGACGTCTTCCCCGAACGCCCAGCCTTGAGCTGATAACTTACTCGGGCCCCTTCTTCGAGGGTGGTGTAACCGGCTTTTTCGACGGCACTGATGTGCACGAAGACATCGGGACTCCCGTCCTCGGGCCTGATGAATCCATAACCTTTGGTCGGGTTGAACCACTTCACAATACCCATCGCCACGGCGGCATCTCCATAGTGAACCATTATGATCTAGCGAAGAGTCTCTCCGCCATCAAGACGGTCGGCGCGAGAGGCCGAGCGTCTCTCCGCGCTGGTCACGCGCTCCGTTTTATCGCGTGGTCCAGCTGCGGCCGCATCGTGCAAGCGACAAAAATCCTGACGCCGACGACAACTTCGCCTCAACGCTTTAGCGCAGATGATGTTTTGACCTTCGCTTCACTCCGCGCGCGGCTCCGGCTTACAGAAGAGTTGCGGGATTTCGGATATGCCCCGCTCATTCACAGCCCTCGGATGGCTTTCATCGAGGCTGAACAACAGGGGCGGTCGTGATTTTCTTTGCGCACACCCCGAGCCGGATTATCAATCCGCGCATGCCTGCATTGGAGCTACCTGACCTGTTTTGTCGAGCACGAAGACGCCAGCAGAGATGCTGGTTCGGCCATTCGTCTTCGCATGTCAACCGCACGTCGCGCCCTGTCGAGCGAACAGTTCGAGAGAGGAAGCGCATTTGGCGAGTTATCCGCTCGTCATGTTGCATTTAGGAGATCGGCAAACCCGCTCCGCCTGACCCTGTTCAAACCGGCAACCTGCGCATCTGACAAACTTCGCCGCGCCGTTTCGATTCGATCTGCTTCGATCAGCCCGCCGACGTAACTCTACTCGGAACAAAGCCGCCTCGCTGCATAGGTGTATTCAAGGGCCAGTTGACGCGCGTGTTCGCTGAGATTGGCCGCGGCGCTGTGTCCCCCGTCGCTGTTCTCGAAATAAAGGTACGGCTGGCCCAGCGACGGCGAGCTTCGCGGCAGCCTTGCGGCCGTGCGCTGGATGCACGCGATCGTCCTTGGTGGATGTAAGAATAAGGGGAACGGGATAGGTCTTGCCCGCCACCAGCTTCTGCTAGGGCGAGTAGCGTTCGATCCACGCACGCTGCTCGGCAATTGCGGGGTCACCGTACTCGCCGATCCAGTAGGCGCCCGCGCCCAGTTTGGTGTATCGAAGCATGTCAAGCAGCGGCACCTCGATAATTGCCGCGTTGAAGAGCTCAGGACGTTGGGTGATTGCCGCGCCAACGAGGAGGCCACCCTGGCTGCCGCCAATGACTCCAAGCCGGCGTGGACTCGTGATTTTGCGGCGGATCAGGTCCTCGGCAACGGCAGTGAAATCATCCCATGTCTTCTGCTTCGTTGCCCCCTGAGCGGCTTGGTGCCATTGTGGGCCAAACTCGCCGCCCCCGCGCAGGTTAGCAACGACATAGGCATTGCCCTGTTCGAGCCATAGCCGTCCTCCACCCCGAGATCAGATGGCAGAAGCGGGACCTGGAAGCCGCCATAGCCATGGAGAAGTGTCGGAGTTGCGCCGCCAAACCTTGCGTTCTTTGGCCGCACCAGAAAATATGGAATTGACGTGCCATCACGCGAAGTGGCTTCTAGTTGCTCCACGACATGCTTGGACGCCTCGAAGTCAGACGGTGTCTTCTTCGATTCCTCAAGTCTTTTGCTCTCGGCATCAAAATACCAGACGGACGTTGGTCCGAAATAGCTAGAGACAGTCAACTTGGCCCGGTCCGCTTCAAGGTGGGTAACTGACAGGCTGACACCGGTATGTTCCGGCACCGGTATCGGCGTCGCGGACCAAGCACCCTGAGCGTACTTATAAGCGAACGCTTTGCTCTGAACGTTCTCAAGCATCGTCAGCATCAGAAAATTCTTTGTAGCGGTTAACTCGCTGAGGGCCTGGCGGGGCCCAGGTTGAAAGACAAGCGAGGCTTAGGCGCGCAGCGGATCGTGCTTCCACTCGTCGAGATCATACGAGATCACCGAGCCCGCCGTGAAGCTTTTGTCCTCGGACGGCGTCCAGTCCTGGTCAAGTTTCACAAGCAAGCGGCCACACGCGAGCGTGACGATCTCGGCCTTCTTCGGCAGATTGAGCGTGACGTGACCATCCGGGCGGAAGACCACATATTCGGACTCGAAAGAGCTGATTGCGCGGACCGCACCGGTCGCATGAAGATGGCCCTCGCTGTCACGAAGCACGAGAGGCTGCGTCTCACGGTCGGTGGGCTCGCCACGAAAGATCTCGCGAGCCTTGCTGAGCGACTGAGCTCGTTTGAGCTCCTTGACCACAAAGGGGTAGCCGGCTTGCGTCAAAGTCCCCTCGCCCCAGCCCCATGCGACAAGGAGCGTGTCACGATCGACCCAGCTGACGTCCTGCTTGCCCTCCGGGAGATAAAAGCCGTTCGCAACGAAGGCCTTCGCGCTGCGATCGAACTCTCGTATAGACACGGCATCCTTGCCGCCATCGGAAAGGCTAATTAGGCAGAGGCGCTCTTCAGGCGGAAGGCAGCTGGCGCCTCGAAAAACCCAATTTCTGTTCTCGGCGATCGCCAAGGCGTCCACGTCGAGGATGGCTTCCCACTTTGCGACCTGGTTACGATCGCTTTCGCGCGTGGTGCGCCGCCAGACGCCGCGCACCTGGTTCTCGTCTTGCCAGAAATGCTCCAAACCGCGCCCTTCCAATGGAATATCTGCCATCCGATCCTTCAGGAAGGAGAGCGCCTGTTCGTAGAAGTGCCGGTAGCGAGGATCTGACTGAAGCACCCCGAGCGTCTTCTCGTTCTCGGCGCGAACCCAAGCCACTGCGGCTGGCCCTTCGATCTCCTCGAGCCAACGGAGTGGATCATCAGCCACTGCCCCATCAGTTCGCTCCTGTGAAAGCGCCGTGGAGATGAAGCAGGCAGTCGAAATCAACGTGGCGAGAAGGAATGATGTTTTCATGGATGTGCTCCGGCTGAGTCGAGCGGCCACGCTCGCGGGCCGCGGAGCGCCAAGCCGAAGCGGCGGAAAGCAAGCAAGCGCATGACGTAGCGCGGCTTGCGCTATGTCGCGCCCGTTCGCTGCAAGCTGCGTGCCGGTTAAAGAGTCGCAAGTTTCAGTCGCTCGGGGGGCAGCACGATGTTCGCTTCCCAACAATGGTTGCTAAGCAGACACCGACAACGTGTCGGCGGACAGTCCGTCAGACGGCACCGGCCTCTTCGGTTTCAGCGGCCAAGAGCCGAACACGCCCACGCCTCCCATCGCAACGCTTCCCAGAAGCCTGGTCTACGAGTACGGAACAAGGCTGAGCACCATTCCACTATGGATCACCCGCGTAAACATGAATGCAGCTCCTCAACATTGCCCGTCATGATCCAGGTTTCTCGTGGCCTGCAAGAATGGCGTCAGCGCTAATAGCTCTCGATCTTCCTCTCTCGACTGCTGTAGAACAGCGTAATCTGCCCTTCTGTGCTCCTCGTCTGCTCAGTCCGCCACGGCACCAGCCTCTTGTTCGGAACGTCCGCTGGGCGAAGCTGTGGCTATCCCGAGATCCCAGAGCCTGCTCTGCGTGTGCATCAGTCGGGCCTCAAGTGCCTCATAGGCCTTCTTCTCGTCTGCACGGGCAGCCTCCTTCAGGGCGACATCTGCGGGGTCGATCTCGTTATAGGTGGCCAGCGCTTCGGCATGGTTTCGGTACAGCGGCATCTGAGCCACGTTGGTCCAGCCGCGACCGAAAATAAGGCACTGATCAGCCGGAACGGTGACACGGCTTTTGTCCAACTCCCGGACGTAATCCGCCGACCAGTCGTGGATGGTATACAATTCAATCTTGTCCATCATCGACCGCCAGCGCTTGATACGTTCCTCAAGTGGCATATTGGCCGCTCTTGAAATGGCGTCTGCAATTTCTTTGGGATCGTTTGGATCGACCAGCAGCGCCTCGTCCTCGTTGAAGTCTTCGGCCGCCCCCGCAAACTTCGACAGCACCAGAACGCCCGGATTTTCCGGGTCTTGGGCAGCAACATATTCTTTCGCTACCAGATTCATGCCGTCGCGCAGTGGCGTGACCACTCCTACATGTGCCGCGCGGTAGAGACGCGCGAGTGCGGCCTGGCTGAATGAGTCGTTCGTGTAGTGGATCGGCTTCCATTCGTCGGTGCCATGATCGTCATTGACGTGGTTGATCGCATTCTCCACGACCTCCTTGTACTTCTGATACTCGTCGACGTCGGCGCGCGAGAACGGGGCGATCTGTAAGAGCGAGATACTCTGCGGCTCGTTCTTTAGAAGCTCATTGAACGCTTCGACCCGTTTATCGATGCCTTTCGTGTAATCGAGCCGGTCTACGCCGATGGCAAACTTGGCGCCCTGGAATTCTTGTAACAACGACGAGACTTTTTCTTGCTCTGCGGGAGAGAGATCTGCCGCAAGATACACTGCGAACTGCTTGGGATCGATACCGATTGGAAACTTTTGAAGCCGCGTCTGGCCACTTTCCGTGGTCACAGCGCCATTCTCGCTTTCTAGCCCGAAATAGGTTCGCAGGCAGGCCCGGAAATTGTTTAGATCCCGGTTGGTCTGAAAGCCGAGCAGATCGTACTTCAGCATCGATTTCATCAGTTCGCGATGGTTGGGTACGTACGCTATCATGTCGGGCGTGGGCCATGGCGTATGGAGGAAAAAGCCGGTTGGGCGCTCAATGCCGAGGTGTTTGAGGTCAGCCCCAAGCGGGAGTAGATGATAATCATGAACCCAGAATGCGTCGCTATCCCGTACGTCGAATGCCGCGCGCGCGAAGAAGTCGTTGATCCTTCGATAGCTGCCATAATCTTCTTCCGAGCCCGACATCTGTTCCGGCAAGGAGTGCAATGCCGGCCACAACGTTGAATTCGAATAACCTCGATAGTAGCCAGCATGGTCCGCGGCCGGCAGATCGAGCCTGGCGACGTGGCCTGAACCAGTCGGCACCAGTGGCAGCGGCCGCTCAATCCCGTCGCCGCCGGTCTCCGAAGAGCCTATCCAAACCGCGCCGGAGCGTTCCACCACCGGCTCGAGACCCGCGGCAAGCCCGCCGGTCTGGGGTTTATTGGGGTCAAAGGGTGCAATGCGGTTCGAAATGACGACAAGCTTCAAATCAGGCGGCTGCTTGACAGCATCAAAGCGATCCTCCACCTCGTCCGATACACTCGGACGGGAAGGACCTGCACTAGCTTGTTGCTCTTGCGGTCTGCCGTCCAGATTCTGGTCAAAGGCCGCCTGACCTACGGCTTCATCTTGCTCAGTAGCGGCTGATGTGCTGGCGAGGTCTAACGTTGCCGTATCGAGCGTGTCTTGGATCCGAACCATCTCGCAACTCCGTTTGTCGATGTTTTCGTTTGCTGCAGCCCCAGATCGGCCCCGAGATATCTCCACTTCGCCAGGATGGTAGGTCTAGCTTTCGAGAAGCTGACCGGTCGGGCAAAATGGTCGGATTGCTGCATCCATTCAGGACTTCGAGGTCGTTGTGGGAATGAGGCGACGAGATGTCAGATTAAGGCAGCACGACGCTTAGCTTCATCGACCTGATGAGTACACGCAGAGCGTCGTCGGTAGACGCAACGACGCACAATGGGCCTCGACGCCAGGAAGACTCGGGCGCTGTGGCGAGGTTAACGCCTGATCGGCACCATTTCAATGGCGCCAGCGAGCCTATGGAGTGGTCAATCGCATCGCTCCGGCGAGGACCGCCTTGCGCGGTTTAATAGAGGATGAAGCCATAGGCGTATGACTGACCAAGCCTATGCCGAAGGTTTACCGGCTTGAAGTCGTCTCGACGGGCGCTCGACGCCTTGGACATTGGAAGATAAGCAGCGGATCGTCACCGAGAGCTATGGCGGGCCACGTCTGGTGTCGGTGACGGCGCGACGTAACGGGCTGACGACGAGCCAATTGTTCACGTGGCGCCGGTTGGCGCGCGAAGGCAAGTTGAGCGGGGATGCCGCGCCGGTGCTTGTTCCGGTTGAGATTACGCCTGCGGCGGCTCCGATCTCGAGTGGCGCGCCACAACCGGTGTCTTCACCGCCTGCACAACGTGCGGGGGCTGGCATTATCGAGATCGAGCTTGGCGGCGGCTGTCGCGTGCGTGTTGACCGGGACGTGGACACGGAGGCGCTGCAGCGGGTTCTTGAGCTTCTGAGACGGCGATGATCCCGATCCTGAGCGGCGTCAGAGTCTGGATCGCGACCGGCCACACTGACATGCGTCGCGGGATGCAAAGCCTGGCGCTTGCGGTCCAGGAGAGCCTGAAGCGCGATCCCCATGCTGGCGATCTCTACATCTTCCGGGGTAGCCGCGGCGATCTGCTCAAGATCCTCTGGCATGACGGGCTGGGCATGTCACTCTACGCCAAGCGCCTGGATCGCGGCAAGTTCATCTGGCCTTCGGCGTCGGACGTCGCGCAAACGAGGCGCGCCAAAGGCCCTTTGCGATCCGCCTTGTACCCGAGCGGCCGCAGTTCGCAGCCATGATTTCCTCTTACGGCTCCTATCGAGCTGGAAGACGAACTCGCCCCAAAGGTTCGCCTCTCAGAGGCACCACGGCGCCTTGCTGCGCGCTCCTCACGGGCGAGTAGCTGGCCGGCCTCAATGATGCTGTTTCCGCTCGAATTATCACCCGGCACGGCTCGATTGCGCTTCGGTTTCGCTTTGGTTCACATCCTTACTCAAAACGAAGGCCCGGATCTCCCTTCCGAAAGGCCGGCTTTGCGGCTCGCTGCCTGGCGCACCGCAGAATGCCGATGGCAAGACCCGTCATGATTATTTTTGATCAAGTTGAGCCTTTGGCACGGAACAATTCGTCGTATTTTTTTGTCCTCGATGATTTCCTGCGCGGAAGCATCATCTCGCGGCGAAATTCGTCTCAGGCTGGAGGTCATTATGCACTACGATCGGATAGATGCCCGCATTCTCGAGATCGTGCAGAAGAATAACCGTCTGACTTCAGATGTGATTGGCGAGATGGCCGGGCTTTCTCCTACCGCGTGCCAACGACGGTTGAAGAGGCTCCGCTCGGAGGGCTTCATCCAGGCCGACGTGTCGGTCGTATCGCCAAGGGCGGTCGGACGACCTATTCAAGTGCTTGCCCTCGTGACCTTGGAGCGGGAAAGCGCCGATATTATCGACAGGTTCAAGAAGGCCATCAAATCATCAATCGACGTCGTCAACGGCTTTTACGTCACGGGCGATGCCGATTTCGTCCTGTACATTACCGCGCGGTCCATGGAGGAGTACGAGCAGTTCACGCGGCGCTTCTTCTACGAAAATCGCGACATCAAGGGCTTCAAGACGTTGGTCATATTGGATCGCGTAAAGGTTGGATTTGCTGTTCCGGTTGAGCTTCCCCCAGACGATTGACTGCACCGATGCTGGCGATCGTCTCCGTAATCGAGGTGTTGACCTTACCGTTCCACTCTCCGTCAGCTTCTGGGATCTCAGTCAGGGACAGCCCGGTCATACGGCAATTCCGTGGACGCAATCATCGTACTGCTAACGGTGCAAGCCGAGAATGTGGCGCGTTCAGTCGGATTCGGCGCGGGCGCCTTCATTGGCTTGGTCGAAATTCGTCCAACACAGGTCCCTCAACCCGGGATTCTGGCGCCCCTGAGTTACCCGTTGCGTCAACCAGCAAAGACCTCCTGCCGGGTGAGGGACCATGACCGGTCGCGTGCCCCCGTCCTCGAAATGCTTCACTGTTCTCAAGATAGAGCCCGCAAGCAGCTGCCTGTCACGCGACCGGAGCCGGCTCGTTCTCTTCCGGTGCGTCCTGCAAAACGGCCCTTCGTGAAGAACGTAATCTTGGCCCGTCTTGACAGCAGTGAATCAGGACGAGCGTGCCGACGCTCCACCTCGCATACCAGCAGCTGTCGTGATCCGAAGGACAGGCGCTTGCCCGACCGCGCATCCTCTGGGCGACCACTCTCCATCGCGACAGCGTTGCCGTCCGTAATCAACTAAGCGGAGGGTGAACAGCTTTTCCGGAACCAATGAAGACCTGCAAGCAGCCGGAGTGGCGAGGTCGTATTAAAGCCCTAAGCTTTGACACCGTTCGTCTGGCCCCAAATCAGCAGCGACACCCCGCAAGTACACACAGCGGACTTTTCGCCGCTGCGCGCTCGGACAGCGCATCCTCGCGAAGCCTCTCTTCTCAGATCTGATAGGAGAACTCCGTGCCAGTTTGAGCTATTCCTTCCGGGTTGACGAAGGCTTCCTACCCAGCGAAAGCCACAGCCGATTTGATGGCTAATGGCCACACTTTGAAGTCGTAGATGCTGGTTGTCGAATGGCGCGATGTGAGTCGCACAAAAGCTCAACAGTTGCTTTACGATCCCCAGCCGGAGCAGCTCCGAAATGGATTGCTCCACATCAATGTGAGCTGGCAATCTCACCGGAAGGATATGGTGGTTCAGGTCCTCGCCTCCCATTCCAGTGACTGCGCTTCGCCAATTGTGTTCGTCGGTACGAATCGGGCCGGCAACTGGGTTGTCCGTGAACAACGGGGCGCGTTTGGCGGGCTTTTTATCAGCCGCTCTGAAGCTCTGAAATACGCTCTCTTCAAGAACGGACGCCATCCGGAGAGCATCATCGAAGTGACGCGTGAGATCGAGCTCGATATTCCCAGTCCGTAAACTGGCGAACATAAGAATGTGCTCGTTCTTTTGCACCTGCTGTCGGTGGAAGCTGGGCCACTCGTTCATCGTCGCAGGTCCAACCCCAGCCAGCCGATTTCTTGAGCGTGCCCAGTCGTCCGTGAAGAGCGGCTAAGCGATTGAGCTGGAATCGCATTTGTGGTTGCGGGGTGTTTTAGGATTGCAGGGTTTTGATACTTCGGGCATCGGAACCTTGCAATTTCATTTTCAGGATTCCGTCGAATCGCCAGACATGATTCGGTGGCCGCATCGGAGGTGGCGATGCGACCGAAGAAGCACAGGACGACGGGATCGGGCGATCTG
>Ga0209589_1006414_pt1 | contig 19481 bp, 12 predicted proteins | sample CowpeawhiteBW_FD_187525 | JGI IMG/M metagenome (GOLD analysis project Ga0209589, IMG submission 187525) | Root nodule microbial communities of legume samples collected from California USA - Cow pea white BW (SPAdes) (version 2) | ecosystem: Host-associated > Plants > Roots > Nodule | place: USA... | reverse complement strand
AGTATTTGATATGGAAGAAACAATCATCCTCCTAATATTGAATATTTGATAATATTATGTTTTCTTTACCGTAATTTTTTTCTTTTATAAAAATTAATATTGAAGTAGTTAGAACACGGGTACGAGTATGGATACAAGATTATACCCGTTACCCGGTGGAGATGATGATGAGACAAAAATTTGATACCCGTTGAGTTTGGGTATGGGGATGTGGATGAATTTTTTATGCGGGGATGGGTATGGGATAACGAAACCCGTCTCCGCCCCGTCCCGTTGCCATCCCTATCCGAGATTGTTGAATTTTGATGATATTGTTATTTTTGATAAATATTTGGGATTGAATGTTTTTTGTATCTGATGAATAAGAATGAATGTTGATATTTTAAAATAATAAGATAAAATGTATGTGTGAACAATAATATTTGAATGAATTTGATGTAAATTATATGGTATGTATTTTCAAAATAGTTATTTTTAAGGAAAAAAAAATACTATATCGAGAGATTTTAGATTGTATATTAAATTTATGATTTTAATAGTTAAAATAAATATAAATTTTTATAACGTAATTTATAATGTGATAAAGATCCGCGTCCAATAAATTATAAAATATTTACCTGTCATACAAAAAATACTCAATTTCTTGTATGTAACTCTATTACACAAAAGAGAAAAATTCAAATAAAATTTTTTACAACTCTACCAGTCATCTTTTGTTTCTCTTTGATTTCTTAAGGACAAATTATCCTGGATCTTTTAATTTTCTTTTTCTCTTGATTATTGGTGTACAAATTCTTATTCGTTGTCGCTTTTATGTATTTGAATTCATTTATCATTACTTAGTTTAATTTAATATGTTTTTTAATCTTGATGATATTGATCATGCTTTGAATTGGGAAGAGAAATAGTATTTTAGTCTGCATAAGACAAATATTCATTTTATATAAGTAAAATTAAAAATTAAATACACAATTTGAAATAAATAAATTATATTATAATTAGAGTTTGTAATAAATAAATATTTTTAATATATAAGTGTCATTTCATATTTATGATAAACCATTTATATTGTGATATAAAGTCATTTCCAATTTTTGACAATATATTTAAGAAAATGAAATTTCAGTTTAAAATATAAAGATGAAAATGATAGATTAAGAAAGGAAGTTAAGGGGAAAAAGATTCTGAAAGTACTCTCGCTGAAGAAAAAAAATCTTAAAGTTGTTTTCATTAAAATAATCCCTAATAATATCTAATATAACTATATTCTAATCTATACTAAAAGAGAACTTTTATTATCTCAATTTATAATTTAGATAATTAATATATTTATGTACAGTTAATGTTTTTCAAAACTAAATTATCTAAATTTATAAAAGCCATTATATATACTGACTTTAATTCTATGATACGAAACTTGTTTCACTTGTCATGACAAATTGTTATAGAATTGATGTACTGAATTTGACACATACTATATGCACCGATTAAAATACTATTGGGGCGATTAAATTTATCAAAAAAAAAAAAAATGAACCATTTCATAATTTTAATCGTAAAAACAATATCCATAATATTGAAATAAGTTATTCAATGAAATAACTTTTCTTAATGTTCAAAAAATAAAAAGACATAAAACTTATTTTTTCAATTAAGTCGTCCTGAGCGATATCATGTAAATTGAAAAAACATAATTTAGCTTTTCAATTATATATTTTATACGCTGTGTCAATGATGTAATTCTTTTTACTCAATTTTAAAATAATTTAACAAAAAAAGTTGTCTATTTATTTGAATAGAAAAATTAAAGAAATATAAAGTCTATAAATTATTCAAGCCGCCCCTCAAAACTAAATCCATCACTTGGACTTCCAAACTTCCTGCGGCTAAACGAGTTCTTTATTTATTATTCTTTTTAAAGCTACTGAATGAAAAAAAAAAAAAAAAAATATTTCCTGAAAAAAAAAACCCTTAAAAAATGTTAGCTAGGTCGTTCACTCCTCCTCCACGCAACGCCGCCACACCTACGCCCAAATGAGGTGCGATTAGTAGGTGAAGACGAGAAAACAATTAACCCTCAAAATATTTGACCTCATTGCCAACTAGCACACCCAACCATCGCTGAAATTACTAAACCACCCTTCTCCCAACTACCACCATTCCGTCTCTACCAGACACACACACACCGCAACAACCCAGCCTGAATCGTCTCCTTATAAAACCCTCACCAAACTCCCCACACCCTCTTCAACACCCACAAAACCTGTGTGAGAGACTCCTCACACCCAAAAACCAAACACCATTTCTACAACATCATTGCCATTCTCTTCTCTCTTTCTCTCTCTTCACAGTAACAATGGCAATCTCCTCAACTTCCAACTCTCTCATTCCCACCAAATCTCTCATCCCCCAATCCAACCCTCTCCTTCCATCCACCAACATCAGGCCTGCCCTCAAGCCCAGGCCCGGCCCATCTCCTTCCATCTTTGCCGTCCACGCGGCTGAGCCCGCCAAAAACCCCGTGGTCTCCGACAAGCCCAAGCCCCAGTCCCCGCCTGCCCCGGCCCCGTCCCGGGCCGGAAAATGGGCTGTGGACAGCTGGAAGGCGAAGAAGGCCCTGCAGCTGCCCGAGTACCCGAGCAAGGAGGATCTGGAGTCCGTTCTCCACACGCTCGAGGCGTTTCCGCCAATCGTCTTCGCCGGCGAGGCACGGACGCTGGAGGAGCGCCTGGGCGAAGCTGCTCTCGGAAATGCCTTCCTACTCCAAGGCGGTGACTGCGCCGAAAGCTTCAAGGAGTTCAATGCCAACAACATCCGTGACACCTTCCGAATCCTCCTCCAGATGAGCGTCGTCATGATGTTCGGCGGCCAAATGCCCGTCATCAAGGTAAAAAATTCGAACCGAGACAATCTTGTTCGGTAGAATATTCTGCTGTGAATTGAAATGATGGTGTGAGTGTGAATTTGAATGGCGTTGTTGTTTGTTTAGGTGGGGAGAATGGCTGGGCAGTTTGCGAAGCCGAGATCGGATTCGTTTGAGGAGAAGAACGGCGTGAAGCTTCCGAGTTACAGAGGAGATAATATTAACGGAGATGCGTTTGATGAGAAGTCAAGGATTCCGGATCCGCAGAGGATGATCAGGGCTTATTGTCAAGCTGCAGCTACGCTTAATCTTCTCAGAGCTTTCGCCACTGGAGGTTATGCCGCTATGCAGAGGGTTACTCAGTGGAATTTGGACTTCACCGAGCACAGTGAACAGGGAGATAGGTATTTATTTATTTATTTGCAATTTGCAATTTGCAATTTTTACTTTTTCTTTGCACTTGAACAATCCTTCCTGATAAAGGGTTCCATGATTTACATGAAATCTAGGTTGGTTTGTTATCGGTAAAGGAAAGAAATCTAAATTGTGCTTCTTTCTTTTGCTTGTTTAGGTTCTATGAAGGGTACTTGGTATATGGGGTCATAGTTGACTTTAATGATATATATATTTATTTTTGTTTGATTGATCAGGCAAAGTTTTTACTCTGGTTCCTTTGTAAAATTGGGTGAAAACTAATTTAATTATTGAGAAACAAAAAGCAAATGCTTGTTTTTAATCTTTTTTTTTTTGGAGGAGATAAGGTAAACAGTTGTTTGATATTTGTGATAAGTGGGGGGATGCATGTGTGGTGGAGGGTATTTGGTTGTTTTGTTTCTCTCCGAAAAGCTAACTCTCCGTTTCGCAATTAGGCTAAAGTTTATTTTAAATCGGCACGAGTTTCACAAGTTCCTCTTAAACAGTGGTATCTGATGATTGTTTAATGGAGTTCATTTCACTTATTTGACGTAAGGGATTGACTTTGGAGACTTTTCATTGGCAACCCTATTTACCTGTATTAGTGAGATGTGATATCTAGCAGGATATGCGAATCTCGTTTGAAGTTGTCTCCACTACAGTCTAGGAAATTAGTGTTTTTTTTCTTTTCTTTTCTTTTATACATACCTCCACACACACCCATTAAAAAGACAGCCAACTTTTGCTTTCTTCTTTCTTTTGCTAAGTGATTTGACATTTCACAAGAATTGTATAGCAAAAGTAAAGAAAAAAAAAACAAATATTTTTCCAAAATTATTAGACTGTATCCGTATTTGTGTAGTTGATGTGAATGCGCGTGTATGTAGCTACAATTGATGATGCATTAAAGAATCGAGAGTGTATGTATTTCCTAATTTTGTAGGAATTATCTAAGTGATAAATGCCATAGATTGCTGGGCAAAATGAAATCTTTCCAAAATTTATATCCATGCATATTTGTGTAGTGTTGTTGGTTGGCATGCATACTACCGAGCCAAATTGGACGGTATATTAAAGAAGGGGGAGTGTATGGATTTCCGAATTTTGTAGTATTTAACTCGGATAGATATCATATGCCATATCATTCCACTTTTTTAAAATCGGTAATTTTTCACCGAAGGACCGTCCCTGGTGTCTTTCACTCCCATTTTATTTCAGCACCCATGATGGTTATACTTTTTTGACACTTTCCTAGTTTAGGAAAAAATGTTTAAAGCGTGTTTGGTGTTTTCACTTCTGTTTTATTATCTAAACCAGAAGATAAGAATGCTGTAATGAAAATGGCATACAGTGAAACAAACAATTGTTCTTTTACTACTCTCAAGATAACAGTTTATAAGAGGAATGTACTTGTTTACAATTTTTTTTACAAGGTATATTATGTTGTTTTTAATGGTAGTGTGGCTTGACGTAGATTATTTTTGTTCTTGGTATGGCAGGTACCGTGAGCTTGCTAACCGAGTTGATGAGGCCCTTGGATTCATGGCTGCTGCTGGGCTCACAGTGGATCATCCAATCATGAAAACAACCGAATTCTGGACATCTCATGAGTGCTTATTGTTGCCATATGAACAATCCCTCACTAGGTTGGATTCAACTTCTGGTCTCTACTATGATTGCTCAGCCCATATGCTTTGGGTTGGAGAACGAACCAGACAGCTCGATGGTGCTCATGTTGAGTTTCTAAGAGGAGTTGCTAACCCCTTGGGAATTAAGGTTTGACCCTGATCAATTTAACTCAGTTTCATTCTGATGTCTAGTGTTTCTTTGATTTGCATTTATAGTGATTTAAGTGGCTTTATTTTTTATCTATTGGCAGGTAAGTGATAAGATGGATCCAAATGAGCTTGTGAAACTCATTGAGATCTTGAATCCCCAAAACAAACCAGGGAGAATAACTGTGATCACTAGGATGGGAGCTGAAAATATGAGGGTGAAGCTTCCACATCTCATCAGGGCAGTGCGCAGGGCAGGACAAATTGTCACTTGGGTCAGTGATCCTATGCACGGAAACACCATTAAGGCTCCCTGTGGTCTTAAAACTCGCCCCTTCGATTCCATCAGGGTATACTCTCGCGTCTCTTTCTAACTTTTAATTGCTTATAGGTGGCTGTCGAGTAGCTTCAAATATGCGTACATGTTAGGACTAAAATGAAGTTGAAGTTTTTGTCCTCTTCCTCGGAAGAAAATAAAATCGTTTTTTTCACCTTGTGCTAGTCATAATTTTTTGATAAAACAAAACCCCTTAAAAACTTCTGTTTAAAAGAAGGAAAACATTGAAAAATATGTATGCTTTTACAAAATGATACATACTAACATCTCATGCTAGTAAGAGAAAGACAAAAATATGACCTGAAAAACAAAATTAAAAAAGGAAGGATGTGAACAGAATATACTGGCATCTGAAGTGAGGTCGTGTATGGTGGGCTATACCAAACCCGAAGTCTGTAATACTTAGAAGAAGTGGTAGGTCAAAAAAGGGCTACTTTTAAAAGTTGGTGAAACAGTGTTGTAGTGAGGTCATTTTCATTTCGAAATATCATTGTGGAATTGGTTATATTTCTATATCATTAGGTGGGAGTGGACCTTGGGGTCCATGTGGGTGTTATTGTTTTCATTCTTGTAGACCAGTCGATAGAAACATGATATCACCAAGTCACTTTTTTAGTGTATTTGGATACCTTCTAAATCAATGTGACTACCTCCAAAGCAATAAAGTTTAGGGATAGAATAAAGTAGTGAGAAAAGAAACTGATGATGTTTCTGACTGTTTTTGATCAGGCTGAAGTGAGAGCATTCTTCGATGTGCACGAGCAAGAAGGAAGCCACGCAGGAGGGGTTCATCTAGAGATGACGGGTCAAAATGTGACTGAGTGCATTGGTGGATCAAGAACAGTTACATTTGATGATTTGAGCTCACGTTACCACACACACTGTGACCCAAGGCTCAATGCTTCACAATCGCTTGAGCTTGCTTTCATCATCGCTGAGCGTTTGAGAAAGAGCAGGATGAGATCGGAGCAAGCAAGTTCCCCTCTAGGACTGTAAAAGCGCCTCCGAAATCCAACCAGAGGAAAATATCTTCGTTCTTTTTTTCCCCTACATATTTATTAACGTCACTTTTATGCTGCATGTGGATTTCTTGTGTTGTGTTCGTATGTGTATACTATTATTACCTAGTAATGAGTTTGAACTGCCAAGGACAAGATTACTTCTCTTAATAATATGAAACGAAAACGTTTCGATTATGTTCCCTATTCAAGTTTATCCTCACTCATCTTTTTGGTCCTTCCCCTTGGATTACTTCACACGGGAATGCGATAGAATAATAAAGTTTTCTCGAATAATTATATTGATTTTGAAAGTTATATTAGCTACCATTTGCAAACTTGACATAATGAGTTGATATGTGGGCTCTAAAGTTTTAATGGATGTGGCCTTACCAACATTTGCCCAACTAGGCTGATTTGGGAAGTGTCCATTACCCAGCATGGGCCATTTCTTCCCGTGTTTACATAATTTTAACCTGCACCCCCTGTAAATTATTGTATTTGGGACAATTTAAAATACAAATTGTTATATTCTAGATTATAATACTTTGTGTACTATAGGAGTCAGACATGCCGCCAGTCAATAAACAATAGTACAATCGAACATAGTGGTATAATAGAAATGAATATTCAGAAGACCAAGAAAGTTGATACTACCCATATCGTTAAAAGAATAGGAGGACGCCAACTATAGATTTTGCATACAGTTAAGGACGCCTACATAGTGACAAAAATGGTTAACCACCCAGAACCATTAGTGGAAGGAAAGAGAATATGGATGTCCAGCGGATGACAAGTAACTGAAAGAGGATATGGATGTCCAGATGACAAGTAACTAGATAGCGAAAGAAAATATAACATGTTGGTATGTTGACGAACTTCCTCTAACTTAGGCAAAAACAGAACATTGGGTCTGAAACATAGACCCAATTAAGCTTGGTTAAACCCAATTAAGTTTAGCTAAACCCAGTTAAACGTAATGAAAACTCAAATCTTGGGCCCACAATTAACGAGTAATATGCTATAAGGATAATTAAAACATTTATAAATATAGGTGGACCCAGATAATTAAAGATATGTAATTCATTAGCACCCTAATCTGAGTCTTGACTTTGAGAGCTTTCATTGACTTGTTGACTTGTAGAACTCTTTTCTATAGATACACCTCGTCGTCCCATAGCATGTACAGAGCAACCGATAACGAAGACTTAACAGACAAGATCGTGGAGTATCCAACCAAGAAATCCCAAGACTGTGATAAGGTTTGAGCCTCATAATAACTTAATATTGTCCATGCAGAAATACTTTGAAATATAAAATAAAAATAAATTTTGAATACAAATTTACTTTAAATTATAATTCTGAATATATAATTTTAAGTCGAATACTATTATGAAACATATTTGAAATGTCAAATAAACTTAATAAAATTTGATTAAAATGACTAAATTCACATATTTCGAAAGATGAAGGACTAAATTGGTCTAAAGTTTCGAAATGAACTAATTTTAAAATTCACTGAAAGTTAAGGGACAAAAGACATATTTAACCCATTTTATATTATGGATTACGTCTCAACTTGCCATGTGTGTTTCTTTCTTATGTAGCTTTATAATTTTACCCTTTATTTTAGAATTTACATTTTGAATACATATCCGGAGATGTTTAAGAATACACAATCCTGAATACATAAATGCATTCCATATTATATAAAATAAAATTATTTTCAATAGAAAGGAAAAGATGAAGAGTAGTGAAAAGGACATGGGAAGAAGGCATGGGAAAAGGAAGGCATGGACGAAGAAGGAGATGAAGAGAAAAAGATAAAGGTGTAAATCATTTCACAATTTTGAGAGGGTGCAAGGAAAAATGTATGATGGAGGAAGAAATGATCATAATATGACCATGTTGTGGCTCAAACCTTTTATTAAGACACTAATTTGAAATTCTAGTTTTTTTTTTTTTTTTTTTTTTATATATATATTAATCCATGGATTAAATATATTTATGATTCTTTAACTTTTGATAAAAATTAGAATTAGTCTCTTTATGAAACTTTGGTCTAATTTAGTTCACAAACTTTAGAAATGTATAGATTTAATATTTTAAACTAAATTTTGTTAAGTTTATTTGAAGTTTCAAACGTGTTTCATGATAGTATTTGAGTTGTTTATACCGTTTGACATATTTTTGCTTCAATATTAGCTGAGAAATGTGTTTAACGTGTCAAATAAACTTAACAAAATGTTTGGTTAAAAGGATTAAATCTACATATTTGTACATATGGAAGACTAAATTGGTTCAAGATTTCCAAGAGGAACTAATTCTAATTTTTACTAAGAGGTAGGGGGATCAAAAATTTATTTAACCCTTAATTTATTAAAGTAAAAAAAATTGAATTATATTTATAATATTAATAACAAATTATTTTTATAATTTATTTTACATATTTCCATTATTATTATTATTTATTTTTTTAATTATATAAATAAAATGTAAATATTAATGTACAATTTTTATGTATCTTATTATTAATTGTATATTAATGTATATAGTTGATATATTAATGTACATTAAATATATATAATGATATATTAATTGCATATTAATATTAGGAATATTATAGTTTATATATAATGATATATTAATTGCAAATTTAATTGTATGATAAAAATTTATCATATGTACAATTAATATATAATTAATATATGTTTTTGTATTATAATTATTAATTGTACATTTAATAATTCTAAATTTTATGTACAATTAATCATAGGTATAATTTTATAAAACTTAATTGTACATGGTATAAAATTTACTTGTGTATAGTATAGAATAGAGCTGTTAAAGTGTGTCATAACCCATGGACCAACTAACCCACCATGGGTTGAAATTTTTTTACCAATTTCAATACATGTTACTTTTTGACTCGATCGACCAATAACTTGGCTCACCACGAAACTCGGCTAACTCGGGTTGAACCCGTGGTGAGCCAGGTTGGCTCACCAACCCACTCGCAGATAAAGGGTCACATTTTTTTTTTTTTGTATTTGGTTTGAGTTGGATATTTTTTTTAGCCAACATATTGGGTTGGCAAATGCAAACCTAATATTGTTGTGATTTTGGTTTGTATTTGGGGTTGAACATTATTTTGGATTATATTTAGATTGTATTGAAGTTTATTTTGATTTTAATCACAATTATAATTTAGTTTTTTTTTGTGACTAAAGAAAAAAAATTGTATTTATTTATTTTTTAATTAAGTGAGCCAGTGAGCCAGTGAGCCAACCTGTTTAACCCACCAACCCATATGGGTCAGCCGAGTTTGAATTTTTAGCTCGTTAATAAGTAAACCAAGTTAGGTTGGCTCACTAAGTGATTAACTAATGGTGGGTCGGACCAAACTGGGTGGCCCATTTTGACAACTCTAATATAAAATTTAATCACACATTTTAAAAATATAATTAAAAGTTTGATTAAAAAATCAATTTTAAATATTATTTTTAAAGTACACAAGAATCATAGTTACAACTTTTAGAATTTTCTAATTATTTTTTATATTTCATTTAATAAATTAGTGTGTATTGTTTATTTAAATGATAATATTTTATGGCATTTTTGTATGGGTATATGTCATGTAAGGTATTAATGTTTTTCATAATTATATTCATATTTTTGTTAAATTCATATTAGAAAAACTTTCATTTTTTTTTGTCTTCTTGGTGATATAAGTGATATCTTAAAAATTTTAATAATTATAAAAATAAATAAATATGGTTAAGTATTTTAAGTAAAAGATAAAATGTAATTATAATTTAAAAAAACTATTTTCAAACAAATAAGATTTAATAAATAATCATTCAGTTAAAAAAAATTATTACTAGATATTGTTACAAATTAAAAGATATTTTGAGATATGGTTATATATTATGATATATTCTTTTATATTATTATACAAAGAATTCTTCGTGTTCTCTTCTTCTTCGACCTTCTAGAATGCAAAAGAGAAAACATGAACCTTATCTTATATATCAAACTAAAGAGTTTTGGTTTGGTAGAAAATTCCTTAAAGCAAGTGTAAGCAAATCACTAGAAAAAACGAGTTTATGAGCTTTTTAGACTCAAGGCTTCCATCTCAATTGTGGTTGATCTAACAGGTTATGAAAGTTCCATGCCATGCATAGGCAATGTTGGACGGAAAATAAGGTAAAAAAAGGACCTATTGATTGACCATAGATGTGAAATCCTACCCTCGTAACCAGTATTAGCAATACAGGCTACAAGGTATCTAGGGTGAGAGCTCGCTAAGCTATGTTAAGCCATAAGCCTACCCGTGTTGGGCCTCATGCATGTACTGAACAATTTACTAAACAATTGCATAACTAGTAAATTGCACTAAACTAAGTATGCATTGTTTGATAATAATAAGTGATAATAAGACAATGTATTTCCCTTAGAAAAATTTGACTTATAAATATATGAGAGGACAAGGTTTAGTGGGAGAGTTTTAATAAAGATGGTGTTATGTTAAGGAAGAAGGGAGAAGATTTTAAAGGTTGAGCTGTATGGGAAAAAAAGGAAGAAGTAAGTGGTAGGAGGACCTAACTGTTTTGAATGTTTTATTTGTTTTAACTATTTTAACATGTTTAAACTTGTTTTTATATCTTATTTGTAAATGAATTTTGGTATTGTATTAATGTTGTGTGAGAAACCCTGTATGGGTAGGAGATGATTGTTGATATGTTTTATGTTTGTGTGTGTGGTGACTCAACGAAAGGTGGTGAAGGGTAACTCTGCATAGTTGTATCGGGGGTGGACTTCGTTGGGACTCTCGATAAGAGTAATGCGACAAAGTGAGACCAACATTGGTAAGCTACGTTCAAGAGTTACAACTCAGTTTCCTAGTGCTGAGATCACTAGTGGTTGTAATGCTGATATGATATGTTGTTTGATTTTCTATTTTTTTATTGAAAAACATAATTAAACTTATAATGTGATGAAAACTATTACTACAATTTACGTTTTCTCACCCACTTGTTTGTGGTTATGGTTTTTATCTGCGATAATCGTACTTTATACAAGAGTAGATGATAGTACAAGTGTTGAGAAAAATGCACAACACTAGGAAGAGGGGCCAATATCGAGATATATTTGGGATAATCTTGTAGTCTTATGTTTTTTATTTTCAATAAAGTTTATTTGCAAAACAATATTTAATTTTTTTATTCAAATTTTCAATAAAATAGGAATGAAGTTTTATTTTTAAATTACATAGTTTGTGTTAGTTATAGATTTTAGTAGGTGGAAACAATGGTGTATTACAACATACAATTACGAAGATGGTAGTTCATGAATAGTTGACCATCATTCATTCTTCTTAATATTTGAGGACAACCTTTTAATTCGTATTACATAAGGTCAATATGTTATGAAACGTAGTAAAAAAGAAATAATCGTACAATAACAGAAAACTAATAATTGATTTGATATATGAAAGGGTAAATTATAAAAATAAGCATTTTAAAGTGAATAATTTACACAATATACATATCTAAGATAACATCTCTAAGATTCAAATTGTATATATTAATACATATATAAACCAAGAAATCATAGATAAAGTATGTTAATGTAAAATAATGTAAATATACATTTTAGTTAATTAAATGAAGACTGACATTTCTGGTAGCTTCTTTTTGACATTTCCAAGTCTAGTGTTTACTACATTGCGAGAGGTAATTTGAAAACGTGCCATGGCCAACCTATGTATCTCACTTTATTTGAAAACGTGCCATGAATATTTCTTTCACATTTATTTGATTTTTCTAGTTGTTTGGTTAGTTCTTCAACTCGCCATGAACTTTAACTGCTCTAATATCAGCCAGTTTGAAAGACCTCTCTTCTACTTTCTGTTCAACTATTACAGTGATTGCAAGTTCCTCTTTTAGTCTCAACTTTCCATTGGAGAAATCCTAAAACAAAGCTAATGTACAGGACTGATATCCCTAATCCCAAACCCACAATTGACAATTCCAACGGTCAAAATGAAGAATTTTATGCTACAAACATTTTGTCAAAGTTTTAGCTTGATCCAACAATGAATGAAGTATGAATATCTATTTTATAATGACTATGCAGTGAAATTCCCTGCATAATTTTTCTCCATCTCTTTTCTCTCCCATGGCTGCATTTTGCACTCTCTAAATAGGGCTCTATGCACTCTCTTTTGACCTAAAAGACCATTCTTCACTTAAATTAAATAGTAAGACAAAGTGGGTATGACTAGGTTGGACAATTTATACACATAGTTCGTAACCCAATCCAACATATTTTCTCCTCACTACTATTTGGAGGTGACTATTAATTCGGTGATGTTACAACAAGCTTCAAACTTATTCCTCGACGATGCCTTTGTCATCATATCATATCCATTGTCATCTATATAAACTTTATACAACTTAGCATCCAAAGCATCATGTATCCAATGATACCTCACACCAATATGTTTGAACTTAGAATGAAAAGTTGGATGCTTACTAAGGTGGATAACACTTTGACTACCCACAAATAATGGATAGTTGTTCTCGCAAAACCAAGCTCCTATAAGGATTTCTTCAACCATAGCAAATCCTTGCATGCTTCTGTAATGACAATGAACTCTGCCTTTATAGTTGACAATGCTATACACCTCTGTAGTCTTGATTTCCAACCGACATCTCCCTTGTAAACTTAATCAAATAACTCGAAGTGGAGTTGTTGGAATTGATGTCTCCAACCATATCTAAGTCTGAGTAACCCATCAAAGTAGGTTTATCAACTCCAAAACAAAGCCTCAAATCACTAGTACCACGAAGATACCACAAAATCCATTTGACAACATTTCAATGTTCTTTACCTAGATTTTGCTTAAATCTATTGATTGCACCAACAACATGTGAATATTTGATCTTGTACATACCATTGCATGCATCAAACTACCCATCGCAGACGCATAAGGAACTCTACTCATATATGCATTCTTAACTTCATCTGAAGGACTCTATTTAACATTTAATTTAAAATGAGTAGCAAAAGGAGTGCTCACAGCTTTAGCATTTTCCATTTGGAACCTCTACAACACCCTCTTAATGTAGTTCTCCTATAATAGTCAAATCTTCTTTTCTCTTGTATCACGTGAGATACTTATGCCAAGAATCTTTTTAACAACTCTCAAATCTTTCAAGGAAAAAGACTCACCAAGAGCCTTCTTTAACTTGTCAATTCTAGAAATATTTTTCCCAACAATAAGTATATCATTAACGTACAACAATAGGATAAGAAATTCATCATTATAAAACTTTCTAAGACATAATGATCAAAAGTAGTCATTTGTTAATATTGATAACACATAAATGATTAAAACTTCTTGTACCACTATCTTGGAGCTTGCTTCAAACCGTATAGATTTTTCCTCAGCCTACACGCATAATCTTCCTTGCCTTCAACAGGGAAACCATTAGGTTGTTCCATGTAAATCTCTTCCTCCAAAATACCATGAAGGAAATTTTTCTTTATCCATCTACTCAACCTCTAAATAAAGAGTAGCAGTTAAACTTAGCACAATCTTGATAGATGACATTTTCACCACATATAAAAAAATCTCATTGAAATCACTACCCTTTTTGTTCGTCTAAAGCCTTTCACCACAAATTTGGCCTTGTACCCTATAGATGTAGAATTTGTAAGACTCGAGAAAATTAAATAATTATTTAATATAAATGCGGGAATGAAATCTTTATGGCGTTTAATGCGGGGAGTTGTAACAAGGAATAATACTAGCTCAAGTGGTTGAGAGTACTTGGTTGTTATGAAAGGACTTGGGTTTGATTCCTGTTGATTCCATTTGTATGTTAATTTAATTGTTTTACTATTTTAATAATATGTTTGACCATGGTGTGTGATATTATAATCCTAGATGTGTAGGAGTTATCATGAAACATGAGTTGGTTGATTGCTTGTGCATTGGATTGATAATTGTGTGGTTGTGTGTTCAAATCTTGACTTACACAAAATAGGTTCCTTTTTGCTAAATTTATTTTCGGCATGAATGAGAGGGATCAGAAACCCTAGCCGTCTAAGAGGCAGCCGGAAGGGTTGGAAAACCATCCTAGAACAACAATTGAATGACCATTAATCCCATTTTTAATGTAATTTTCCTTTTAGTCATTAAGCCAATTAAAATTAGGGTTGAAAGTGAGAATAATAGTAGGATTAGTGAAAGGAAGAGGCTTTTTGGAGATAGACAAGCAACCTGCACTAAAAAAGAGAGTTGGGAGCAAATTTGGAGGCCAATTGAAGTGGGAGATTAGTAAGAGCCAAGGAGTGGGACACGTTGCTATCACCAAGAAACCTAGTTCTGCAAATTTAAGCAAGGAATCCAGGTTAGGGGAGCTATTATTGAGTTTGATTACATTGTAGTATTTTTGTGAATTATTGTATGTTGTTGGTGTTGTTTCTCTGCGTGTTCTGGATTTTCTTACGTGTTTCTGGAAATTTCTAGAAACCGCTCGACAGCTTTAAAGGTTCACTAGGGGACTCATGGGCATTATTTATGATTTTTGGGTTTCTGCTAGGATCCGCCTGGCGGCATGAATAGGCCGCCAGGCGACACACGAAAATCAATCTAGTTTTTGGGTTCTGATGTGAACCACCTGGCGATGATGAACACACGCTAGGCGATGCAAACAAGTTTGGCTCATTTTTTTTTGTGTTTGGGGTTTTTGGGTTGTTTTGATTGAGGAAAATGAATCTTTACCTGATAATGGAAAGTTGGATATTGTTAATTGTTGTATTGGGATGTGAATTGAGGTAATTGGGGTGAAATTGACATGAATGCATTTTAAGGTTTGGAAAATTGGGGATTTTGAGTTAGGAATGATTTATGCCGAATTACATTGAGGGTCTATACGTTCGCATTTGGAAATTGATATTAAGTACTATTGGTGGGATGATTGCTTGTTGAATCGTGGAAATGATCAGAGTAACGCATTTAGTAGTTTTTGGGACTTTCACAGATGTAGACAATTCTGGATTCACCTAGAATGGTATGCACCGTCTGGCAGCATCTTACTTACCGTCGAGCGTCAGCGTAGTGCATATTTGCACTGGGTAACTGTGAGGTGAAATGCGGGTTTGGGACTTTGATGTGTCAATTCACTCATGAGAGTGGATTGAGGAACCTTAGACAGATGACGAGGGTGAGGAAAAAGTACCTAGATTAAGATTGAGAAATGACTTGAAGGTTAAATTGTGATTGAGAGATTTGTGACTTGAAGCATAATGTATATCAGGGCATAAACCATAGTGAGAGATCTCTCTCACGTTACCACACACACTGTGACCCAAGGCTCAATGCTTCACAATCGCTTGAGCTTGCTTTCATCATCGCTGAGCGTTTGAGAAAGAGCAGGATGAGATCGGAGCAAGCAAGCTCCCCTCCAGGACTGTAAAAGCGCCTCCGAAATCCAACCAGAGGAAAATATCTTCGTTATTTTTCCCCCCTACATATTTATTAACGTCACTTTTATGCTGCATGTGGATTTCTTGTGTTGTGTTCGTATGTGTATACTATTATTACCTAGTAATGAGTTTGAAGTGCCAAGGACAAGATTACTTCTCTTAATAATAATGAAACAAAAACGTTTCGATTATGTTACCTATTCAAGTTTATCCTCACTCATCTTTTTGGTCCTTCCCCTTGGACTACTTCACACGGGAATGCAATAGAATAATAAAATTTTCTCGAATAATTATATTGATTTAGAAAGTTATATTAGCTACCGCTTTGCAAACTTGACATGATGAGTTGATATGTGGGCTCTAAAGTCGACACTTTTAATGGATGTGGCCTTACCAACATTTGCCCAACTAGGCTGATTTGGGAAGTGTCCATTACTCAGCATAAGCCATTTCTTCCCGTGTTTTCATAATTTTAACCTGCACCCCCTGTAAATTATTGTATTTGGGACAATTTAAAATACAAATTGTTATATTCTAGATTATAATACTTTGTGTACTATAGGAGTCAGACATGCCGCCAATCAATAAATAATAGTACAATCGAACACACAGCGGATAGAAATGAATATTCAGAAGACTAAGAAGGTTGGGTGCACAATCAAACACAACAATATAATAGAAATGAATATTTAGAAGACCAAGAAAGATGGGTACTACCCAGATCGTTAAAAGGATAGGATGCCAACTGTAGATTTTGCATACACTTAAGGACGTCTACATAGCGGCAAAATTGATATGGTTAAGTATTTTAAGTAAAAGATAAAACAATTTGTTGGTTTGTAAGCAAACATCACCAACACCAATAACCTTTGAAACACCATCATTACCCATCTTCAACATTCCAAAATCACCAGAAGTGTAAGATGTGAAGAATTCATTCCTTGGTGTAATATGCAATGTAGCACCACTATCAATTATCCACATGTTTTCATCAGATACAAAATTAACAAACTCAAAGTTATGAAGAAGGACAAGATCACCACCTGTAATAGTAGTAGTAATGCGATCATTATCATTATGATCATTCTCTTTTTGCTTGCCCTTTTTGTCTTTGTTCTCATTTTTCCTCTTAAAATAGTTTTTTTTTAATGTGTGTTGTTTTATTACAATAATGACACTTCACAATCTTGTATCTTGACTTGGACTTGCTCATGCTCTTCTCTCTACCACCCTTCAATTCTTTTTTTTTTTACTTCTCCCCCTATTTTTTGTAACAAGCACCTTAGATTGAGATGAAGAACCATGTGCCTTCCTTTTAATCTCTTCATTAAGAGCACCACTCTTTGTCATCTAGAAAGAAATAATGCCATTATGGGTTGAGTTTGTAATTGAAACCTGGAATATCTCCCAAGACTCTAGTAGAGTATTCAATAGTCATAGTCCCAAAACTTCATCATCAAAGTTGATACTCATTCCTAACAGTTGATCTAGGAGCTATTGAAATTCACTTAAATGATCCGAAATGGAAGAATTCTCCTTGTACCCAAAATTCATCAACCAATCAACAAATATAATTTATTATTGCCTGACTTAGAAGTACACAAAGAATCTATTCTCCCATGAAGTTTTGACATGTGTCTCATTAGCAATGTGATTATAAACATTGTCTTCTACATATTGCTGAATAAAACAACACGCATGTTAGTGCTTAAAGTCCCATTTTTCATTAGAAATAGAATTTGGCTTTTATGTAGCAAAGACAGGAAAACATAATTTCTTCACAAACAACAAGCCTTTTATCTTGCCCTTTTACAAATGATAATTTGTACCATTCAAAGCAGCGATCTTTGTATTTGCCTCCATCAATCAAGCAAATAAATATAGCTCCAAACCAAAGAGCTTTAATGCCACTCTAATGGGGAAACAACAATAGCAACAACAAAAATACCAAACTATGCAACAAAAATAATTTTTCCAAACTTGTAAGAATCTATGAGGAGCAACAACATAAAATGACAACAATAATCACAAAAAGAGAACACCAATATTTTAACGTGGAAAACCCTCTCAATGTGAAAAATAAGCACCCACTAGCACAAGCCAGTAAATCAAGCTCCACTAAGATGAAATATAGGTACAAAAGATTCAAATAAAAAGCAGAAACAACTGCCTATAACTAGTCAGTACATCAAAGCAATAATGCTCTCAAATATGAAAAACAAAGAAAAGAGAAATCTAAAACCAGAGCTATTATGTGGGACTTATGTCAGACCTCCAATTGACAATCTCAATGATCAAAATGAAGAATTCTATGTTGTGAACCTTCTGTCAAAGTTTTAGTTTGATCCAACAGTGAACAAAGCAAGAATCACAGTTTAACAATGACTACGCAGTGAAATTTTCTACAAAATATTTCTTCCTCGATTTTTCTCTCCAAAAACTACATTTTACACTCTTTAGACAGACCTCTATACAATCTCCCTTAACCTAAAAGATTCCTCTACACTTAGATTAAACATTGAAATATAATCGAATTCACTAAGTTAAACTTTTTAAACACACTATTAAGAGTCTACCCAACAAAATCGATTTATATTGATTATTAAAGAATCAACGTAGAAAAGTTATACATAATTATAAATTTGTCAAAGTATTTTCTTCTACTTTGATTATTCCTTTTTCTATAATAGTATATCTCTTTTATTTTTGAAATTGAAAATATATCTGTCCTTTAATTTGCAGTTTTGACGTTGAATAACATCTTAATAACTTTTTATAGTTCCCCGTATAGAAGAAGGATACATAGTCACATAGAATGGGAAAGTGTAACTAAGAAAGCTCGAGGGAAATTGGTTAATTTCATCAAACCTCAATGTACTCAGCCTAATTTGCTCAAATTAAATTCCAATCATGAACTTATTGTGTTTAGTCCCTAAAAATATTATGTTTAATCTTGGAACAACAAAAAATTTATCTTTCTCATTTATGGAAATAAGGAAGGTATATAATATATATATATATATATATATATATATATATATATATATATATATATATATATATATATGTATAAAATTCAATATTAGGGACAAACATAGCCTTTATTTATAGGCATTAAAGCATGTTTGACCCTTCAAATCATTAGTATAAAGAAATTGCAGAAAATGATAAAGGTGAGAGAGAATTGATGGACAATAAGTTGAACTGTCTGATCAGCATTGGAATCAGAAACTTGATTAAAGCCATGTTTTGGCTTAGCATCCGTAGACTTTTTAGAAGCAGATCGAGTAGCAAAAGCAAGTGAAGCATCAGATACTGAGACAGTGAAGCCAATGCCACGTTGCTTCACATGTTGCATTACTAGGTAAAACACCTTCATAATTGGAGGAATACGACTTGTGAGAAATATTCATGAAGACCCATCAAGAAAAGCATCATATACTTGGTATAGTTGTAATGAAAATGTGTTCTGATAAGAAATGGTAAGAAGTGAAACCAGCAAAGTTATGGAAGAAAATTTACATAATTTCTATTTTTCAATTCAAGTTAACATGTTTACTAACTGTCAGTAGTTTTTTTTTTTTTTTTAATTTTTT
>Ga0209589_1006412_pt1 | contig 19483 bp, 6 predicted proteins | sample CowpeawhiteBW_FD_187525 | JGI IMG/M metagenome (GOLD analysis project Ga0209589, IMG submission 187525) | Root nodule microbial communities of legume samples collected from California USA - Cow pea white BW (SPAdes) (version 2) | ecosystem: Host-associated > Plants > Roots > Nodule | place: USA... | reverse complement strand
ATATATATATATATATATATATATATATATATATATATATATATATTATATAATTCTAAAAAAAAATTATATATTTGTTCATTATATGTTTGTAGATATTTGCGATGCCAGAAACATTCATTGGACATGTCCCAGATGTTGGTGCATCCTACTTTCTTTCTAGACTACCTGGCTATTTTGGTAACTAAATATGTTGTTTGTTAATTAATTTTTATTTTTAGACTAAACAAATTAGGAAGAAATTAATTATATTATGCTGAAAAATTTAGATCAATTAGAAATAAAATTAAATAATATATAATTACTTTTGGTTGATTTTTTAGGTGAGTACATTGGGCTGACTGGTGCAAAGCTAGATGGTGCAGAAATGGTAGCATGTGGTTTAGCCACTCATTTTGTCCATTCACTGGTAAAACTATATTTAATACTTCTTTATTTTATAAATTCTCATGCTTTTAAATAGAAAAACACATTATTTACACTATAAGAAAAATATTTATTATTGAGATCAGAAGATCAGAATCCGTCGATAATAATCATAATTCGTTAATAATGTTTTACAACAAACTTTTAATGACCAAACATTCATCGATAAATACATTAATAGAATACATTAATAGAGTTATGTTTTAACATCCATTAAATAATTACTGTTCCCAACCCATCTATTCAAATGGTAAAATTGAATTCCTTGGGTTATTTTGAAGTGTGTATTCTTTAGCCAAATAAATTTGTGATTTTATTTTCTTCTTTTCTGTGTAACAGAAGCTAAATACACTAGAAAGTGTTCTACAAAGCGTTACTTCGGATGTAACAATGGCGACACTTATAGAAACATTCACAGATAAAGCAGTTCTGAAGGAAGACAGTTCATTTAAAAGGTAAGTGATGATTATGAAATTATAATTAATCATCTTCTTAAGATTAAATTTGTGCACTTTAAGACTTGAGACATATAATATAATTGACAACTAATCAAAGCTGAATTGTCACTGAAAATAGATTGGAAGTTATAAACAAATGTTTCTCAAAAGGGACAGTGGAGGAAATTATTATATGCTTGGTATGTAAAAATATTAAGATGTGATTTTCTTTTCTTTTATATTTTTTTTCTAATTTGTGTAGTTTCTAAGTTGAATATATAAGTGTGGGATATCATTTGAATTATGTATAGGAAAAGGAATTGGAAAATGGAGGAGAAAAGTGGATAAAAGATGCATTAAGTTCCATGAGTTCATCTTGTCCCTTGAGCCTCAAAATATTTCTGAAATCGGTAAGTATGATCAGAAGAAAAATGAAATTAATATGCTTAATTATGATCTTTGGAAAAAAAAAAAACTATTAATTATGTATGATCAATCGATTAAATACGTTGTTCTTTTTTCTTTTGTCTAATTAGATAAGACTGGGGCGTGTTCAAAACTTTAAACAATGCCTTCATCGGGATTATACCATTGGTGCTCACATGCTTAGAAGAACAGTTAGCAATGATTTTTATGAGGTAATTATTTTGGAACATCTCCATTTAATGATTTGGAAGTTAATTTTTTCTGATTTTCAGTGTACAAAATAGGGTTCGTATTCAAATTTAGAGTTAAATATGTTTTTGGTCTCTCAAGTTTCAGTGAAATTTAAAATTAGTCTCTTTTTAAAATTTTTGACCAATTTAGTTCTTCATCTTTAAAAATGCGTGAATTTAATCCTTCTAATATAATTTTGTTAAGTTTATTTGACATTTCAAACGCGTTTTATGATAATATTTGAATTAACATTGAAGCAAAAATGTGTCAAACAATATAAATAATTCAAATACTATCATGAAATGCGCTTGAAACATCAAATAAACTTAACAAAATTTGGTTAAAAGGACTAAAGCAATGCATTTATAAAGATGAATGACTAAATTGGTCAAAATTTTTGAAGATGGACTAATTTCAAATTTCTCTCCAACGTGAAAGACCAAAAACATATTTAACCCTTAAATTTATTAACTCTTTTTTCTTTGTTTCTTGATTTTATTGAACTGAAACACAATTTAGGGTTCAAGAGCAAGACTGTTTAGCAAAGACAACAAACCAAAGGTAAGACTAACTTGTATAATGTGTTATTTTAATTATATAGATTTATTTTGATTATTATGCTGTGTTAATGAATAATTTTACCTTCCTATTTGGTTTATTAATTAGTGGGAACCATCGAAGTTAGAATTGGTTAGCGATGAAATGGTGGATCAGTGTTTGAGAAATGTTGACGACGAGGATTTGGAGTATTTGGAACTTCCTCATCATAGATCCAACTCTCAAATTCAAAGCAGATTGTAGACACAACATTTTATCTCCTTTCACAACTTCAAGAATGAAGCAAATTGACAAAATGTTTTTTTTTTCCAATTTCAATAAATATTTACTAAATATTTTAGGTATTTAAATGGGAAACATTGAACTGTGATTTTGTTAATTTTTCTTTTTTGTATTGGTCGATTCAGATGAATAAAACAGAAATTCTTTTTTTTTTCTCGTGTTCGTTTAGTTTCCATATTAATATGGTTAAAACCATGGATGAAAATAGAGCCCAAATATATTTATCTTTATTTCCATCATTTGTTAGATATGAAATACGTACCTTGTACGCGTTATTTTTGGATAGTCGCTATACTTGTACTCACCTTCATATGTATTTTTGTATTATCCTAAATATTGATTAAATAAATCTTTTAAAAAATAATAATACTAAAATGATGTAATATGGATTTTAATTGTTGGGTCTTTCAAGAGAGGATCATCGCGGGAATACAACATCAATGAGCATGGGCCTAACCTACACATAAAAGATTGACACCACTCTTAACTTAAAACCTTAAAGGTGATAGATTTATGAATCTTCATCCTTATATGGTACTCAACTTTGTCATTTTTACTGAATGTGAGACTTAAACTCATACTTGAATTCCCAACATTAACTTCATATGTGATCTTGTATGTATTTCAAACTCAAATATTTTAGATCTTTGTATGTATTAGATAGATAAATTTATAGATGATGGATTTTTTCTTTTTCTTTTTAAGAGATCATTAGGAAGTGATTATATATATATATATATATATATATATATATATATATATATATATATATATATATATATATATAAAGTCAATTCATATAAAAATTTACACCATTTTTAATTTAAAACATCAAGATATTGAGTTTATAAGTTTTTTTTTCTTATATTATTAACTTTATTATTCATATTCAATATAAAATTTAAACTCAATTGAATTATTTTCAACATCGAAATAATCTTTATAACTTATGAGTGTTGGATGTAATTGGGATGAACTTCTCTTCCATCAAATTTGAAGAAGATTAACCCAATAATTGACAAAGAATAACAAAAGTGGTTACTATCTTTATGCATATAGTAGTAGGTCTTTATACTAAGGGTTGGAGCACCCTAATTTCTTTCTTATATTATACTTTTGACAATAAAAAAGATGAAGTAGACAACGGAATGCTTCTATAGAAGAAGAATTTGTTTGTGAGAAAAAAAAACATGTTTTATTTGTTAAAACGTGTTTTTAACTTTTTGCATATTAAACAGTTAAGACGTCTGTTTTTAAAGCTCAAATGCATGCATATAAAGAAAATAATAAAAACATCTACAAAAGTTTAAAATTTAAATTTTGTGTTAGCGTGCAGTGAGTGAGTGAGTCATAAAAACATGTTTTTCATAATCATGTAAGAAATAGTACAAATTCATGAACATGTGATTCATAGTTAGTTCCCAAATAAACCAGTTGGTGAATTTATCCTAAAATAAGATAATTGATCACAACAAGAAAAATATCAAAGTAGTTTTCAAATGTTAATGTCGACTAAATTTCAACTTTATTAAAGTCAGTTTTTCCAACTCAAACCCGACCCAAAATGTTAACTTTCTCTTAAATTTAAAAAACGTAAAATAAATTTTATATAATTTACTTGTTAATAGCACATTCTATGTTCACACTAACTATTTTGAACTAATTTTAATAAATAATTATGTGGTAATGATGGAGACGATGCTAATGGAGTCTTCCTAATATTGGACGTCAATAAAGTTGACTAAGTTAGTTATGAAGCTACGCTAAGTATTTTTAACTTTTTCTAAAAAATATGTATATTAATGTCAAACCAGTTTCGTAACTGACATTAAAAACCAAAAGAATAACATGATTCATTATTTGTCACCTCAAAAAAAAAGTAAATAGTGTTCGATAAAAAGAATTGAATCTATGTATTTTTAAATATGAAAATTTAAACAAATCAAACTTTGAAATAGACATAAAAATCAAAATAGGGATAAAAACATTATTAATCATTGTATAAAAAAAGATGAGAGACTAAAATCTCCTCATGGACAATAAAGATCTTCGATTGACTATCACATTTACTGTATTGTCTAGTTTAAAGTTTGAAATTATTATCACAATATTGTCTTTAATGTTAATGTAATGTGATTATTTAATATATTGTCTAGTTTAAAGTTTGAAATTATTATCACAATATTGTCTTTAATGTTAATGTAATGTAATTTTTGTTCAACGTTCTCAATGTTAAAGTGAAGAAATTCAATCATGATAAATGGCGGAAGTAATTACGACTCTTCTAAAATAATCAAACGCCTTATCATCTAATTAGTGATGTAAATGAATGGATTAGCGAACTTCAAATGTCTCCAAATAATTACTACAAAAATTTTGGTTCATAAAAGTAGTCATCTTAATGGATTTTAAACTTAGTCAAGTTTAATGGTTTGTCTTGGTTAACTTGATTCTCGGTGTCAAAATTGGTGAAAAATTGAAAGCCATAATTTTTTAGTTTTGTGAATCGGAATGCATTCCAAATATCTTTAAATGACTAATATAGCAGTTTTGGTTCATGAAAAATGTATTTTGAAAAATTTAATAAAAAAATATATTTAAACTATTTTTGACTTAAATATCAACCGGTTAGATATTGTGGAATAATCATAAAATAAAATAAACTAGAGTTAATAAAAGTTTACTTTACAGATAAATTTTTTATTTGTTCTACTGAAGATAATTTATATATATAAAAAAAAATCTTCAAACACCATACAAAATATTTCAAATAAGAAAAGCTAATAGCATTTAACACATAATTAATAGTGTCAACAACGCAGTAATAGTGACATTATAAGCATATATTCGAAGAAGTCATGCAGACAAAAAGCCTATATTATTAATGCGTATATTAATTGCCTTTATCTTCAAACACGTCGTTGTAGTTAACTCCCTCCATCCAATTCCTCTATTAATTTCTTCACTTCGATTCAATCACAATCACATTCATTATTATTTCAACCTATTTAAAATTTCATTTTTATATGTATTGTGATTACAGGCAATATTAAAACTCAAATAGTATATATTCTTCAACCAAATTTTCAAAATCAATTTAAAAACAAATTACCATATAATTGCTTTGCAAAACTAAAACCATTTTACCTAATTTACAAATTTCACAATCATACAAAAAATGCACAACTTAATGAGATCATCTTATATTGCCCTAAAAATTGACTTCAACTTCTTTTTAATTAGCACATTATTTAATGAAGAGATGAAATTACATTATTAATAACTTTATATAAAAAATAAAGTTTCTTGATTTACGTATTTAATTATAAAGTCATATCTACGTTAATTTTATTTAAAATGAATAACAGTAACAAAAATATTCACATTTTAATGTATCTTAAAGAACATATACATTACGTGATGATTTTGATATACATATAAACAAAATATCAAATAATTTCATATAAATATATTTTTTATAACACCTTTTAGTTGTCTCCTGCTTTCATATTTAATTAGCACTAAGAAACATTCTTATAATGTGCAAAGGAAAAATGTATTTTGACACTCTTCAAAAATAATTACTCTCACTTCACAATCCACTTTAACCATATAATAATATATATATATATATATATATATATATATATATATATATATATATATATATATATATATATATATATATATATATATCACAAGTTCCTTTCCAACGGCTGGTTGGTCCCCTTATTACAAATAGATAGGATGTCTTGTACGATGTTTGTATGTACTCATATTTCTTATCTCTATTCTTCAACTTCTTGATAAAATATTTATTGGAAAAGTTAAAAAGGGTTATGATATTTTCAAAATGAATTTATTTTATATAATTATTATTCAATTTATTTAAATTTTAATTAATTTACTTATCAATTAAGTTTAATATAATGTTTTATTAAGGTGAATAATTGTTTGTAAAAAAGTTGGTCTATAAAAAGTAGAGTTGTCAAAATTGGTAACCTGATCCGGTCTGACTCGATCCATCAAGATTGATCACTTAATGAGTCAACCCAACTTGACTCAATTATTAGCGAGTCGAAAAAATTCAAACCCGGTCTGGCCCACCACGGGTTGGTGGGTTAAATGGGTTGACTCACAGACTCACTTAATTAAAAAGAAATACATTTTCTTTATTTTGTTGGGGTCAAAACTAAATTATAATTCTATTTAAAATATAAATGAATTTCAATGCAATCCAAATACAAACCAAAATCATAAAAATACAAATTATCTATGTGTTGGCTAAAAAAATAATATAACATGACCCAAATGCAAAGTCCAACTTACAAAAAAAAAAAAAAAATTGTGCGACCCTTTGTTTGCAGGTTTGTGAGTCAACACGGCTCACCACGTGTTCAACTCGGGTGAGTCAGATTATAGGTGGACCGGGTCAAAAATAAACCTGTATTGAAATTTGTAAAAAATTATCAATCCGATCTGACCTAAAGCGTGGAAGCCGATTTGACTCTCGGATTTCAACCAATTTTGACAGTTGTGATAAAAGAAATATTTTCCATTAGTTTGTGAAGGAAAAAAATGTCGACATAATGGTTGTGACAACACTTTGTTTGGCTGCATAAATTTAAATATAACTTAACGCGTTAACCTCTTTGACATCATTTCTTTGTTTCCTGGTACAACTCTCCCTATCGTGAAAATACCATTTCTGTTTCTTAGCTTGATGTGGTCCACATATTCCTCCCAGAAGTAATAAAAAGGAGATTCTAGGTAGTTTGTGTAGGTAGTGTAGTATACTACCCCAAATAACTCACAACAAAACCAAATCAAAGGTAAATTTTAGCCATATTAAGTTTTACGCTTTTAATAAAAATATTTGTATATTTTAAACTCTCGCAACAGAAAGTGATATATTTTTGATGGCCCAAATTTAGCTCATTTATTTAATTAACATACTTTTGTTTGACTTTAACACATTGTTTTATGAATCAAGTTTGTTGAAGCCATAGACAACCCAAACTAATTAAGCTTTTCAGCCTACTTCCAACCTTAGTTCAGGGTTCAGTTGCATATTAACATACTATAATGGATTGCAATTGGCGAAAATCTTGTACATCTGGAGTACAATAAGAAAGACAGAAAATATAAATCATATAACATATGGTTTTATTAGATCAGAGAAACAGAATAGCAGAGAAAAGAAAGAAAGTTTTATTCATTGACTAAAACTGACGAGAAAACTCTACATATTGAGTTTAAATACTCTAGAATACAAAGGTAACTAAAAGTAGGGGTAGAAAGGTAAAACACACATTATAATATCTGTTAAGGTAGGTACTAGAAGTTGAAAGACAAGTTTAAAGTCTATAAATAGTTATGAAAAGTTGGCCATAAAAACAATAAAAAACTCATTTAAGGATAAGTCGGTCAAGGTTAAAAAGAAGTTGACCAAAGCAAACAATAAGTTGGTCACTAAGTATTGTTATCATTAATTGTGTTAGAGAATTGCAAATGTTAGGAGTGATTCTATGTAATGACTGTGGAGTTGATTAATTATGTCTTGGTAGTAATGTGTTTAAGTATAGAAGTTGAATGATGTCATTAAAAGACTTGTGACAGCACGTAATAATATTAGAGACTATTTTAAGAACATTATATCTTAAACTGTACTTAATTTTATGGATGCATTATACAATTGAAACATATGGTTTGAATAACACATATAACATCAACTTAAGCTGTACTTAATTTTACAGAAACATTACACACTCAAAACTATGCTAGCAAAAGTAGAAAAGATTTGAAAACCTCATTTGGTATCAAAATACCCTTTACAATCATAGGCGGAGCAAACCGTTTCAATAGCAGTCATGGCCAAGAGAAAAAAGGTGGCAAGAAGTGTGAGTTGCTTCCACGATCTGTAAACATAATCTATTGAGACCCTGAAGAAGTTGCTCTTCCTCTTATAATCGTAGTACTTGTTCACTTTTGTAATCGTTTCATCTAACTTCTGAGTTTTCGTGGGTGCAATGGATTTGTTCATTCCGTTGAAGAGTTCCTCAGTTTCTTCCACACTCAGAGTGCTACTTGACCCTATGATCCCTGCCTTCACCAGCAGCTTCACATCCTCTACAGTGTCTACGATTCCCTTCATCAGTTCTGTGTACCGTGTGAAGATCAGAAAATCTGGTTGGGTCAGGGCCTCATAAGCCACAAGGTTTCTAATTATCACTTCGGAGTTCACATCCAGTTTCACCACAGGAAGGTAAAATATGCCCTTATTTTCGTCAAATTCTATGGCCATGTTCCCACCTTCCAAAGGTTGGAAACGGACCCCGACTGAATCAAGTTCACGCACGCAAGGGATGTTCATAATCATTTGAGTTTCTTCTTCTTCTTCTTCTTCGGAAAGATTTGGATTTGACGAAAGATCATCAAGTTGAGAGGACACTTTTATTACTCGATCTAGTTGTCGTTTAAAGGGTTTCGCAAGAGGAATATTCACGTCCTTCAGCTTCTTTATAGAGCCCACTGTCCAACACAATACACCTTTAACTTTGTTAAAGGAAATTGCTATGGCTTCAGAATTCGCGCTTTTCTGGACTGCAGAACTACCTGCGGTAGAGTTAATGTTAATTACCACTTATGTCTCCATGACTCTCGAAAACTTTTATAACAAAAAAAAGGAATAACAATAACAACATTCATGTTATGTTAAGATTAAAATAGAGACTGAGTTTACACATACCTTCTTCGCTTTTATCAGGTATGGGTGTTTCAGACTTTACAGCATCAGAGACGACCAAATGGTACATGAGATCCAACAGATGGCAATGATTTGATACAGCTTCAGAACATGTGGGGCTGTGAGTTATCTTAAGTGGAGAATGTTGTTGACAGAAAGACAAGAGCATCGAACCCAAGTATTCTTGAACTGAATGAGGAGGTTCGGAGCTTTCAAACAGCAAGATCTTCAACAAGGAGTAGATCGGAATTTGGTTCTCCACCATGAGGATGTCCCTTACGATGGCATCCTTGGTTAGTGTGAGACCACGCAACTGAATTTGGTCTCCAAGTCCCCTCATGAAAGAACCAGATAGTTTCTCGTTGAGATAGTTGTGGAAGAAATTCAACAAGAACAAGGCATCAATGGCGACGGTGTATAACAAGGTTTCGTCTTTGAGGTCGAGGTATTTGTGGTAACTAGCACGGATGAAGGTTGCTGTGTCGTGGAATTCTTGGACCACTTGTTTGAGTTCATGTTTTTTGAAGTGGTCTAGAACGGCTTTGGCTGCAAAAATCTTGAACCTTTCGGTGGGATAGAGTTCTGGGCGAAAGTGAGTGTACGGACCAATGGCTACCAAATGGGGAGAAAAGGCTTCTGGCTTGCCACGACTCAGAGATTTGGGAACATGGAATATGCAAACAGGTATTTTTTGCAAGATTGAGAAGTGGGATTCACTCACCATGTCGTTGATTTGGATGACCCAACAATCTTCATCGGATTCTGAATTGAAGATCGAGAGAGAGGCCATCTGGGATTTGGCTTAATTTTGCTGATGAATATATATGATGTATGAAATACGTGTTAGTGTGTATTAATTCTTCTTCGCTTTTCGAAACCAAAGAAGCTTTATATAAAGGCCATTGCTTCTCTCTTTTCTCTCTTCTAAAAAGGGTTTTAAAATATTTGTTTTCTTCATTTAAAAACATAATGTGATATCATTTTACACGTGACTTTATTTATTTATTTACTTTCAACAAAAAATTAATTGTTATTTCATACATTTCATATTAATTGATATTTTAGTACGTAATTGAGGCATTTTTAGTGACTTATTTAATAAAAATTAAGAAGTAATATTGAGTATTGGTGACCACATGCATGAAAAATGTAATATTACGAAGCCTCCAAATTGTTGCTCCTACTTAGTGACTCATTGGTGCACATGACAAACACGTGAAAAATAACCTTTCCTCAAAATTGTTCGCAAGTTAAAATGAGACAAAAGCTAAGGATGGAATCTTTGTCTTCACAAAGAAGGTTCATGGAGATGGACGCGTAATGAGAGCGATGCAAGAGATGGATTCGATCACACGTAACTTCTTTTAATTTTTATGTGTTGAATGATGAATTTTAATTTTCTAAAAATAAAATATAAAAATAAAGTTAAAAATTAAGCAAAGTTATGTTTTTTTTTTTTGAGAGAAAGTCACTGAATGTTTTTGAGAAATTTTCTGAGCTGCATTTTGATAAATGTAGAGATTTTTCCAACACCCAAAAAACACATTTTAAACGCATGAAAGACTTCACAGCTACACATTTTCTGATGACTTAATGTATGTGAGAGAGTTTTGAATGCTAGGAATATTAGTATGGGTTCGCGTTCGAACATTACTAATTGTTTAATATTTACATTTTTTATTTAATGGTAATTAATGTGATTTATTATAAAAATAAAATTAATACATTTAAATTATTTTATAAGATAATATATAATCAAACCAATTGAACGAAGATAATCCTGTATAATTTTTTATATAGTGTTATAAATTCGTAGGATAGGGTTTATCCCCGTCATAAATTTAACGGTCTACAACACACGAAAAATCTAATCAATTTAAAAGTGATTACAAATAAAATGTCAATTCAATTAAAATCCAGTAACAGGTATTTCAAAAACAAAGTTCACATGTCATTGTGCTGCATATGTGGGTGACACTGTTTTGTTTTCTTCACATTATTGTCGATTATAGGCAGTAAAGATAAGCATAGTTGTGAGTTGGATCTAAAATAACTAATTTAATATTTTAAAAGTTATATTTAGTCATTTAATTTATTTTATTGGATTAATTAGAATTGAGTTGTTCAGATTGCGAATCAATTAGATTGAATTTTTCGGATTAAAAATTTATATTAAACTAAGGTTTTTTAATGAAAAAATTTATATTTGTTTTGAATAAATGATATTAACACTACAAGAATTCAAGGAATTAGAGTCGAAATATTAGTGTCGTCTTTACCCTACATGCTATTAGAGTAAAAAATAACGATGGTTAAGAGTCACAAAATAAAATGTTAAGTTTAGCGTGGGCTATGCGACTCTTGATAATCACTCTTAGCGTTCCTTAAGAGACGCTAGTTACTCAATATTAAAAAAATCGCATTAAAAAAAATATAAATTTCAAAGCAATGATTCGGGGACACAATTGTATTTTAGACTAGCGTCGTTCAAGGGACGCTTTGATATTATTTTGTAAAAGTAATGGAAAATAATAGATTAAGCCGCAATCGATAGCGTTAGTTAACCGACGCAAGTTAGCAAAAATAAAAGAAAAGGAAAAATAATTTTGCAGAGATGGCTTGGAGTAAAGTGAAAAAAAAAACATTATTATTAAAGAATAGAGTTGGTTGACCAACACTCTTATCTTATTTTTAATGGAAAAATAGATTAAGATAGTAGGGAGAGCTAAAGGACGCAATCAATAGCGTGAGCTAGGCGACACAATTTAATAAAAATAAAATAAAAAATTAATTTTGGAGAGATGACTTGGCCTAAGTTTAAAAAAAATATTATTTTTAGAAGGGAGAATGGGTTGGCCGACGCTTAAAGAAGTAGGTGAAAAATTGAGATAAATTTTAATTTTACCAATTGTCTCATTTTAACTTTACCAAATTTTAACTCTATTCGTATTCGTTCTCGCACGCAGAGAGTTTCTTTCTCTCCATTCTCATTTTGCTCCATCTCCTTTCTCATTTTCAATCCCTTCACCTAGAAAGTTTCAGTCTCTTCTTTAATTGGCGCTCAACAAAAAACCATTTCGGCCCTCATGAGTTGTGGTTACTGAAGAGCGGCGGGATCGACCCTGAAGACGTGGTGGAGTTGTCGACTGTTGGGCCCGGAAGACGTGGTGGGTTCATATTCGTGTTCTCTTTGGTGCTGAAGGAGATGGGTAGCGGGCACCGAAAGGGAGATGGTGGCTTTGATATTTTTCTCGCATTCTCTATGAAATGAGCTAGTGAGTTTTAATCCCTCATATTTGAATATATTTATCATTTGAAGAAATTAGTTTCCCAATTGATTGAATAACTATTTCAGAAATGTTTGGCAGCTATTTTCCCAATTGAATACCCCGTGTTATAGCTATTTTTATCTACCTAAGTGAAGGCGAGGTGGTGGGAGGCCAATTGAAAAAAAGGGTTATTGTAGTGTTAAAGTGGTGGCCCTATAGTGTTGGAGTGTTGGTGGTGTAGACCGCAAGGGTGAGGGATTCTATTAATTCAACCTAGGTAATTCAACTCTGATTCTGTTTTTAACATATATGTGAGACACCACTTCAACTCTTAGATATATATAATTTATTGGTATTCTATTAATATTCGTTTTGCCACATTTGGATATATGAAGCATGTTTGAATGTTTGAAGTGTGTATGCTAAATGAGATACTAAAAAAGTTAACGATGCATTTTGCTATATTCTTCTTAGTAGTATGATGAATCTATTTTATTTGACTGGTATTTGCCAAATCATAAGTTGTTGGTAATTTGATTTGTGAATTAGGCATTCAATGCATGTGCATAATGGCTTTGAATATGTGCAGGATGTTAGGAATCTAAGTGAGTCTAAGTCCTACATTGGCTAAAAATGAGAAAGTAGAGCACTATATAATGATAAAGACCCAGAAACCTATTGCCTTAAGGTTTTTGGTTGAGAATGGTGTCAATGTCTTATGTGGTTGGGGCAAGTCTCATTAGTGTTGTATCTCTCCAGTGAAACCCTCTCTGTAAACCTAACAAGTGGTATCAAATTGTTTCAACCTATTTATATGTTTTTTTTTATATTTGTTGATTACAAACAATATTAAAACTCAAGTTATATATATATATATATATATATATATATATATATATATATATATATATATATATATATATAAATCATTCAACCCAATTTTCAAAATCAACTTTGCTAACATATCATAGCTAGGGATATCAATGGGGCGGGTAGGGTATGGGTAGTAGCTCCCCGTACCCTACTTGCTGGTTAAATATTCGTCCCATACCTGTACCCATATCCGTCGGATATCCGTTATACGGGTACCTGCCTATTTTTTTCATATCCGCAGGTATCCACAGGTACTTGCGGATATTTACCAAATTATTTAAAAAACAAATATTTAATTATAAATTCAAATAAAATAAAATAAAATACATCATTGTCATAAATTTTAAATAAAGTTCAAATAAACTCAAGTTCATACAAGTCCAAATAATTATAAAAATAAATATAAAATGACATTCAACAAAATGAAAATTCTTTAATTAGTGCTTTGATCAACAAGCCCACTTTCTCCGATTGATTCCTGAAAAATAAACAAAATAAAAGAATAATAAACCTCAACTGCCACGTGTCAAGTACTCTTATTTTGATTCCATCATTTGATAACAAGTATACTATAAATGTCACTATCTATATAAGGTTTGATATATATGTCGCCCAATTTCAAAAAAAAGGAAAGAGAAGAACGTTAAGGGGTGTATTTGAAAGAAGACAACGTACCAATACTTGAAGCTGGAAGAATGAAGACAGAATACAAGACAAATGTGCAGCTTAGAAAAATTTAGGTCAAAATGTTTTTTACTAATATATATATATATATATATATATATATATATATATATATATATATATATATATATATGAGGACATTTTTGTGAATTAAAGTTTAGCGGGTACATGTATCCACGAATACAGATACTGTACGTACTCATCTCGTTAGCATGCGGGTATCAAAAGTACCCGTACCCACGAGTAGTGTGTATCTATTTTTAATATTCGTTTCCTATCCGTTGTGAGTTTTACCCACGAATACCCACAGTTACGGATTTTTCCACATCCCTAATCATATCTCTTTACAAATTTCACAACCGCAAAAATGCAAAACTTAATGAGATCATTTTATTGCCTAAATTAAGTTTGACTTGAACTTCTTATTAACACATTTTTTTAATGGAAAGATCAAAGTACATGATTACTATCTTCATATACAAAATATTTTTTATTGATTGATCCGTTAATTATAACGTCATATGATTGTCTACGTTAATTTTGTTTAAATGACCAACAATAACAAAAATATTCATGATGATTTTGATATACATATAAACAAAATATCAAATAACTTCATATAAACATAATTCTTTTACAAATATGATTTATGAGAAATGACTTTAAATTTAATAAGTTTAAAAAAACATGATTTAATAAAAAAAATATTGAAGGATGTGATATTCAGTAAAAAGTAATATGTAAATACAATTTCACTATCAACTCTTTTACTGCAAATTTGTTTCCTAAACATAAAAGGTGCATACACCTCGACACTTGGTCTCCACATACTGATATAAGAACTTCTTCCATTAGTTTCTGAAGAAGAAAAAAAGAACAAAAAGAAAAGAAATTGTCGACGTAATTGTTATGTGACAACACTTTGTTTGTCTGCATCAAACATAACTTAACACGTTAACTTCTTTGACATCATTTCTTTATGTTTCCTCTCTATCGTGAAAACACCATTTCTGTCTCTTTGATGTGGTCCACATATTCCTTCCAAAACAAGGTAAAAGCCTTTTCATCCTTACTAATTGGAAAAAACAGAGATTCTAGGTAGTTTGTGTAGCTCTTATAGTTATTTATTGCTACCCCTTTAGGTATTTCTAGATGCCAAATCTGCCTTTTTCAAAGTGAGAAATAATTCACAGTTACCTTTATAATAAAAATGATATAAAATATTTGTATATTTTAAACTCTCACATCAGAAAGTTATCTTTGGTGGTCCAAATTTAGCTCATTTATTTAATTAACATAGTTTTGTTTAACTTCAACATTTTTTTTTACGAATCAAGTTTATTGAAACGATAGACAACCCAAACTAGTTATGAGTTTGTTCAGTCTACTTCCAACCTAGTTCTGGGTTTCAGTCATAATAACATATACTCTTTAATGGGTTGGAATTGGCGAAAATCTCAGACATCTGAAGTGCAATAAATAATAAAGAAGAAAGAGAGAAAATATGAATCATATAACAGATGGTTTCCGTTGCATAACACATCAAACATACATTTTAACATCCTATGAAGGTATAACTTTATGAAACTGTTCTTAATTTTTCAGAAACATTATATACTCAAAACCATGCTAGCAAAAGTATAAAAGATATGAAAACCTCATTTGGTTTTAAAATACCCTTGACAATCATAGGCGGAACAAACCGTGTCAATAGCCGTTAGGGCCAAGAGAATAAAGGTAGAAAGAAGTGTGAAGAACTTCCATGATCTGTACACATAATCTGTTGAGGCCCTCAAGAGGTTCGTCTTCCTCTTATAATCGTAGTACTTTTTCACTTTCTTAATCGTTTCATCTAACTTCTGAGTTTTGGTGGGTGCAATGGATTTGCTCATTCCGTTGAAGAGTTCCTCAGTTTCTTCCACACTCAGAGTGCTACTTGACCCTATGATCCCTGCCTTCACCAGCAGCTTCACATCCTCCACAGTGTCTACGATTCCCTTCATCAGTTCTGTGTACCGTGTGAAGATCAGAAAATCTGGTTGGGTCAGGGCCTCATAAGCCACAAGGTTTCTCATTATCACTTCGGAGTTCACATCCAGTTTCACCACAGGGAGGTAAAATATGCCCTTATTTTCGTCAAATTCTATGGCCATGTTCCCACCTTCCAAAGGTTGGAAACGGACCCCGACTGAATCAAGTTCACGCACGCAAGGGATGTTGACAATCATAGGAGCTTCTTCATCTTTTTTTTCCTCTTCTTCTCCTTCTTCTTCAGAGCCATTTGGATTTGACGAAAGAATATCAAGTTGTGAGGAAACTTTTATTACTCGATCTAGCTGTTGTTTAAGGGGTTTCCCAAGAGGAATATTTACGTCCTTCAGCTTCTTTAAAGACCCTAAAGTCCATGTTAATACACCTTTAACTTTCTTAAAGGAAGTTGCTATGGCTTCAGAATTGGAGCTTTTCTGAACTGCAGAAATACCTATGGTAGAGTCAATATTACCACGAAAGTTATTAACAGAGATCATAATAGTTTTGAATCATCTTATAATTTCTCTATATTACGACTGAGTTTACACATACCTTCTTCGCTTGGATCAGGTATGGGCGTTTCAGACTTTACAGCGTTAGAGACGACCAAATGGTACATGAGATCCAACAGATGGTAATGCTTTGATACAGCTTCAGAACATGTGGGGCTGTTTGTTATCTTAAGTGGAGAGTGTTGCTGACAGAAAGACAAGAGCATCGAACCCAAGTATTCTTGAACTGAATGAGGAGGTTCGGAGCTTTCAAACCGCAAGATCTTCAACAAGGAGTAGATCGGAATTTGGTTCTCCACCATGAGGATGTCCCTTACGATGGCATCCTTGGTTAGTGTGAGACCACGTAACTGAATCTGGTCTCCAAGTCCCCTCATGAAAGAACCAGATAGTTTCTCGTTGAGATAGTTGTGGAAGAAATTCAACAAGAACAAGGCATCAATGGCGACGGTGTATAACAAGGTTTCGTCTTTGAGGTCGAGGTATTTGTGGTAACTAGCACGGATGAAGGTTGCTGTGTCGTGGAATTCTTGGACCACTTGTTTGAGTTCATGTTTTTGGAAGTGGTCTAGAACTGCTTTGGCAGCAAAAATCTTGAACCTTTCCATGGGATAGAGCTCAGGGCGAAAGTGAGTGTATGGACCAATGGCTACGAATTGGGGAGCAAAGGCTTCTGGCTTGCCACAGATGAGAGATTTGGGAACATGGAATATGCAAACAGGTATTCTTTTCAAGAGTGAGAAGTGGGATTCACTCACCATGTCGTTGATCTGGATGACCCAACAATCTTCATCGGATTCTGAATTGAAGATCGAGAGAGAGGCCATCTGGGATTTGGCTTAATTTTGCTGATGAATATTGCTCTGTGAAATTCGTGTTCGTGTGTGTTAAATCTTGGCTTTTCGAAACCGAGAAATTTTATATATAGGCCATTGCTTCTGTTTCTCTCCACTACGTAAGGGCTTTTAATTTTAATTTTCTTCATTGATAGAATCTATGTGCAATCATTTTACATGTCACTTCATCTATTTATTTATATTTATTTAAATGTAATTTCATCATATAAAGTTTTCGTAACCCATTAGGAAATCTTCTTGGATGTTCCTGTCATCTCTTTCAACGTTTCAACGATGATGATGGTACCAACATAGATTTGGGAGTTAATATAATGTAATTAGGAATTATGTAAAATTATATGTAACAAAAATAAATAAGTAATTTATTCTAATTATCTTGTTAGTGATTTTCTATTCAAAGGTTTCGTATTCACATTTTCTACTTATTTATTCAATAAAAATGGGTGAAATAGAAGCCCTAGAAAATAAGGTGCAATTCAGTAATATAGAGTATTGAGATAGAGGGATTGAGAGAGAGAAGTTGGTGACCACTTATCCAAATTGTTGGTCCTGCATGTATGTGAGTCATTGGTGCACGTGACAATAGCCATTTGTACACGTGACAATAACCTTTCCTCCAAAATTGTCCCCAAGATTAAAATGAGGACAAAAGATAACGATGAGTTTTTTGTGTTCACAGAGGAGATTCATGAAGGTCTGTTAATTTGCAATTGAATGGGAACAAACAAATGTCTGTTTGGTAGTACGATAAGGCAGAGTACGAGGTGGACGTGCAACGGGACCAATATGGAGGTGTTCTTAGAAAATTTCCGACATTTTGGTAAATTTAGAATCAAATACCAGAGAATTCCAACACCCAAACAACACATTTTAATCGCATGAAACACTTCACTCCTACACATTTTCTCGATGACAGTTTTGAATGCGTAATCTAAGCAAGATGACATTATTTATATAAATTTGTCATCATCTAAGGAAAAAAAATGCAATGTTTTCACCTTTAGAAGAATAAAAAATGTTGAACCAGCACAGCAGAGAGTTTTTTAAACAGTCTTTAAATTATAGTTCTGGATGCTGAATACTATTCATGTAATTGGTGACTTCTAATAAAATTGTGGCTTTCATTGTATTCGTAAAATTTAGAACCATTGTTTGTTGTTCAAGATATATGCCACAAATGGACCAAAGCAAAATCTAACTCCACTTTGAAATTAAAGTAAGAGTATAACAATCCAATGTGTTTGGAAATAGAATCTAAAAATAATAATTTATTTTTATAAATAATTTTAAATATTTTATTAGGAAATATATTTTTTATTTTTTTATCAATCAAAAATTTAATTATAAGATAATAAAATCAAACCAATTGAATGAAAATTATCGTATTTAAATGTTTTATATATTGTTATAAATTCGTAGGATAGGGTTTATCCGTGTCATAAATTTAACGGTCTACAACACACGAAAAATCCAATCAATTTATATAAAAAATGACAATTCAAGTCAAATCCAATAATAAGTATTCCGAAAACAAAGTTCACATGCGGGGTTTTGTTTTCTTCACATATTTTTTCAATTTTGGTTACCAATCATAACTGAGGCAACGAAAGTTCAGATTCCATAATTTTACTGTAATTTTCAATCATTTGGGGTTGCAACGAAAATCTCAACATAAATGCCTGGTCAAACTTCTAAGTTGAATAAAAATGACAACACTCTATGATCACTCGTGTTCTTTTTTCTCCTTTTCTATCTCTCACACCATTCTAAGTTTCAGTCTCACACTCTCTAGAGAGCACACTAACAGTGCTCATTCATTCGTGCCCACACGCCATGGTTAACCATTCAATCAACATCTCCTTATAAGAAAAAATTAAACCAATTAACCTCAGTATTCTTCAGTACATGTCTCGAACAGAGAAAAAAATGAGAGAAATTGGAAACTAGGGCACACGATTGACTCCGATCGGAAGCTGCGATTCAAAGAGAAATGAAGATTTGCACATAGGTCACACAAGGTTCTGATTTGTAGGAAGAGAAGGGTCATGCGAGGTTCAAATTTGCAGAAGGTTCACACAAATAGAAGAGTGATTTCAGAATACAAAATGAGAGTAAAGAGTGTTGATCGGGATATGAAATAAGAATGGAGGGA
>Ga0209589_1006404_pt1 | contig 19496 bp, 6 predicted proteins | sample CowpeawhiteBW_FD_187525 | JGI IMG/M metagenome (GOLD analysis project Ga0209589, IMG submission 187525) | Root nodule microbial communities of legume samples collected from California USA - Cow pea white BW (SPAdes) (version 2) | ecosystem: Host-associated > Plants > Roots > Nodule | place: USA... | reverse complement strand
AAAAAAAAAAAAGGAAAAAAAATTAAAAAAAAAAAAAAAAGGTAAAAAGTGAAATGACATTATGGATTATTTATCCAAAAAAAAGTAATATGATATTGTTAAATAAAAAATATTCTTGTTAAAGTAAAGTAACGTGTAAAGAAACATATTTTAGTATTTTACTTATAGGTCACCATTTACATCTTCTTCCTTTGTTTCCTAAATTGGAAGGACTACTTAGAAGAAAACTTACATGTATTATTATAGATACTTTCAATCTATATAAAGTTTTAATTTAATAATATGTAATATATTTACTACGAAGTATATTAACGCTTAAAGAATTATATAATAAACAATAATACCTATATTACATCTATAGGTTTGACCAACAATAATAGAATTCCTTTTTTAACCAACACTATTTTGGGGCAGTTAATCCCCGGTTTTTTTAAAACTTGTTTATATAAACAAATCAATATATAAACAAAAATGAATTAAAATTTATTTATATTATGGTGTTATAATAAAATGGTAAAATATTTTTATAATTTTAAATAAATAATAATTGAATTAATGTCCTAATAACCTATACAAACCTAAATAATAAAAAAAATGAATACATTAAATTTGTGTAAGGGTTGAGTTGTCACTGAAATAAATTATTTTTTATTGATTAAAGGTCGGTGAAACTAAGGCTACTAGGAAAAAAAAAGTTAAAAAAAGTTAATTTTCGAAGGAAATAACATAAGTTCCCACTTTTCCCTTTCCTTATAAGCACTTTTCCTTTGTTACTAATTGTGCTTTGTGTATTACTATAATTTTTCTTGCATGAGAAACACCAACTTCGAAGCAACAAATTACTTGCACGATACTCTAACCTTAATTCCAACCTCGAACATGATTTTCATCTTTCTTAAAACAATTTACACCCTCTTTATCATAGTGTAATTGCTTTTCAACACAAAGATAAACCATCATGTCCCCACAATTTTAAATCTTTCATTTTTACCAGAACCAATTATTGTTCACTTTTCCATTATGCTAACATCTGTATACTTTGCTGAACTCATGAAATGATTAACAAAAGTTGATCCTAGTTAGTTTTGTTTCCTACCCATTGTTTAGTGTCATAAATTTAGTTTTAAAAGACATGTTTTTTTTTTTGTACTATTTTGTTTTTTTTTTCTTTCAAAAAATGTGTTTTTGAGAGGGGCTGATCTACATGAAGAAAACATGTTATTAAAAAATATATTCATTGTTTGGGTGAACAAAATTAACAGAATCAATGAAAAAATTGTTATAAAAATGAACACATTTATTAGATGAGAAGCTATAGTAAATAGAAGTTTGACTTCAAAATTAAACTTGTTGGTTATAAACTGCAGATACAAGTATATAATGAAGTAGAACAATTGAGTGAATTAATGAGAGATGAAAGACAGAAAAGCTTTAATTTAAGAATAGACTGGTTCATACCAATCATGGTGGTGGTTACATTGCACACATCAGCAACTGTATCAGATCTTTGCACGACCACAAAAAAAATAGCTGGTTCTCATTTCATAAGTCATAACTCACATCACTTTATATACGTGAATATTGTGACAAATTTGAAATCCAGACATTTGAAATTCAAAGAGACTAATTAAATAACAAAAATATAAAATAACATATTTGTATTTCAAAACCTCTCATAGGAATTCAATAGATCCATTCCGAGGTTTTTAAATTATATGATTAAATATGTTTTTATTCCCCCAACTTTCAGTTACAATCGAAATTAGTCATTCTTTAAAACTTTGACCTAATTTAATTTTCTAACTTTATAACTGCATGAATTTGGTCCTTTTAACCAAATTTTGTTAAGTTTATTTAACGTTTCACGCATTTCATGATACCATTTGATTGTTTACACAATTTGACACATTTTTATTTCAATATTAGCTAAGAAACTATCATAAAACCGTTGTATAGGAATTGAATAGATCCAGTCCAAGGTTTTAAATTATAGTCATATATAACTTTGCTTTTAAAAAATGCACACATATCGTAAATGCATGAGCAATTGCTTTTGTCCCGAATTCAAGTATATTTAGATAATAGCGTCAAAGTTAATTACTATATTTGAGGTATTGTCCATTTTGAAGTCTAGAATTCTGTCAAGATTTTATTCTAAAAAAGAGTCTCAAAAATTAGATAAGGAAGATGTAAGTTGTCCTTGACCTTAATTTTAAATAATATAGGACTATTACAAACAAACTCTTAGTCAAGATCAAAGAGGAATAAAGGTTCATCTTTGAAACTTGAGTATTAAAGTTTTGATTTTAAGTACGTTTATACATTATTAAAGTCAATTACCACATCTAAAATATTATTTACTTTGGAGCCTATAACAACTTCATGATTTCTTTGTTTCAAAAGGTTAGAAAAAAAAATTAAATTGTCATTGCCTCAACTTCTAAAGAAGAGATATCTACCTAAAAAAATATATAAACACTCATTACCTTTTATCTTTAGCAAATATAGATAATAAATACAAATAAATATACATTTTATTTATTAATTTTAAGTTTAATAACTCTTTTGGTCCCTATTTTCTTTCAAAAATATCAAGTTAGTCCTCTAGTATTTTTAGTCTTAATTTAGCTCTGATTTTTTTAAAAATTGATGAAATTTAATCCTTTTTATTAAATTTCTTGAAATAGATCAATGTTTTTCCTTCAAAATTAAAGTTATGAATAAGGATTGTTTATTTTATTGATGTAATTAACATAATTCTATTATCAATTTTTGATAAAAAATCATTTATCTGCTTCAAAAAATTTACCAAAAAATATCAAATTACATCAATTTTTAAAAAAATCATGACCAAAATGAGACTAAAAAAATTAGAGTACCAACCTAACATTTTTAAACGAAAACAGAGACTAAAATAGTAATTTAACCCTTATTTTATATATACTCATTTTATTTTGTTGTTGGATAAGAGTTTTGTGGATCTTACCTTATCATTATTATTAAATATGTTAACTTTACTCTTTGCGATAAATTTTTCGAGTGATTAGTGTCATTGTAAAATGCCCTAAAGTAATTGGAATCCACAATTAACTTGAGATATTTTGACCTAAAGAGTCTTTCGGTATGAACATTATTAATGTGGCATATAAAATTTTTGATGATGCAATTGCAAATACCCTTTAAAGTTTTATAACATTATGCTGTGGATTACATTAACTGTTTTTAATTTTTCAAATACTTTGACATGAAGAATTCACTGTTGAAAACTACATAGAATAAAAGTGTAGTCTTATATTAATGGAGACTCACCTGAATTTAAATGTTTTATATATAAACCTCAATTTACTCAGATCCAGGCATGTAAATATTTCCAAAGTTTGGTGCTGTGTTTGGAAATTGAGTGTGAAATTGTCTTTTTAATGTACCTACCCAACACTTTTTGGCCTAATACCACTGTTCATGGAGGAACCTGTCCTAAGAGGTTTAGAACCAAAAACATTATATGTGGTGTTATTGGATCAATCATTCTGAAAAAAAGTGGGATATGTACAATAGGTCTCTGACACTACTCAGAAAATCTATGCACCTTTCATGTCCCTAAATTTCTTAGCAAAAGATCTAGGCGTCGTTTATTGGGTTTGTTTTATGTGCAGTGTAGAGTCATATCCAATACTAAGTTCATTTTTATTTAAAAATTATCTTTTCCTTCTTGGAAATTATATTCTCTTACAAGTTCATATATTATTTTTATGCATATATAATTGTAAAAACATGCCTAATTGCTCATTAAGACTAATCTCTTTTGAACAATACTGAAAACAGTCATATAAATTATATCTTTCTTCATACCAAACCCTCTATGTAGCTATATATTGGTGTGAGTGCAACATCCTTATTACAAACTAAACACGCATTAAGTATGAAATACACTAATTATTTTTCATTATTTCTTGCATAACACTACTTAGAACTGGGGAAATGGAGCTACTGCAGGTTCATGTGTGAGTTCAACAGCATCAAAAGGTTGTGGAGAAGTTGCAGTGAATTGCAGAGATTGCACTGGTCCTGGAGCCACCGTACCGGAGCTTCTGATCTCAGCCGTTTGTCGACGAGCATTTGCACCATGTGATGCACACAATTGGGGAAGAAACACACCTGCATATACATTAAGGAAAAAACTTTTACATATTTTAACATCATCGAAATTTCAAAATTGTTAAATACTGAATAGGGCGGGTGACGCAGGGAGTGATATTGTTACCTTCACCGGCGGCAAGGTTGAAATAGAGATCAACGATGTTGGGGCAGTTTTGGTAACAGTGAGGGGAGCATAGGGTTTTGGTGAACCCAACTTCAAGAAGAGAATCCGAAGAGATTCCGAAGGATTTTCTGTCCAAACCACAACCCTTTATGCATTCCTCCGTTTCGATGTGTCCGTTTTGTGTTTCCGTTTCGATCTCTGAAGTCCGGCACGTGTAAGCCTCTTCCCCGCTCCTCTTCACACGCTTCTCCAGCACGCACCGTTTTCCTTCCCGCGACACCGCAAACGCACACGTGTCCTCGCTCAGACGCTCGCATTCTACCTCCCCTGAAATTTCACCGTTCCCACGCGCGTGTGTGTGTTAGAGACGCTAAAACTATTTTTCCTTAATTGTAAGAAATAAATAAAATTTTTCAAACGATTTAATTAAAGAGAAATGTTGTCTTTTTCGTACAACATTCCAAGGAAAGCTTATGCAACACCGTCATTTTTTAATTCATACAAATTAAAATAACAATTTACATTTTTTTAATCTTTTTTGAACATTTGATAAACTATTAAGGGAATTTTCAGAGGTTCGGAATCATATATTTGCATGTAGATCTGTGCATATGTATACGTATATATTAGTGCGTTGTAGCAAATAATATATTAATTAAATCAAATGTCCTTTAATCAATTAACTTTTAAGGATAAAGCTTAAATGGAATTTAATTTGGGTAGTCTTGTTAATTTTACATATTATTAAATGTAAATAATTGAAAAAAATATACTAAGAAGCGTACACAAAATTTATCTAATTTTTCTCCCTCTCTTTTAGTCAATCATTTTATGTTCCTATTTTTTTGGTTTATAAATTTTCAAAATTTATGGGAGTTACATCCTGACTTTTCAAAGACTAACTATTATTTTCTAAGGGATTAAAAGGATCAAATGGGGATGAAAATCAAATTCGATTTTGATAATGAAAAAGTAGTCACTCACCATTAAAAAATAAATAAAAAATACCTACATAAATTAAATCCGGAAAATAACTATTTAGTTAAGAGGTTTTCATGTTTTAGAGACTTACCAAGAGTTCCTTGCACTATGAAGAAAAATACAATGGCAACCATTGCCAAACATCTCAAGCTAATGTTAAGGGCCATGGCTGAAGCAGAAGGTTGTTGGGAATGGCCAAAAACTATAACTTGGGAATTTGGAAAGTTTGGTTGTGGGATTGTTGTGATGTTTTTTTTGTGGACATTTGAGGAATGTATTTATAGTGGTTCCTTGTAGGAGAACGTTATTCTTTCTTTAGGTTAAAAATAAGGATATTTTATATAGAAAGTGGACCTTTCGATACGAATCAAAATAGGGGAAAAGGAAGAATAGTAATTTAGTTGTTTAAAGAAGTTTGATTAACTTACGCATTATGGGAAGTTTCTTTCAGATTTTATTATTGCAAAACACTTTTCAATAAGTCCAAAAAATAGAAGAAATGCGAAAAATTTAGAAGGAAGAATCAAAATATATCTCATCAACAATTGTCATCAACAATAAAAATTGTTTATTTTAATTTATTTTCTTAATTTCATCATGCAAATATAAATTTGAAATTGTTGTTCAAAACAACCTGTGACTACTAGTCAAGCAGTGCCCGCTATCAATGGAGAACATCTTAGTCCAAACTGCGTACGAAACCCACGTGTCACTTTAGATTTGGAACAAAACAAAAGATTGTTCATGATGGGTCACCATATAAATTCTCATGCTGAAAAATACGTTTGACGATGTTGCGTAGTAGATTTATCGTTATAATAAGAATAATGTGAAGTGAAGTGAAGCTACGTTTTTCCAGTAGTATAATAGTTTATGTTTTGAAAATTATTTAATTATAACATATTTAATAATGTCACAAGTAATAATATATATTTGTGATGTATTAGTTTAAAATAAAATATTGTTTTAAGTATGCATTAGTGTAGAATTACATTTACTTTAATTTGGGTCACGTATTCATGTCCGATACATGTTTGTGTCCGATATTTTAGGATACTTTAACTATACTTACTAGTGAAGTAGTGAAATATCTAATTTATAAAGTCATAATACAATACAAGAAAATCTTTGAATAATGACAAGTTTTAGTGACAAAAAATAATTAGTCATTATATAGTGACCAATTTAAGTACCAATTAAAAACTAAAAATTATTTGCAACTAAAATAGTCCAAAAAAATATAATTGGTTTTTAAATTGATAATTAAAATAGCTTTTATTATGAAATGGTTTCTAAATTGGTCACTAACATTAGTTACCAAAATTTTTAACTACTAAAATAATTGGTCTCTAACATAATTTTTGTTACTAAAATTGGTCTTATAGTGGTACTTTTATAATGATAATAATTTATATATTTTTATGTTGACAACTTTAATATATATATATAGTTTTAATTTGAATTTACATAATAACAATCATATATTTATTATGTTTTTAAGAATTATTGTACACTTTTCAATATTCATATATTGTGTATCTATCATGTATCGTATCCTATTATTTTCAAAATAAATGTATCGATGCATTGGATACGTGTCCTATCTGATACATGTATCGTATCCGTGGATCATAGGTGTAAGAAAAGTTATTTACGTCACTGATTTAGTGTTGGATCAACCTAGTAAAACTTTTGAATTTAGAAACAACAATATCTACATAATACATTTTAAAGTTTGACGTAAATATCAAAATTTATTTCTGATTATATTTTAGTCCATGTAAATTTTGAAGTCATTTGTCATTGTCATTAGACGGGGAGTGATAATAATTGTTTTGAAGGGGATTTCAAAAAAAACTAAATTTTAGAGGTGGACAAAAATATTAATTTTTCTATTCGATCCATCTTTGCTCCGATCCGATCTATTTAAAATCCATTTTAACGAATATGAATTTCAATCTAATCCACATTTTATATATTTTATGGATTGAATACCCATTCTCTAAATCAAGATTTTGAAATATGGATAATACAAAAAATATAATCCAAATTTTCAATTTAAACTTTTGGTTGGGTTAATTAAAGGTTGAGATGGACTAGGCTAAATTCAAACTCAAATCGCCCGTGGTCGACAACCTGTACCGACTGGGCAAGCCCACAACCCTTAAGGGTCGGGCAGACCCGACGACCAAAATGGGTTGGGCAGGCACAGCGACTCCGAGTCGTTGGGCCCGACAACCTGAACGGGTCGGGTGGGCTCAAAGACACGAATGGGATGGGCGAGCCCAACGAATCGGAATCGTGGGGGCTGACAACCCCAAAAAGTCGGGTGGGCCCGATGATCCGAACAGGACAGGCAAGCCTGAAGACCCAAATGGGCTAAGCTAGCCTGACGACTCGAACGGGTCATGCTTGATGACCTAAACAGATTGGGTAGGCCTGACAACCCTGATGGGTTGGGTGGGCCCGAAAACCCGGACAAGCTGAGTCGGTCTGACAACTCGGACGGGTTGTGCCAGACGACTTGTACGGACTGGACATGCCTGATGTCCTTGATGTGCTAGGCAGGCCAACAACTCGACGGGGGAACATTTTACCCCTAGCCCAACGGGTTGGGCAAAATATTTTCGTCTCGGCCTGACCTTAAGGACACCAGTTTTAGAAAATTCAATTTAAATTTCTTCTATAAAAAAGGGATTCTGGATTTTGAACTTGATCCAAATATTTGGATTTGGATTTTAAAAAAATTCAAAGTAATTTTGTTGAAAAAATGGATTTAGATCGAAAATCTGATCAAATTATTTAGATCTAAAATGGAGGTGGATTAGATCATTAAAAATTCAATCCATGATTACTCCTACTGAATTTTGTTATCAAAGGAAATATATTCATTTATATTCAATATTTAGTACCATTCTTTTACAAATTAATTTGGAGATTTAAATTTTGAAAAATAGTAAATCAAAATTAAAAACAAGCAATGTGGAATGAAACTGAAATCAAGAAAGCAGAAAATTAAATTAAAAGAAAAAAACTAAAGAACAACAAGTACAGTAAAAAAATAATTTATACAAATCAACTACAAATTCAAGAACAAAGTCAAACAGAAAATCTTTTAATCTTAAATTAATCTTCAGTTTGTTAATTGCTCCTCCACACTTAAAGAACATAAGATATGCCAGAGAATAGAGAATAAACACAACACAACACCAAAGGAAGATGAAAAGACAAAAAGAACAAAAAAGGAGATAAAAGAAACTAAACTAAATTTATGTAAATCTTACAAATGATTTGTCACTTGTTTTTAGTACATGAAAAGTCTTAAAAGTTTTAAGCTAATAAAGGCCTAATTTGGGCTTTAATTAAGGTCGTAAGTCCAATTACAAAATTTAAGGTAATACAAGGAAAGAAACAAATATTTAGGATCTTCTTTGCAATTTTTGGACAAATCTGTTTCAACTTCTACAAAATAAAAATAAAAATAAAAATAGCACACGAGTTTAAATCTAGTAAATCACATATCCTAGATGAATAGTGTAACTGGAATCAAGTCAAAATTATATCTAAAAAGAAAGTTATGGCTGAAAAATTGAGTGAAGGTCAAACAAGTTAAAAATACAAAATTAAAATAAAATTGTCAAAAAACCCGATTTATTACTTAAATATGCCAATGAGCTAAAAATACAAAATATGGCATTTGGAAAGTGTAATGACTATATAATAAAGTTGTACGTGTGTGTATAAAATGTGTTATTAAGAGATTTCACGACTTTCTTAACACGGAAATATGTTTCATACACTTATTTAGTGCATGTAAGTCGAACATAAATATGTAATTTTTTACGTCAAAATTTAAATCTGACAAATTTATCGTTAGCTACGTCTATGTCAAATTATAACTTAACACATAAAACAAAAAAAATATCCAACTTAAAAGACATTTTTAAAGCATATCCGACTTAAAAATATTTAGAAAATACTTTATTTTAAATGGATAAGAGGTAAACAAAAAAGTAGCAATTTCAAATAAATGTAAATTCTGAAAAAGTAAGTTAAAAGAGAACTTATTTTAAATGAATAAGATGTAAAGAAAAGTAGCAATATTAAATAAAGTTAAGAAACAAATTAAATTCGAAATATTAAATGAAATGAAATTAAGAGTATAAATAGTTAGATTTAATATGAAAAGAAACTTAAACACAATATAAAAAATAGAGTAATTTTTTTAAAATGGTAAAAGTTTAAAATAATTCAAAAAATATATAATAGTATTAAAAAATATAAATTCTGGAAAAATGAATATTCAAAAGAGAACTTATTTTAAATGAATAAGAGGTAAAAAAATAACAATTTTAAATAAATTTAAGAAAAAAATTAAATTTGAAATATTAAGAGAAATTAAATTAAGAGTATAAATAGTTAGATTTAACATGAAAAGAGACTTAAACCCAAAAATAGAGTGATTCTTTAAAAATGGTAAAAGTTCAAAATAAAAAGCTAGAAATTGAAAAAGTTGCCCCCATGCAGGATCGAACTACAGACCTTCAGTTTACAAGACTGACGCTCTACCACTGAGCTATAGGGGCACTGAATGTTGATTGCAACCACATCTAATTATTTATTCGCAAAGATTTGTTGTTTCGTCAATATTAATTTATGTTCTTATTTGAAGGTGTGTTCAAATAATATTATTTATATTTTAGTTAATTAAAGATATTTTTTTCTTTTTCTTTCTCATGTTAATTATGATTAAGGATGACAACTATTGGGTCGAATAAAATTACATATACATATTACTCGTTTGATTTAAAAGAAATTGTTATTTTATTATTCATTAAGCATATGTGAAAAGAAAACTTATTAGTTTTTACACTATTGATATTCATGGATACTTGAAAATATTTGAAAATATTTATATATTTTATTTTTGGTTTAATTAGTAATTTGATCTTATACTTAAATTTTTTATTCATTTTGGTCTTTAAATTTTTGGATTAATCAAAGCATAATTCCTAAGTAGAACTAATAATTTTCTGAAATGTATTTAGATTAATTTTGGAAGTTAATTTTGAGTATCTATTTGATTGTCCAAGAATAAATAGTTAAATTAGTAAAAATGATAAATTTCATCTATCTATTTATCTATCTATCTATATATATATATATATATATATATATATATATATATATATATATATATATATATATATATATATATATATAATTTTTTTTTATACACTAGCTTATCTGATTTGTTATTGCGTTATTTGGTTTTGGGTTATTTTTCTTTAACAATAATCACTAAGAAAAAAATAATGATAAGTTGTTTATTCAAATCAACACAAAAATACTTTTAAAAAATTACTATTCTTATAGAGAAGTTTGACACTTTATCAAATTTGTGTTGTTTTAATTAATGTGTTGTCATTTATCTAAATTGAAGATTTTAAGAGTTAGTTAAAAAAAGAAATTATAATCGTTATTTGTTTTAAAGTTGGAATACTTTTATATATTTATTTTTCCTAAAATCAAATTAACATAGGTGGGACTCGTGTATCTACAATATATTATAAACTTCCATATATTGGTTTTAAATATTTAAAATTATAAGAGATTGAGAATGGTTGGATAGTTATGTCCAATGCAAATTATAACAAATAACAAATGTTGTAATCGAAGGAGTCTTATAAGCTGTTAATCTCTTAAGATTTACACTTATATTTAGAATTGAAGTAAAACATCTTAGTATTGATGATAAGACATTCTAGATGAAATAAAATTCATGGCATGGTGAGCTCGAAGAGTGAAGTCAACACTTAATCTGAAAATCAACGATTTACCTCCGTGATTAGCGACTCAAACTTTGGATTTTTTGGATTAATTAATCACGTTTTCTTGAACCAAAAGTCCCCATTTTTTAGAAACTAGAATGTGATACACACCTAACTTTTACTATCTTGTTTTAAGTCTTTGCAAGTAATCTCCATTTCACAATTTCACCCATCCTTCATGCTCTTGGGTCCATTCTCCTACTCTTTGGAGAAAGAAAAAGAAAAAAACTCAATTAATTGTTTTCTTTAAATAGTTAGGCCCTCATTGATGTTTTGTAATAGTAATTAACGTTTTGTTTCCATCATTTTATTGGAATTTGGAAAGGCGTGCATGGAAAATAGTTTTAGCATTAATCGTTAGTAGTAATTGGTGATTTGTTGTTTCTATGATTTTGATAAACTGGAAATGCCGTGCATAGAAAATTATAGTTTTCAATGCCTCGTGAAAGATGTTTACGATGTATTGCTATATTGAATACTTTCTAAATCCATTTTTGTAAAATTAATTTGAAAGTACCTAGTTTTTAGGCCTAATACTTGATTTCATGGGACACACAAATCAATTATAAGAAACCTATTTTATGCATACTTACTTTTCTTTGTATCACTTCTTTTTATTGTTTTTCTTTCATAATCTTTTATTTATGAAATTCATCATTTCTTTTTTTACTCACATTCTTACTCTCATTATTTATTCATTGGTGTAGTTTAATATAGATCATCGATTAATATATTATTATCTTTTGGCTTTTTTGAAAAAATTAAGTAAATGGTGAGAGTAAAAAAAGGGTTAAAGTATAGTTTTCCTTTCTCATATTCCCTTTTGTTGGAATTTTAATGTTGTAGTTTTATTCAAAACAATGTTCCCATATTGTTATGCATCTTTTTCATTTCTATTATCAAGTGACACAGAGTGGTTCTTCTTTAATTCCAAGTCTTCGATTGAATGATTGATTAAAGCAGAACAAGAGAAAAATATAATTAGTTTCATTCTAAAAAGATATAACATACGTTTCTCTGTGAAAGATATTAAAGAATGAATTTTGTTCATTCACATGTGAGGGATTGATTTGCTTTCAAAGTTGATATTGAACCAAGTTACATGACATTTAGTAAAAAGACCAACAATGGTTTGCAACAAAATAATTTTTTGTTTCACATCATATTTATTTAAGAGATAAATTTTGTCTCTTTTAGTTTTTGTTCTGTCTACTATTGGCAGAGACTCAAGTGAGGGCTTTGTAAAGAGAGGTTTTTCATGTGAAATCATGACATTCCCTCTGTGTACCTTTTATATTCTAACACATTACATATCTAATTTGCATACTTTTTTTGTTCATATTCAATAAATTAACATTATATATTTTCATAGTATCACCAAAATTTTGTGGCATTATTGTTTTTTCTGTTATCTCAGCACGCCAACAAATAATGGTGATTAGCATCGTTGTGTCAAATAATTGTTAAGATTCTTCTTTAATGTCTTCATCTTAACCATGGTGATTAATCAACCTAACATCAACTTTATGTTCTTTTATCTTTGAATTGAATTGTTATTGGTTGGTTTCTTGTTTTACTTGTGTTGATCTTTGCCATGTTTGTGCATTCAACAATCTTGGAACTTAATATATCATAATAAGAAAGGTGGTCAATTTGGAAACATATATGTTAAAAAATGGATTCTAATTAGACCATAAATGAAACATATTCACGTTTAATCTAGGATACTAATTAAACTGAAATTATTGAACAGGGTACATAAAAAGTTTTCAGCCATTTCAGCATGGGGAAAAGAGAAAAAAAGCTTCCGTGTAGACAGAACTAAAATAATTGAAGAAGAATTAATTTCATTTCCAATTCTAACAAGTTTTATACGTTCGTTTTCTTCTATTTCACATATTCAAATCTTGGTCTTTTGTGATGCTTTCTGCATTGAATGTGGTCAAAGAGAGAAACGAATTAAGGTTATTTTTTACTTTTGCATGAGTAAGAACAATTGGTAAAGAAAAAAACAACATATGCGAAAAAATAAAGAATAAAATAGTTACATTTCACAATAAAACTGTTGAAAGTCTCACATTGACTAGAAATAAAACAATTTCATAGTATATAATTAGAGTATAAATCTCATCTTACAAGTCGATTTTGTGGGGTTGAACTAGACTTAAAACTCACTCTTTACGGTGTATTGCTATCCGGTGTATTCTGCTCTTGCTGAACAAATATATAAGTTTATAGACCTGATTTTCAGATAGCCCAAAGTTAAACTTGTTAGCTGAAAAGTAATTTTCTCTGATTGCATCACGGAATAATTTTTCTGGGAGTGGCTTACAGAAACTTAACCTGTGCAGGAAATTGCTTCCCAGTTTCGCAAATGCATTACCTCCATCACAGCAAGTCTTCAACACACCATGAAGTTGTCTCTTCTCATATTCATATAAGAATAGAATCATTCAAGCTATACTCGTTTTTAATATGTGAATCAACGTTTACTTAACTATCCGTATATACACCATTACCTACTAATAATCATTATTAATTAGTTAATTTTAGAAAGAGATCATTGTAAGAAGAAACAAAACACATATTATTAATTTTAAATTATTAATAGATTATTTATTGTTTTAAACTAATTCAATTTTAAAAATGATTTAAAATTTTTAATTAAATGGACGAATGCAAATTAACATGTTAAATATTTAATTATCATTTTAGTTTTTATATTTTGGTCCAATAACTTTTTCTTTCAAAATTATTGCCATTTTAAAGTTAAAGTCTCGTGTTCTTTTTTAATTATATCCTTATTTACTAATTATTGGATAATTAATTTTACATTATTTTTCTGTAATAAGATATCACAATAATTTTTCTATTCTATTTATTCTACTCTTTATTATCTTTAGCTCCACTCTATTTTCAGTTATGTTGCCTGTACACGTAAAATTCACCATTTTTATTATCAGTTTTATTTATTTTTCCGTAATTTCATTGTCATTAGTGAGATTGAAATTAATTGATGTTGTTTTCGGTTTAGTGAGACACTATTATTTTTGGATATTTAGTACAATTTTCCATCCCATAAAACTTATTTGATACCATAGTTTTCCTTTTTGTTCCAGAGCACTACTCGCAAGTATAGGAGATCTTGATGATGAATTTAAGAAGCAGCTACTTGAGTTGCGTGAAAAAAATTCTGTATTTAGATTTTATGATTCAATTAAAAAATTGGTTAAAAAATTGAAATTGAGTGTCATGCAAGTTGAGCGAGACACAAGAAAGAGAATCAGGAGAAAACATTTTTAATACTTTTATTATTTTTAAAAGAAAAAGTTTCATGTGAAAAAAAACGGATTAATTTAAACAAGGGTAAAAATAGAAAATAAATTATAAGGGTACACCATGTAAATGCAGTGGTGCTCCAAGGAAATCAGTCCATTAAAGAAGTGGGGTGTTTTTAGTGAAAATACAGGTACATTTAAAAGAAAATAAAATAAAATTCAATAAGAATTATTACATCGGGAGTGCATGAAGAAAAATAGATAAGTCGCCCAAATTATATGGACTGCGAAAATTAATTCTCGGGGTGTATCCTGGAACAATAGAATTTAACCCAATAATATAATGGAGATATGATAATTAAATTATTTATTTATTTATTTATTTTTTATTTTCTATTATATATTTATTAAATTAAAAAAATATAATTATATATTTTAATTTTTTTAATTTTATTTAAATATTTGTGTGTAATGTTGATCAAAAAATCAAAAGATCATTTTAGATATATTAAAAAAGTTTGAGGGTGCTGAAGAAAAGTTGGAGGTGCAAGAGAAACCCCCAAATATTCACAAAACCAGGTCCAATTAAAATGTCCCAAAATGAAAGTTTCCCATTTAAAAAAAATACAAAGGGGCTTTTTCCTACACCTTCAAACGCTTCTTTTGTACCTCCAATAATTTTTTAAATTTTCATTTTGTCCCTTCAATTAAAAGTAATTACTTTTTTTTACATTAGCTGATTCACTCCAAATTTTTTCCTTCGACATCTGGTATTTTTGTTCTATGAACATACATTGATATCTGATACTTTCTTTTTATGAATTTTTGCTTGTTATGAATGTTGACGTGGTGTTATAATTTTTTTAGTTGATACGACATTTACTTTCTGTTGTAGAAGTTAATTTTTAGTTTTTACAGTTTTCTGAGTTTTCTCTGGTTTGTGTCTTTATTGTTCATTTCGTCTGATTTTTTTCCCACTTTCTGCATTTATTTTACATTTTTCTTTATAGTTTTTGTTTATTACGTTTTCTTAATGCGTTTCATTTACAACTTCCTTTTATTGTTTTCGTTTATAACTTTCTTTTAATGCTTTCCTTTATAGCTTTCCTTTATCGTTTTCTTTTACAACTTTCCTTTATTTTCCATTGCACTTCAATTTTAGTTTTTAAATTTTGCATTTCAATACTCTTTCAGTTTCTTGTCTTCTAATTTTAATTAGTTTTAAAGCATTTTAATTCCCCGATCTTTAATTTGTTGAGAAAAAGATTACTTTTTTTAACTTAACTTAAATACTTTCCTTGAACTGACCAACGTTAATTTCTATGCTATATTAAATACTTTCACTAATGTTGTTTTTGTTTCTAATATTCACGATTGCTATCAAAATCGCCGATGACAGTGCCACCGTTGCGTGAGAACGAATCGCTTGTTTCTCACCGACAACACCACTGGTTTCTTCGCTCTCCGATTATGTTATTTACTATTTCAATTTTAGTTTTTATATTGTTTATTGAATTGAATGTTCTTCGATTATAAAAGTTCTAGAGGATGATACAGAATAATAAGAACTCAATTCGATTCTAAATAGATCGGGATTGAACTTTTACACTTATTTTCTCATGTTTTTGCGTTTCTGGATTTCATGAATACAGGTTGTAAACAAGCATATCGAAAAAAAAAAAAAAATAGAAGTACGCTATGAACATTCAATTTCTAAATCGAAAGAATCTAATATTTAATCATCCACGTTCCAGAATTTTTAAATTTAAAAAATTATTTTAATATATATATATATATAATTTGTAATTAAACTTAATTAATAATTTAATTCGATTTTAAAAATGATAATATTACTTCATTTAATAAAAAAATTGGATTAAATTGAATTAAATTTTCTAGGAATTAAATTAAATTAAAATTTTAAATATAAAAATTAAATGGAGTACAATTCACGATGACACTAACTCTAATATTGACAATACGTATAAACATGTGGCACCCAACACTGTCACATAACACTAATATTATTACGTGATAAGACAATAATACAACAACAATTTAAAAGAATAACAATTAAAAAATAAAAATATTATGAACTGACACAACCTTAACATTAAACTAATAAAAATGACCTAATTAAGTCGTTCTTAAAAAAATCAAAAGAGTTAACCAAATAAAAATTAGAAATCTAGTTAAATTTTTAAAACAGAGAACGAAAAGATGATTTTCCCCTGATAGTTATTAATTATATATTTTAAATACTTATATTCATTTTCATAGTCTAACATGATTTTAAAATAAGTACAAACTATTAGTTTATTATAAACTGTATTTTGTATTTTTTTTAAATATTAATCTTAAATTATAAATATTTCGTAATGTTAAAAACATTTTCTAACTTTATTAACATTTGTTTGCTTTTTAAAATCGTTGAAAATCTATTAAATATAATTCTTTAGAGTATTCGTAAACTATTTTACAGCAAAATTTAGTAGTGTTAAGAAACTATTGATTAAAAATATTTAAATTTTAAAACTTATATTTTGCATTATTATATTGAATTTATTAAATACAGAAAATTGAAAACCCTGCTCAAAAAATTGACTAATTGTGTACTATTGCTGTTCCTAAGTAATAAATATGTCTATAGTTGTAATTAGATTGAAATGAGTTTGCAGGAATTTTTTAATTAGTTTTATTCTGAAAAAAAAATTCTCAATTCTAGCCTCGGTATTTTAAAAAGGTCAAATTAAATGTAATATGTGTCGCTTGTGGAAACAACTTTATTTTGTTTATGTTTTTTCTATTTTTTATTTTTAAAGAAAAAGGTGGCAAAGAATACAGATGTCACTATGTGAGAGAGAGAAAAAAAAGTGAAAAAGCGACATAACATGTGGCATGCTGAGGTTACGATAGACTATTATATAAACTGCACTAATTTCAGATTTGACTTTTATTTATTTGGGATGTGACTATAATAATTAAATGGCTGCCTTTTAAAACTAAAACTTCTAATTATTGATGAAAAATTATACATATATAATTAACCATAAAATAATAAGTTTTATAATTGATTAGATAATAAACCGGCGAAATATATGAATAATTATTTATAAAAGTATCAAAATGAAAAACAATTAGGGCAATAATAACAATTCAAAGATATAATAAATTGTATTATAATCTATTATAAATAGTTTTAGCTTTTTAAGTCCATTATTAATTTTAAAGAAACTAGATCTTGTTTGATCAATTTTGGTGCAATTCAAATTGGATACTTCCAATGAAGAGGGGATAAAGAATAGTTGCACGTAATAAATAATATAAAAGTCAAAAGCATTTAGTATAAAAAGAGAAACTCCGTAATGTATTTGACACTTACAAATCCCTTCCACATTGTTATCATCTTTAAAACAATTGATTGTTGGTCCAATATTTCGTTACAATTTGCAAATAACTGATTGAAACATGTAATTTGACATTTTAAAACTATTTTTAGTTAATATAAATATAGAAATAAATTATGGTTTTAATCACTAAACCTTTATTTATTTTTTTCTTTCTTGAATAAATATTTTGCCTAGTTTCTTAATTTTTTATAATGAGTTTAGTCTGTAGGTAATGAAGTGACAGTTATATTTAAGATTATGTGGTTTATAATGTGGATTTTAAATTAAAAGTGAAACTCTCGTATGTAAATCTGGTTTATCATTGGGTCGGATTGGATTAAAATTTGTTTACAAATTTGAGTACAGATTAATTTTTTATCCGCTTTACCAAGAATCTGGCTTATCCGGGTTGAATCCGTGGTGAGCCGGATTGGTTCACCAATCTATGCGCAGATAAAAGGTCACACAATATTTTTGTATTTGGGTTAGGTTGGATTGTTTATTTTTAGCCAACATATTAGGTTGACAAATGCAAACCTAATACTTTTTGTGATTTTAGTTTGTATTTGGGGTTGAACATTATTTTGAACAAAATCGTAAAATCATTGTTTTTTTTTCGAATTTTCTATTGCACTACTTATTTATATTTTTTGGTGAATAACTAAAATTTTACATTGTTATATGGATTATCATTCAAACAACTACCTTTTCCGTAATTAAATTAAGTTAAATATTAATAAAATTAATTTTTTTAATAAAAAAATAACATAATTAAAATCCAACTACAACACGCCACATTTCTCAATTAAAATTTAATATAATTATAATTTTCCAATTTTGCAGTCATAATTTTATATAAACCCAAAGCATAATAACATTTAATATTTATTAATTATTTAATTATAACGTTAGTATTTATTACGTCTTGTATAGAAAAACATAATAAGGTTGGTATTTCTAATCTCTTGTATAAAGAAATTTATATGAAAGCTATTTATGAAAAATGATAATAAATTGCTTATTTTTTTATTTATTTTCACTCTGGTATTTTATTTTAAATCTTGTTTTATTATAGTAATTATTTTCATACATGTTACTTAAAATTTCAAAGGATAAAATTGGATTAATTTCTAATTCTAATAAAATTGAATAATTATATATATATATATATATATATATATATATATATATATATATATATTAGGGGTGACAATTTGGGCTTGGTCTAACGGGTCGATCTGTCAAAAGCCCAAAACACATGGGACGAGTTGAGATATTGAGCTTGCTAGCCCACAAAAGCCCGATCCGCATAGCCCGCATAAAAAAAACTTGAACTTGTGTATATCAGTTACTTCTCTTCTGGACTTTTGCATGAACGTTCCAAATTCTCAAATTCTTGTATGAGTGAAAAATACAAGTACTATGTCTTTTTGAATGTGCTAAATTTGAAGAATACATTGTGTATGTCAAAGTAAGAATATAAATACGATAAAAATGTTGAATTATCATTTTGTTGTCCAGCTCCTCAAAGTCTTTGATTAATTTTGTGAACTTATTAAAGTTTTTCAATTTGTTGAATATTAAAATATTTATATAATTTTAGAAAAACAATTAGGCCTACAGGCGTGCAGGGCAAACCAAACTCTTTAATCCAAGCTGAAAATGCGGGACAAATGAAATACAGAACGGGCCTAAAGAGATCGGGTCGGTATGTATTGTCACCCTTATGTTTAATGATAATATATATATATATATA
>Ga0209589_1006401_pt1 | contig 19498 bp, 12 predicted proteins | sample CowpeawhiteBW_FD_187525 | JGI IMG/M metagenome (GOLD analysis project Ga0209589, IMG submission 187525) | Root nodule microbial communities of legume samples collected from California USA - Cow pea white BW (SPAdes) (version 2) | ecosystem: Host-associated > Plants > Roots > Nodule | place: USA... | reverse complement strand
AATATTAATTTAATTTATTTTAGTTATTTTTTTTTTAAATTGAACAATTTTGTTTTTTTTTCGAATTAAGATCAAATTTAAATTTATATAAATATTATAATGATATTCTTATTAAATTTGGTTTTTAATTAAATAACTTTAAAAAAATTAAATTTATTTAAATTTATATTTTACATTGAATTTTATTTGTATTGATTTTTTATTATATCATTCTTGAATATTATTTTTTTATTTGAATTTATATTTCAAATAACTGTATAGTTTTAAAATGTGTACAATTCAATAATTTATATACAAAGGTAAGAGTTGAATTAAAAATAACAATTTTTTAAATTCAAATGTAAAATTTTAAATAGTTATGTATCAGTTAAAAATAAATAAATTTTAAATTTTAAAATAATTTTAAATAAAGTTCAATGCAAAATATAAATTTAAAGAAACTTAAACTTCTAAACAATATTTAATAAAAATATCAGTATAACTTATAAAAAAATTAAATTTAGTTTCAATTTGGATAGTGATGAAATTGCACAATATAAAAAAATTGGAAGTTTTTGAATCAAAATAACAAATTTAGGATCAAATTGAAATTAAAACAATGATATTTTGTGTGATAGTGATACATGACACTCTCATTACCATATCATAATGTCATTTTCATTGTCACGTGACACGACACTAACTTAACACGTGCGTGACAAAGTTTATTTAAAAAATAAATAAATAAATAATCATGAACTGATATGTGACACATATTTAATATTTAATATTGTTAGCACGTTATTAATGGACAATGTCTGATTACAATAAATTTTCCAAAATTAACACCAAATCGAGATGCATAAAAATAAAGGGACCCATTTAAAATTTTCCTACAAAATTGGAGAGGAAAGACATAATCTAGCCTTTATCAAATAGTAATATAGGTATAATGTTTTACCCTATTGAATAAGTTACTTATTGAAAAGTATTAAATGTTATTTCGTGTATGATGATAATAACTTTTTTTTTCTTCTCAAATTAAAAGAAAATTTTAAAATAACAATCAATTCTAAAGACAAAAAATAATTGGTCACTATACTCCCTTATTCATATACCAATTTATAAACTTAAAATTATTGGTATCTAAAATAGTCTCTTTTATGAATAAAAAAATATAATTGGTTTGTGAATTAGACTATAAATTAGTCACTAACATTATCTATCAAAGTTTTGAATATGGAAGAAATTAGTGTTTAAACACTACAAGAAAACTTCTAAGTAGTGACAAATTTTAGTGATTAGTAATGATTAGTAACTATAATAATCAATTTAGATACTAATTTACAAAATTAAAAATTATTGCTTACTAAAATAGTCACTATTATGAATAAAAAATTGTAATTGGTCATTAAATTAGTCATTAAAAATTAGCTACTATGATTTTAACTACAAAAAAACAAATTGATTATTAGAAATTAGTTATCTAAGTTTTAGCTACCAAAATGACTTAGTTTATAAATTGATATCTAATTAATTAGTGATTAATTTAGTAACCAATTATAATTTTTTATTTATAATAGTAATTATTTTAATAATTAATAATTTTAAATTTTATAAATTAATATCTAATTTGGTTAGTAACTATTTTTTATTTCTGAGATTGATTTTTAATTGAGAATTTATTCATAGTAAAATTGGTCACTAATTCTATTTCATTCTCTTTTTTTCTTTCTGATTTTCCTCGATTTCGAAAATGACAAAATCAATTCCAATCATTATTTTTCAATTGTAACTTCACTTAACATTACCAAAAATAGTAATTATAATAAAATAACAATGCAATAATAATCATAATAAAAATAATAATCTTATCATAAAATAATAACAATAAAATGGTAAACTAATATAATAATTACAATAAAAATAATAAGTAAACAATTTTATATTTCAATAAAAAATAAAGAAATAGAATTTGTTGTCATATTTATTTCAAAATTAAACATCAATATATATATATATATATATATATATATATATATATATATATATATATATTTATGTGAACAATTTTAACAATAATGAAAAATAATGTATACTTTCATTTGGTTATAAATTGTAAAATAAGTTTTATATGTAAATAAACTATAAAATAATTTTTTTAATACGTTATAACTAGATATAATAATGATGTAACCATGCGAAGTCTCCAATACAAATTGCAAACGTTAAGAAATTTGTACTAGCTTTGCGTGTTGTTAAACAGTAGTTAGTACATAGTCATATTAACTTATAGCTAACTTAACTACTATTTGTGGTAGCAATTGAAAAAGATTAGATTAGTCGGATTACCAAATTTTGCATAAACACCAGACAGACACAAATGTTAGCTAAATCCGTACACCAAAACTCTAATTTAATCACGCCAATCATTATTATGCCTATACAATACTGCAAATCCAACTACCGTCCTATATTGCTCTAACACATAAATTTACATCAGTATCACACATGTTTTTAAATCATTTTAATTAATTTTTCTGTATTGTTATTAGAGATGTTGAATTTGTAATCTCTTTTTTCCTCTCTTTAATTTTTCTCATTATTTTTTAAAACCTATTAAACCAATCTTATAACTTTTAAGGGGTTAAATAAGTTTTAGTCCCTCAAATTCCACTCAAATATGTAATTAGTCCCTATTCGAAACTCTAGACTAATTTAGTCATTTATCTTTAAAAATACGTAAATTTAGTCTTTTTAACCAAATTTTGTCAAGTTTATGTGACGTTTCAAACACGATTTACGATAATATTTGAGCTAATATTAAATAGAAAAGATGTCAAAAGGTGTAAAGAATTCAAATACTAACATAAAATGCACTTGAAACGTCAGATAATCTTAATAACATTTGGTTAAAAAAACTAAATTTACGTATTTCTAACGATGAAAGACTAAATTGGTCTAAAATTTCAAAGAAATACTAATTTCAAATTCTACTTAAACCTTGAGTGACCAAAAACATATTTAACTCAACCTTTTAAGTGTTAAAGACGAAGTTAAAACCGAAAATCCTTCTCCCTTCTTCCAATTTTACGAGTAAGCCACCTTATAATTTTTTCAAAATTATGCCGTTCTTTTTTTAAGAGCTTTTCGTGAATAAATATTTAATCCATTGGTAAAAAATATATTTTTAACGAACTCAAATACAGGTTTTAAAATGCATCTGCTTTAAAGTTTTCAAACAAATTGTAAAAGTATTTTTAAAACACTTCTTTAAAGAATGAACTTAATAAATATTTAATAATGAAAAATTGGTTGAACTAAATTTGATCAATTAATTGATTTTTGAGTAGATATGACGATTAATTGTTAATAAATTTAAACGGAGGAAATTGATGTAATATATTTTTTTTAATATTATTTTGAATGGACAGATTTATTAATAAATATGTATAATAAAAGTGGGATAAATAGATAATTTTGTCATCAAGTATTACACTACTATCATCACAACAATTAATTTCTTTTCAAAGTAAAAACAATTAATTTTATTGATAATGATATAAATAAATTAAAAAAAAAGTAAAAGAAACGTAGAACATACTTGAAAATAGAATTCCTAAAGCTAACCAAAGTTTTTTCCCTATAAATAAGTATGGCCAGAATGAACACTGAGCATCTGTTGAAGAAACAATGGCTGTGTGTGATGCTAGCGAAAGCCTCCCAAAGTTGCAGATTGAAGCCGTGATGAGTGTACGGCCGGTGAAGGTGTCAGAACCACGACGAGTTCGCCGGGTTTTGATGAGTGACACTGACTCAATTGTGAAGACAAAGGGCATTCATGGATGCTACCAAATCGTTCTCTACTACGAGTCGTTGAAGGAGGAAGAGGGTGACAAGTTTTTGGCTGGTTGGATTGTGGAGTCACTAGGCAGTGCTCTGGTGGAACACCCACTTCTTTCTGGGAGGCTCAAAAAGAAGGACAGTGACCAGGACGAGACAGTGTTGGAGATTGTGCCCAATGATTCTGGTATTCGACTCTACGAGGTTCGCTTCCCCATGCTCCTGTCGAAGTTTCTTTCCTTGAGAGCTGAAAAGGAGCATCTTGAGGCCGAGCTTGTCTTTTGGAAGGAAATTGATCAACACAATCCTCAGTTCTCTCCTCTCTTTTACGTCCAGGCAAGTGATGCATGCTACGTTATAGGAAAATTATATTTTGAGAAACAAAATTTTAACAAAGTTTCTAAAAATAGAATTAAAGTTTATTACTTTTTATTTTTTAATTAAAATAAAATAATATTTTTTTTATCTAAATAGGAAAGTTTGTCAAAACTTGGTTAAAAATATTTAGTTAACATACCATAACTCTACTTTTTATCATTTAACTTCACTTTATTATTAGTACGACACATTATTTCACCTCTTTAAATACAATATGCTGTTAGGATCGAAATCCTGAACAGTTACCATTAGGTTAAAAACTATAGACATTATTCACACGTAATTTGTTTTAATCAAACTCATGACTTTGGATCTGAAACTAATTGTTATTAGGAACAACGAATAAAGAAGAGAAAAATATACACATTTTATTTTTGTGTATTTCAAACTTTACATAAGATCTCTTATATAATAAAATAGATAATCACATCTTCCAATTCTAAACAATGTGTGATTAAATCAAAGATCATAATACTAACAATCATAACAACTGAACCTTTATTACTAGGCCACAAAAATTATAGTCATTAATCAGATACAATCCTTTCTACTTAAGAGCATAACAGTCTAAGTGTCACGGTTTGATTGTGACCCAACCCACTTGATCTATGTAACGAAATCATTGATGTCACCTGCAATAATCTTCTCTCAAACAATTATCCTACTTGAAATACTATTCCTGAAATTATGATATGGACCATTCATGCAACAATTATGTAACCCGCAACACAATGTATATATACCCTGAGAGGGTCTGTTGAAAGTTTTCTGATTTTTTGTTGTTTTTTCTTCAGGTGACCCACTTTGAATGTGGAGGATACACAGTAGGTATTAGCTGCAGTCTTCTCTTGGCAGATGCGTTGGTGGTAGAGAACTTCCTGAAGACTTGGGCTGACATTCACAACAGCATGTTACTCCAAAGAGAAGAGATTAAAGCACCTATATTTCACCACTCTCATCTCGTAAAAAACGACCAGCCTCCCCCTGCTGAAGTGATCAACCGCACCAGATGCGGAAAAGCACAGAGCATGGCATTCAAGTTCATTGGCAAAGACTTAAATTTGAACCAGGAATTTTGGAGGGAAGTTGCCATGCTGTGCGTCGAGGAAGCGGAGCAAAAGCTTGACAAAAAAGTTTGGACAGAGTTTAGTTTGTTTGTGAAAGAAATGTGTGAGGTCATGAAAGTAGAGGGTCACTCAAAGAGTGGATACTGTAAGAAAGTGTTGGACCAAAGCCTAAAGAATGAAATCAGTGGTGGCACGTGGAATGATTTTGGAGAGTTCGTAATGTTTCATGAAGGAAACAAGCCTGTGCATGTTTCTCGTTGGATCGGATCAATTGCTGATGATGGGAATGTTGTAGTAATTCCATGTCCGGAGGAAAAGGCCTCAGCTGTGATCATAGTGTCTCTCCCTTGAGAAGGAAATCTAAATGGTTTAAATTGTACCAAATTAACAGCTTCTGCTGCTGGAAATGTTTTTAATTTCGTGTCTCCTTGTGCATTGTTATAATTACTTTATCAGCATTGGCAAAAAACACCATTTTGGGGCAATTTATTGTTAAAAGTTACTGAAAGACAGATTTAAAAAAAATTAAGAAAGTAGGTAAGTCCCAGGAGACAACTTCACTACAAAAAGATTGTACTAATCTTACACAATTTTAATTTAAAGTACTTTTAAAGTTAAAATTATTTCAAGTAACATAATTTTGATAATAATATTTTTGGCCTATAAAATATTGACAAGTATAATAATATTTTGATAACTAAATTTTTATTATTTATTTTATAGATTTAAAATAATATCTTTTCAATAATTTTAAAATATGAAAAATTGTAGAAAATAAAAAAAATGAAAAGTCTTTTAAAAATATTACTTCAAATAAAAAAATAATTAAAATTTAATTGTTAAAATATTCTTTTACTTTCAAGAATTTAAAATTGAAGATGTGACGATTGACATGACTATTATCAAAATTGAATTAAAATTGTATTAAAGCACTAATTTAAAATTGTGACAACTTAATATAACTTTAGTTTAAAATATATTGAATTAAAGTTATGTAAATTTGATATAATTTTAATTTAAAAAATATTGTGTACTAAAATCATATTAAAATTGTACTAAAGCACTGATTTAAAATTGTGACAACTTAATATAACTTTAGTTTAAAATATATTGAATTAAAGTCATGTAAATTTGATATAATTTTAATTTAAAAAAATATTGTGTACTAAAATCATATTACTATTTCAACTTATCCACTAGTGCAAAATTTTCATTTTACCTCGCCTTATATGCCTCGGTTGACCAGAAACCGAAGCATATAATGGCGCGGTGGCATTTTTGTTATTAGAGTCAAGTTTTAGGCCTCGGTTCTCCAAATACCCGAAGCCAAAGAGGGGTATAGGCCCCGGTTCGCTCAAAACCGGTGCCAAAGAGGGGTATAGGCCTCGGTCCAATAGGACCCGAAACCAAAAAGTTGCTGGAAGTCAAGGGTATAGGCCTCAGTCCAAGGAGACCCGGTGCCAAAAGGGGGTCAATGGCTTCGGTTCCTCTAACAACCGAAGCCATACTCTTTATTTAGGGTTCAAAATTCGCGAACCCTTATTCCGCCCCGCACCACCAGTGCCTCTCTCTCTCTCCGCGAGCACGAGCCTTCCCCAAAATCTTCCACACGCTGTCATCGGCGCCCGAGCCCCGCCGCCGCGTCGAATCCTCCCTCGTCGACGCCTCCGATCGCCCCAACTATGGCCTCGTGGTCCTCCGCCTAGTCGCGGAGACCTCCGTGGACGAGCAGATCAAAGCAGCTTCCGCGTCAGCGACTTCCAACGCGATGGCGCGCACGCCGAGGCCGTGCTTGGCGGCGAAGAAGAGGCAGACGGCAGCATCGCAGGTTGGAATGGCGGCACCGGCGGAGATAGAGGGAGAGAAAGTCGCGGAGACCTCCAACGGCACCGGCGGAGATGGAGGGAGAGAAAGTCGCGGAGATGGAGTGATCTTGGGTTGTTCTACTCTCCTGCAGTTTGTGTTTTGGTTTGAATGCAGGGTGATCAAGCACGCGGGGTTGGACTTGAAGCAGTTCGTGGAGGGTATCAAAGAGGGTGTTGCGGGTTCTAAAGCGTTGGAGATATTTGGGGAGAGAATGATCGAAGGGGATTTCCGACCAGGTGGGTTTGCAGAGTACCAGGTGGCCAATGGACAGGGGAAGCTTGGCACGCAAGGGGTTATCTCTGTCATTCAGAACATCAATGGGATGAATCAATGAATCAATGAATCAAAATCCCTGTTCTATGTAACCAAATAAAATGCTGATGTTGTAGAATGCTTAAGGTGAAACAAGTGTGTTGTGTTTTGTTTAAGGTTTTTGCTTCTTTGGTTATGTGATGTGATAACTCTGCAACAACCATGAGCGAGCAAAAGGGTGAGGTTCAGTCTGGCATGGTGGCCTGCGAAAATTTGAATTTAAAAAAAATATTTATTACTTATGGCCTCAGTCCTAACTGACCCGAGGCAGAAAGCTGTGTATATGGCACCAGTTTTAAAACAACTGAGACATAAAACTGGGTCTATGGCTTCGGGTGATAACCGAGGCCAAAAGGTTTACCTTTTGGCCTCGCCCCAATATGTCTCGGTTCCAGACCCGAGGCAAAATGCGGAAAATAAAAGGGGCAGAAAGCCCTTACTGCACAGGTGATCTAATTTTATAAATTTTTTAAAATCTTTTTCATTTTAATAATTTTGAAAATAAATTGCACTATTTTTTGTGTTTTTTTCTATCAACATTGTTATAATTAAAAATATTTATATTTTAATAAATATACCTCAGAGTAATTTTTTGATATTATAAATAACCTATTAACATTCAATAATTTAAAATTAAAACTGCATCTTGATGTAAAGGGAGGAAGGGGTACTTTTTTGCACTCCCATCTTTGAATAAACTTTGCTTTATCTAAGAGGAAGAAACAGAAAGTAGGAAGCAGCCCTTGTTGTTCTATTAAATCATAGGATTATGTTTATGCATATTTGAACTTTGGTAAAGGACTTATCCATCCATTACTTTCACATTAACATGTTAATGGCCTTGGCAGTCTACCTTTGTTTGGTGTCGAACCACTATACAACGTTAGAGTATCATCTTTCTTTTGGACCCGTTTCTTTTGCAAGCCATTACAATTTCAACATAAGATGAGTTCTATTGAGTTCAAATGGTTAAATGTTTGCTTAAATTTATTTATTTCATTGAATAAACAGGTTTACGTATTTAACTGCGATGCATCGGAAGTGATTTGAATTTTAGAATTGTTACTTCAGAAAAGGCTTTAAATTAGCTTAAGCATTGATTTTGATCCCCTGCATTGATCAGTGCTTAATAAACCCTATTGTAAGGTTTTTGTTTCAGTCTCCAGCAGCATCCCAACTGCAAAGCCACTTCTTTTTCCTTTGGTCTAAATCTACACTTGTTTCTTACACAGTGTATTTCAGATAAGGCCATTTCTTCAGAAACAGGAGAATGCAGAGCATGGTCGAAATATGTTGAGTTAAAATGTACATCATGATTTCATGAATAAAGAAAACACAGACATTGATACAATTCATTTATGGCGAAAGCGAGAGAAACGATGGTTTACCTGCTACTCATACACAAAGTAGAGTTCAAAACCAAAAGAAACATAGGAATCATATACTATCTACCGAGATTTATTCATCTATTTATTTTCATACACAAGCCGAAATGACTAACATCTTGTGATAACAAAATTTGAGATAGGAGAAACTTGGCTGTATATCAAAATTGAAAGAGGTGGTCCCTGAATGAGTGTGACACAAGGATTAAGGCAATAAATAATTCAGCACAAGCAGTCAGTCTCCGCAATTATCCCTTCAGACATCCAATTCACGATGAAAAGGAATCGAGTTCCTCTGGAACCTTCCACAGTATTGACAACAAATTGATCGGAGGGCTGAATGAATGGATTTTAAGTCTATTAGATGATTCACTCGTCTGTAAAATGAACAGTGAAGTGGCTGTTGCATGCTACAGGCAGAGTCATTAACAAAACTGTACAATTTTCTCTCATTACAACCCAGGTATTGAGCATTAGATTTAGTGATTCATGAGGACCTGATCACTGTCAACTTTCCTACTCCAGAAGCGGTTGAGATGCAGTGGCTGCGAAATATCAAACACCATGTCAAAAACATCACGAGGCACACATTCAATATTATGAGTTAAAGAACATGAACAAACGCATTAGGACACAACAGCATCTTCCATGAGTATATGCATAGAAGACTTGGAAGCATTATTCATTACCTTGAGTTGGTAAAGGTCTGCCATTTATCTCTGCAATTTCTGCTATGATCAACCGTGACAAAAGAAGCCCCGCAATAAAAGCACCAACAACTAGCATAATGAAAACTTCAGTCCATCCCCTTGTTGACAGGAACCCAGTGAGAAGAGGACCAACAGCTGCACCAACAGATCCAGTACCATCTATAATGGCAGTCACTGTTGCTAGAGCACGAGAATCACCTCTCAGAGAACTGTGTGTGCCCAAGTCAGCAGACACAGCAGTGGTGATGAGTGCATAAGGTCCATTTACTAATAATCCAGTCACCATCATAAGACCAATGTTGGCATTCATAGAAACACTTCCGTAATGCTGGTATAAAAGCATAGAAGGAATAGCTGCATACATGAAGCTCGCCGCAGTTAAAGCACGGGCATTCAGTTTATCAGATATGTAGCCAGCAAGGATACCCCCAACAATGCCCCCTACATCGAACAAGGCTGAAAGGTTTCCAGCAGATTTAACAGAGATATACCTCCCTCCAATTTCTGCAACATCAAGATATAAACATTCATGATCCATGCAATTTAGGTTCAATAAACTATTGTTTTCAACTTTCATCAATTCACACAACCTACAAAATACTTTGTATCTTAATTGGGCATAAAATCTGACGATCAATCGTTACCTGTATGAGTCAAGTAAAACGGCAACCAATACAAGAACGTGTAGGCAACAAGCTTGGCGAAGAAAAGGCACAACGCAAAAGGTATCACTCCTGGAATCATGCACGCCTCAACAAGCCCAATGCCCTTTCTATCCACAGACGCTTGTCTGAGAGCGCCATCACCAGTTTTATGCACCAGAGCTTCTTTATCATCACCAACTTGAACAGCAGCAGCAGCAGAAGAAGAAGAGGAGGAGGAAGAAGAGAAGCCCACATCCTCTGGGTAAGGAGCCAAGAACAGAAAAACAATGATCCCACCAGACACGATCAAAGCACCAGGCGCAACAAAAGACCAACCCCATCCATAATCCAAAACACTGGCAGCAATAAGAGAGCCACAAATGTTACCGACCGAAGTATGCGCGTTCCAAACACCCATGATAAGCCCTCTCTTCCTCTTCCCGAACCAGTTACCGATAACCGCTACAACCGAAGGCCAACCCGTGGCTTGAAACATGCCCGCGATCATTTGCATGGAGAGATAGAACCAAAAACGATGGACGTTCCAGAAGTACCCCATTCCGAAAAGCGCGACGAATATGCCGCTACCGACCATTCCGGAAGATAGGAACAATCGAAGGTCCAGGGTATCTCCCAGGTGGCCCGCCACGTACATCCCAATGGAGTAACACGCGAGAAACGCCACGTCGATCTCTCCCAACTTTGATGGTCCGTCGTGGCCGTTGAAGGGGATCCAACCGTCCATTGCATCCTTGTGGTCCGGGCACAACACGCTCTTCACAATCCCGGTGGGTTTTCTGGAGGCGTGATAGCAGGCATAGGCAAGGAAGGTGATGAACAGCACCATGTAGCGGTGCGTTTGGTAGTTCCATTGTTTAGCTCGTAATAGCAGAATCCCAGGTGGGGTGGCACAAAGGTGGCAATGGCGAGACATAGTTGATGTTGATGTTGCTGTTGCTGTTGGGATGCGAACGGTTGGTTGTTGTCGGAGTGGTGAAAGAGAAGAGGTTTTGGGGGAGGGTAAGAGGAGGAGAGAGAAAGGCGGAAGGGAGAGAGAGAAAAAACCGTGGCATTGATTGATGAATTCAGAGACTGCCACGTGGAGTTAGAGAGACCGGTGGTGTAGAACGACTCGGCGGTCACCACCGTTCACTTTGGCTGCTACACCTGGCTTCTGTTACTCTTTTGTAGTAGTAAATTACTTTTTTTTTATTTTTTTTTATTTTGGTATGAATCTTTTTTTTTTTGCTACGTGTTTAAACCATACAATGACACGTGGGATTTTCTGGTCTCGTGATGGGAACATATATGTTTGGACTTTGGATCAACTTTTTCACATTGGGATACAAGTTCTGTAATTTATCCTAATAAAGATAACAATATTTCCTAGTAAATGAACATGAACATTTTTATGTCCCAACATAATTAATGATTTATAGGACCTCAATCTTCAATCACTGTTTCTTTATAAGATTAAGTACATTAACATTTAACGAATTACATGGACTTTCAAGAATATGCAGTTTTGTATAAAGTTAAATATAATTTCGTTTAATTTAGGTGACTAGCTATCCATATATTTGGATGATTACTATTAATTTATTTATTTTTATATCTAACCACTAAAAAAAATTATTCTCATTATCTATCTATAAACATGATATTATGTTGTAATTACTCGTAAACTTGAGTTATGTGAAATCTAATTAACAAGATTATATACAATTTTACTAGAACAGTTTTAAATATAAGTGCATATCTCCCAAACGAATGTAGTCACAATTTTTTCACTAAACCTCTGATAGAGAGATAACAGATTTCTTCTTCTGTTACTGTTCAGTTAGGTCTGTTACCTTTTTCTATTTTTCCATTCTCCTTGTATATATACATTGTACCTTCCGTTGCTGCAATACACTCTGTATTCTTCTCTATTCAATAATAATGAGAAGCTTTCTCTTGAGCATTATTACAAACACTATCATGGTATCAGATTGATATCCTTTGTTTCTCTCATGGCCGCTACTTCTTCTCTCTCCGATCACCTTTCTAACCCTACCCATCCTTTATTTCTCCATCCTGGAGAAAATCCAGCCCTGATTCTTGTTACTCCCCCTCTTTCAGACACCAATTATCAGCAATGGAAGCATGACATGCTTGTGGCCCTTGAAACCAAGAACAAAGAAAGATTTGTTCTTTGTACACTCCCGTGCCCTCCTTCTGACGATGCTCTTCATGAACCTTGGAAGAGATGCAACAAAATGGTGATTTCATGGCTGACACGTTCTATGTCTCTACCCATCAAACAATCGGTCATGTGGATGGATTCTACGTATGAAATTTGGCACGATCTTTTGCAACGTTTTTCTCACGGAGACAAGTTTCGTATTGCTGATCTTCAAGAAGATCTTCATTCTTGCAAGCAAGGTGAATCTTCTGTTTCTCAGTATTATACCCGTTTACAAATTATCTGGAAAGAATTATCTCTGTATAAAATTGTTCTTCTCTGAACTTGTTCTTCTTCGTGTAATTGTGGTTTACTAATCAAGATCCAACAAGAAAGGAATGACGATTGTGTTATCAAGTTCCTTCGAGGCTTAAACGATGAATTCTCCCAAGTTCGTTCTCAGATCATGCTCATGGAGCCCATGCCCCCTCTTCCCAAAACCTTTTCTTTAGTCCTTCAACAAGAACGTGAATTCCATAGTTCTTCATCTCAAACTTCACAAGATTCGATGGCCAATCTTAATTTTCAAGAACATCCGAATAAGAATTCCAATTTTTCTCGTGGAGGCTCCTCTGCTGCTCGTGGACGAGGACGTGCTAACAAGTTTGGTGTCCGCTCTAAATACTGTGATCATTGTCAGAGAACGAACCACACTTCTGAAAACTGTTGGGTTAAATACGACCTTCCTCAAGGCTACAAATCAAGTACCAAACAAAGCTCTGCTCAATCCAACCTCTCTACTAACGTGACTGATCCTGCACCCACTACCTCCAATGACTTCTCTGCCACACAACCTGATAAACCACATGTTCAATGTAGTTTTTCTCAAAAACAATATGAGGCAATTCTTGGTTTGTTGAAGCAATCTCAAACTGCTACACCTCCTATGGCAAGCGTCAACCAATGTTCTCCACAAATTCCAGGTCCTTCTATTATCTCTAACTATTATTCTTAGATTATAGACAATGGGGCTACTGATCATATATGTTCCTCCAAGTTTCTTTTTCATTCTTAAAGCCCATTTATCCCATTTCTATACGCTTGCCAAATCACAATTTTGTTACTGCCAAATTTTCAGGAACTATTAAATTAGGAAATCTAGTTTTGCATAACACTCTATTTGTTCCTGATTTCTCTGTTCACTTAGTTTCTATCTCCAAACTTTTGTCTTCTAACAATTGTTTCATCATTTTTCATCAAAACAATTGTCTCATTGTGCAGATGGATACTTACCAGACAATTGGAGTAGCTAAAAAGTACCAAGGGCTCTTTTATCTCCATAGCAGTAGTAATAACCGTGCTTCAGATTCAGAATCAAATCATTTACCTTCTGTTTTTAATAACACTAGTGATTCTTGTAATTTGTGGCACATGAAACTTGGCCATCCTTCAAATAAAGTTTTTCAAACATTGGCCACTCAATATCCTGATATTTCTTTTCAATTTCTTGATGCTTGTGATGCTTGTGCCTTTGCTAAACAAAAACGTCTTCAATTTTCTGCTAGCAAAACTAAATCATCTTGCTTCTTTCATCTCATTCACGTTGATATTTGGGGCCCAATTTCTACTACTTCTATTGATGGATATAAATATTTTTTAACCATTGTAGATGACTATAGCTGTTTCACATGGGTCCTTCTTTTGAAACACAAAACTTATGTCAAAACCTCACTTCAAAATTTTATCATTTTAATAGAAAATCAGTTTTCTTGTACACTTAAGATATTAAGGTCTGATAATGGAAAAGAGTTTTCTCTTAATGAATTTTACGCTACTAAAGGTATTTTTCATGAGACTACTTGTGTTGCTACTCCCCAACAAAATGGCATTGTTGAGAGGAAGCATCAACACATTCTTAATGTTTGTCGTTCTCTTCTCTTTCAATCAAAAGTTCCAAATGTTTTTTGGTCTTACTCCATAAAGCTTGTTGTTCATATTATTAATAGACTCCCAACTCCTTTTTTGCAAAATATATCTCCTTATGAAAAGATTCATTCCATAAAACTTGATTTTGCCAACCTAAAAGTTTTTGGATGCCTATCATACTCTAGTTCTCCTACTGCAGGACGCACAAAGCTTGATTCCAGGGGTATTAAATGCATTTTTCTTGGGTACAAATCTGGAACCAAAGGTTATGTGCTGTATGATTTGCATTCACACTCTATTCTTGTATCACGTAATGTCATTTTTCACGAAAACATTTTCCCTTTTCATACTTCTTTGACCCCCCCTTTCCCCTCCTACAAATGATGATTTTTCTGATGTTACCATTTTTGACTTTCCAAATATGGCACATGTTTCCACTGCTACAAATTACACACCAGATAATGCTCCTAACATTGATTCTAACAGCACTATTATTTCTACTGCTGGACAAAGAGTCTCTCTCAGGACTAAAAGTATACCTCGGTACTTAGACAAATTCTATTGTGGTGCTACTTCAAGCATTCCCTCGTCTTCTACCACTTCGTATCCCATACATTTGTTTCTTTCATATCAAAAATGCTCTCCTAACCATGTTTTTTTTTGCCACAATATCTCTGCACAAGTTGAACCTTCATCCTTTAAGGAGGCTAGCAAATTTAAGTTTTGGCAACAAGCCATGAATGCCGAATTAGATGCTCTTGAAAGGAACAAAACTTGGACGATGGTTAATCTCCCTGCCGGCAAGAAGACCATTAGTTGTCGTTGGGTTTACAGGATTAAGCACAAAGCAGATGGTTCTATTGACAGATATAAAGCCCGTTTGGTGGCAAGAGGTTTTACTCAAACTGAAGGTCTTGATTACTATGAAACTTTTTCTCCAGTTGTTAAAATCACTATTGTGCGTCTCGTTCTTGCCATTGCTGCTGCCAATCAATGGTTTCTTCATCAGCTAGACGTCGATAATGCTTTCCTTCACGATGATTTAACTGAAGAAATCTACATGAAGCTTCCTCCTGGTCTGAGTCCGTCTAATCCCAATCTTGTTTAAAAGCTTCAAAAATCTCTTTACGGATTAAAACAGGCCAGCAGGAATTGGAACCATAAGCTAACATCTGAGTTACTATCTCTCGGGTATATACAAAGTTCAGCAGATCATTCGTTGTTTATCAAGCATTCTCTTTCTTCTATCACCATTATTTTGGTTCATGTTGATGATATCTTGTTATCTGGAAATAATTTCTCTGAAATCACCACTGTTAAGAACCATCTTCACAGTAAATTTCGCATTAAAAACCTTGGAGATCTCAAATATTTTCTGGGTTTTGAAATTGCTAGATCTAAAGTTGGGATCTGTATAAATCAGAGAAAATATTGTCTTGACTTAATTTCTGAAGCTGGTATGCTAGGGTGTAAACCAGCCACAACACCCTCTGACCCATATGTAAAATTGCATGCTGATGAAGGAACTCTCCTCATAGATCCTTCTTCTTATCGTCGTTTGATTGGGAGGTTAATATACCTTACTAATACAAGGCCTGACATTGCTTTTTCCGTCCAGCAACTTAGCCAATTTGTGTCTACTCCACGTCAACCCCATATGCAACAAGCCATGAGAATTGTTAGATACTTGAAGAATGCTCCTGGTTCTGGTCTGTTATATGCTGCTGATAATTCTTTTAGAGTTCATGCTTACTCAGACTCTGACTGGGCTACTTGTGCTACCACTAGAAGATCTGTATCTGGTTTCTGTATTTTCCTTGGATCTGCCCTCATATCTTGGAAATCAAAGAAACAAACTATTGTTTCTAAGTCTTCATCTGAAGCTGAATAGAGGTCTTTAGCCTCTCTGACCTGTGAACTCCAGTGGCTGCACTACCTTTTCAAGGATTTACATATTCCTTGTTCTACTCCATACTCAGTCTACTATGACAATAATTCTGCCATCCATATTGCCAAGAATCCAACCTTTCACGAAAGAACCAAACAAGTAGACATAGATTGCCATGTTACCAGACAAAAGATTCAAGATGGTCTCATTAAACTCCTTCATGTGTTGTCTGTCAATCAAGTTGCTGATGTTTTTACAAAGTCCCTCTATCTTTCTTCTTTTAATTCTGGTGTATCCAAGCTCAACATGCATAATATTCATGTTCACCTTGAGGGAGGATGATAGAGAGATAACATATCTCTTCTTCTGTTACTGTTCAGTTAGGTCTGTTACCTTTTTCTATTTTTCCATTCTCCTTGTATATATACATTGTACCTTCCGCTGCTGCAATACACTCTGTATTCTTCTCTATTCAATAATAATGAGAAGCTTTCTCTTGAGCATTATTACAAACACTGTCAACCTCTGATACAAGTTTATATATAAGCGTATCTTCCACACTATGTAATGCACTCACAATGGTTAAATTTGGTATCATTTTTTTCTATATCCATATGGGTGCAACCACACTCAAGTGATTTTATAAGAAAAAGTTTTGGTAAAAAATTGAGTACATGATTTTCCTCCATATTAAACTTTACGTATGCAATATGTTTAAATTGTTTCACATGTTATTATGTCACATAAAATATCTACAAATAGTTAAATTTTCCAGCATCACACCTAACATTCATCTCTTCCCCTTAAATTTCCAACATATCAGTTACACTCAACACACCTCATCCTCCAATCACCCAACATTCATCTCAAATATATACAATAATTAATACAAATAATATATAATACATAAAACAAGTTGGTTTTTTATAGGGACTCACGATTTATTTGTAAATATATTTTTCATTTTAGATTTTATGGTTAATAATAAAATATTGGTTTATATATATATATATATATATATATATATATATATATATATTTTTTTTTTTATATTTTATATTTAATAAAAAAATATTTATTTATATATATATATATATATATATATATATATATATATATAGCATCTACAAATAGTATTGTCAAAAATTCGTTGGCAACTGAATATGCTTAACTTGAAAATCCCTTAAACCCTAGCTGCTGCTAATTCTTCTTCTTCCTCTTTGTTTGCCGCTTTTCTTTTTTGGGCTTCATTTTTTCCTTAACCACTACAAGAAATCGTAAAGTTAGCAACAAAAATTTACTGATGAATTTTGGACGCTTCCGACGAATGGTTATCGGTAATACATATTTTTAATGAACCTTGCACAAGATATATATCGTATTAGCGGAACGAAGAAAGTATTGAAGGGAGCGCAAGGAGAGTCTAGGTGAGGTTCATGAAAGTGAAATGGAGATGGATGAATAAGGGATAACATTGGCGGCTCCAAGCGACGCCAACAAGAGCTTTGACCGATCGGAGGCACCCAACGATGAGACCTGGGTGATTCGCATGTGTGATGAAGAGAATGGAGAAACTATAGAAGTTTTTTTTATGACTTAAATACCTTATTGATTCCAATTTTCGTGACTTTTGTTTCATTTGGTTCACATTTTTTTTAAATGTTCAAAATGATCCTAATTTTTGTAAATTGTGGTCAATTTGATCTTTTTTACATACGTCGTTTAAATGTTTAAATAGTTAGCGGAATGTGAACAGTAACTGGCACATGTCACTTTGTAGTCAGCATTGTGACATGTGACAGTGCCACGTGTCAAACCAATGTCAATGTCACATGTCAAATTAGTGTCATTACCACATGTCAAGTTAGTGTCATTACCACGTGTCAAGTTAGTGTCATTGTCACATGTTAGTGTCTCGTAATTTATATTCAATCTGGTCATAATTTTTGTTAATTTTGTTTAATTTAGTCCCAATTTTCGTTATTTTTGTTCAAATAAGTCTCAATTTTACCCCTTTCCAAATTGATCAAATTTAATCTCTATATAAATGTTATTTTGAAATTTTTATTTTTATTAAAATTTAAATTTAAACTAAGAATTTTCCTTCTAACTTTAAAAGTAATGAAAAATTTTCCTTCAAATTTTAAAAATAATTAAGCCTTTTCCTTATCATTTAAAAAATAATGAAGAATTCTAATTTTAAAAACAATGAAGAATTTATCCTCTAATTTTAAACTAACTTTAACCATATTTATTACGTGTAGTAAAAATCAAACATATATATACTAATTTCCTTCCAAAAGTATAGTTAGGTTTGGTATAAAAATAATGAAATAAATACTTAAAATAAATGTGAAGTTTAATAAAAATAAAAATTTTAGTATAACATTTATATAAAAATTAAATTTAGTCAATTTTGAGAGAGACAGAATTGGGACTGAATCGAACAAAAATAACAAAAATTGAGACTATATTGAACAAAATTAACGAAAATTGGGAACGAATTTAATATAAGTCACGAGACAAGACAGTGACACATGATGATAATGACACTAACTTAACACATGATAATGACACCGGCTTGACACATGGCAGTGACACGTCACGTGTTGGACTAAATTGAACAAAATTAACGAAAATTGGAACCGAATTTAATATAACTCACGAGATACTGACACATGATAATGACATTAACTTAACACGTGATGATGACACTGGCTTGACAAGAGGAAGTGACACACCACGTGTTGAACTAAATTGAACAAAATTAACGAAAATTGAGACCAAATTTAATATAACTGACGAGACACTAACACATGGCAATGACACTAACTTGACATGTGTCAATAACACTGGCTTGACACATGGACAACATTTTTAAAATTAATTTAAAAAAATTAAAAAAACCACAAAGTGACACCTGGTAAATATTAATTTATTTTAAATAAAAAAAATGTTTAAGAAATATTAAACAACTCTTAACTTTCCATAAGATTAAGATGATCGGTTCTTTTAAGAGAAAAAATAATATACCAATAAATAAAAAACTGATAAATAATAATAAAATTAAATGATCGATGAGAGAACTCATTTTATTATTTATAATTTATTTAAATTATTATTTTTTAACTTTTTAATAATTTAATTTTAACTTAATTATACATTTTTTGTGTTTCATATTTTTTTGTGAAAAACATTATTTTCATTAATGTAAACCTCTTGTACCGAACAAATTACTTCTCTGATTCTGAATTAAAAACACTTGTTCATATATATATATATATATATATATATATATATATATATATATATATATATATATATATATATATATAT
>Ga0209589_1006400_pt1 | contig 19500 bp, 16 predicted proteins | sample CowpeawhiteBW_FD_187525 | JGI IMG/M metagenome (GOLD analysis project Ga0209589, IMG submission 187525) | Root nodule microbial communities of legume samples collected from California USA - Cow pea white BW (SPAdes) (version 2) | ecosystem: Host-associated > Plants > Roots > Nodule | place: USA... | reverse complement strand
AACTTGTATTTTGAAAAAAAAAAAAAAACCTTAAAATGCTATCCTTGTTCTGTTCCTTGTCCGAAGAGTCCATAGAGCGAAATACCTAAAATAAATCATAAAACAATCAAGACAAAATTCCCACTAGAAAAAGGAACGATATCAACAAAAGCAGCAAATATGGTAGGTCTTACAGAATAAACCACTTCAATTGCATTAAATGACAATCGCATGAGATCATCCTTCTCAGAATCAGCAGGTCTAGAGAACACCTCAGGAAGGGTATTAAGCAGCCTACTGGAAGTTTGAGCAAATGACCTACAATAATAAATCACAGTCTATTTAATTTGACGAACTTGTAATGTGTCTCCAATGCCAAAAATTCAGTGAAAAGGAACAAAAACCCCCGATGAACAGTACCACTTACTCCGCCACATTAGCAACTGTAACACCCTCCAGAACATCCCTCACACCAAGCTGCTCAGAATCAGAAACACCCTTCTTCACACCAAACTGCTCAGAATCAGAAACGGTCTCTGAAACAACAGAAGCAGCCACAGCACTCTCTGCCTCTGTTTCAGGGTCAGCGTCGGCATCAATCTCACCTTCCTCCAACTCCCCTTCCTCTTTGTCCATATCCACAACAACCACCTCTTTAGGATTCACTGAAACAGAAGACGGTCGATTGGAGTTGTTGTTACCATTAGCATTGGCGTCAGAATCCAGTTCCATCACAAAAATATCATTCAAAGGCTTGTTCTGCACGGCTTGTGCCCAAGCAAGGTTATACAAACCCGAAGCATATCCCCGGCAAATAGTAGGGTACTTTGAGTAAAGATCACGAACAGCCCAAACCCTAGCATCACTTCCATTGGGCTTATTGTTATTATTCACCTTAACATCTTGCTTATTGAAATCCGCTTCTGAAATCTCTTCCACCGAAGCAGTATCCGAAATCTCGCCCTCTTCCACATCCTCAACCCCCTTACCCATCTTCTCCAATTTTCCCAATTTCTGACAATCCAACAACGATCCGAAAACCATAGAAAGCAGAGACAAGCAGCAAACAAACCGCCACGAATCGCACGATCTAAATGGCGGAAAAGTTTTACGGCGAAGTGATTAAATTAGGGTTTAAATTTGGGTCCTTCGAAATCTTGCAAGATTTAGGGCGCAATAACAGTGCTAAAACTAAATCCGAAGTTTCACGGTGTCGGATCTGTTTCGTGAGATCGGAATCGCAGAGTTCTCTTCAGATCCGACGAGCGATGAAGCAATCAGGTTTTTCGAAAGAACGAAGAGAGAGAAAGAACAGTAACGATAATAGTGAAAATTGTTTATAATAATAATTGATAATGAAAAACAGAAAGAAAATATGATACGCGAAGGTGGCGGAAGAATAGGAAAATCAGGGAGCGAGAGAGGGTTTTATAGGGATACGATACGAAGGAGAATCTAAGTGTGATGGGGTTTTGAATCTAGACCGTCCACGTCACTGATCCGCGAAAAGAACACCGTGGGCTTAGTTGCTTACGAACGAGAATGACCCAAGTACAACCTATACTATTACGAGTAACACTATTCCTGTGTTTCCCTTTTTCCGTTAAATAATTTTAACCATGTTTTTAAACGATCGTTTTCATACTTCTAATATCTTTTTTCATTAATTTATGCAATTATAGATACATATTTTTTTCATTTCAGATTATATCTTTTGAGATTTCTTCGTATACTGTATACATATCTCGTTCAAATATTATTATTATTACTATAGCGTAACACATGTATGTTGTGTATGTATTTTTTAAATATGAGTGATATTATATTAGTAGGTGGTAATATTATAATGTTATTAAGATAATATATATATATATATATATATATATATATATATATATATATATATATCAGAATAGATAAAAGAATAACTATTGATAAATAAAGAATAAGAGAAAAAGCAGAGACATCTGATTTTATAAAAAGTTTGTAAAAGTAACGGTCAATTTTTAAAAATTTAATAAATTATTATATTTAAAGAGTAAAATTGGTATTTTGAAAAGTGAAGGGAAATACCCTTTATATATTGTTATAGATTTAGGACATATGGAATATTAATAAAAATATATTGCGTAACAAAATTTAATTTTTTGTTTGTTAAGTTCCTTTAGTTACATTCTTTTTTTTTTTTTTGTTAAGTTCCTTTAGTTACATATTTATCTTGTTTTAGTTAAAATCTGAAACATATTTTCCTGAAAAAATCTAAATTAAATAAATAAAAAAATATTATTAAAATATTAATATATTGATTTTGAATAAGTTATCTTTTTATCAATTAGTTTTAAAAAAAATCAACTTATTTGTAAATTGTTATTCAACATTATTTAAATTGTGGATTATTTAAATTTTATTTAAAATTTATGAATGTTATGTATTGTATTTGATTTGAATTTATGATTAAAATATGTTATTAAATGTATTTTTTTATTTTTTTGTAAATAATTCCGAGTATTCGTGAATATCCGTAGATATTAAAAACTTATGTAGGTACCCGCATAACGGATATCTGACAGATATGGGTACGGATACGAAACGAATATTTATTTAGCAAGTAAGGTACGGGGCTACTACTCATACTCGTCCCATTAACATACCTAATTATGGTATATGGTTTAAGTGTTTGGGGCTTATGATGTATGATTAGGGGTTATAGGTAGGTGTTATGGGTTATGGGTTATTGTTATGTGTTAGGTGTTAGGGTTTAGGTGTTATGGTTAATGTTTGATGGTTTATGATTTAATGTTTAGGGTTTATGGTCTAAAATTTATAGTCTATGATTTAGTTTCTAGGATTTAGGATATATGATTTAGGCTTTGTTCCGATGGGGGAGTGGATATGGGAGAGTTTAGGAAGATGGATTTGCATAGATCTGGGTGGATGGATTTTTGTGTTATTTTGAGTGGATTTAGAGAGTGAAGTGAGTGAATTTGTAAATAAATTTTATAAAAGTTAGTGAGAGATTTGATTAATGTGATAGATAAAATTAATTGTTAAAATAGATACATTTATTAAGTTACCATAATACCCTTGTATAAAAAGAGATGATTTTTTTTAATTAATGTTATTAAAATAATTCCTAAATTTCAACAAAAATTTCTCATGTTCCTTGTGCTTCGTCCCTGTTCAGTACCTTTACAGCTATAGTCTGAACACAAAATTCTTTACATGAGATTTTCATAACCTTGTGAAAAGCTCTAAGCATTATTAGATAATAAAATACAAGGCATATTTGTTCAACACTTTTTGTGTATCCTTTGTAAACATTCTCGAATCCACCTTCATCGATCAGGCTTTCATAACTGAAGTTATTTATTGCTTCAACAAGCTGTGCATATGTGAATACTTTGAAATCATTTTTGACACTTCCAAATTTTCTTATCCCTGCGTCTATTTGTCTGTGCTTGCTGTTGCCTGCAATATCAGATCACCCAGATATTATAAAATTATCCATTCACATACAATCAAATTATCCAGCGTAAAAAAAACTCACTCCGACGAAGAAACCAACAGCTTTGGCCGACCACCTTCACCAGTTGTGGAGACACACAACTCCTTCGGCAACTCCGACGACCTGCAAGCAACTCATTCACTTGCAAAAAAAAACATAATGTGAAAAAAACAAAATACCCAACGACATTGGTGTCGTAACCGATGTCATTCCCTTCATAACCAAGGCACCAGTTACGTAACTGGTGCCATCCACTCAACACACACTTGCAGCACCGATGCATATCACCACCCCACCACCTCGTGCAACCACAACCACCCCTTCTTCATCCTCTTCCTCGCCCACTGCACCCAACCACCTCATCTTCTCCCCCCTCCATGGACTCAACAATCACACACACACACACACACACACACACACCATAACTCACCTCTCAAAACACCGCTACGAGACGGGCCACCATTCACAATCACACTGCTTTACTTGCATGGAAATGAGAGTAAAGGGGCAATTTCGTCATCTACCTAAACATTATGCACTATCTTTGCAATTTTGAGGGGATGGATTAATCCATCCACCCCCTAAATACACTCTCCCATATCCGTTCAAATGATCGAAAACGAACGCGCTATATCACCAAAATCTGCTCTCTCAAATCTGGTTGCATAGTGCAATTCACGCAAACGAAAATTGTGTTATGGTTTAGGGTTCAGCTCCACTTTTGTTTTCTTGAGTTTTGTCTCGAACTTTTTTTATCACATCATTGGAGTGTCTAATGGGATGGGATTTAGAGAGTAGTGTTCTTCAAGCAGAAAATGATCGTTGAATATGACAACGACTTCTTTGATGAAGGTTTCAACACTGGAGTTGAAATCGAAATCCATTGTTATTTGATGAATTCAGAAGAGATGGTGTAAATAATATCAATTTTTAATATATTTTCATTTTTTATGTTTTGTTGATTTACTATTAACACTCTTAAAAACAAGAAAATTATTTTTTTACAAAATGGTAAAATGGTCAATGTTTTTGAATTTTGAATACTTTAGAGTCAATTTTCTTGTGGATTAATAACATAATTTAAGGATCATTAATGTGTCCAAACTCTGGTGGAAACTTTATCATTTCCTATTTGATGCATTATAGTTGATTTAAAGATTTTTTCAAACTGATTTAGGTCAAAAGAATATATATTTAATATGTCAAGTAATTGCGTGTAATTTTTTCTAATTATGTAGATGAAGCTCAGAGTAATACAATAAATTATTTAAAAAGCCAGATACATATGTAGAATTGTATTCGACTTATATTCGTAACACTTAGGTTCTGTTCATATTAGGAGAATTAATGTTCAAGAAGACCGATTGATGAGTGAGTACCTCGTTCATTTGAAGGGATTTGTGCGTGAATGTGAGCACAAATATGCGTGATATCGAAAATTTACAATCCACTCACTCACCAAGAGATTGGCAGGTAAACAATATAGTATTTTTATAATTTTACAAAAATAACCCTATCATATGTGGTGGGGAATGACGTGAGTGAAAGATTCTATCATAGCAAAGTTGAAACGGATCCAGGACAGGACTTAAGAGAAGGGATCTGATCCCACATCATTTGTTTTTTTTTTCAATTTTAATGGTTAAAAAATATTAACAAAATAAATTTACTCATACAAATATCAAATTATATTACTTATTACATAAAGGGCAAAATGATAATCTAATCAATACTTATTAAAACATATTTTTTAATTTATCACATCAATCAAATTTCTCACCAACTTTTATAAAATTTATTTTCAAATCTACTCATAATCATTTCTAAATCACCTAAAAGAAATAACACATAATTTACTTTCAAATCCACTCAAACCCATTCACACTCTCTCTCTCTCAAATCCTCTCCCTCAAGTGAACACATCATTAAAGATTTGAAATTTAATTTAAATGAAACAAGGAAGCAAATGTCAACAACTTATGAAGAATCCCATGGAATCCTATTTATCATAACTTGTTGGGTAATTTATGTGAATATAATTATGTAATTGCAATTAAGCTCATTAAGGACCCTCCTGCAAAGGCTTTTGTGAGTCAATATTGGTGGGTCATATTCCAACATACTCTTTGAGAAAGCAATGTTTACTCAATCTGGGTGACAAAATTTGACTCTTCTTCCCTTTTCCTCTTTCTTCTTTGATATTCTTGTCCATCCCTAACTTAACTGTCTATCTTGGCTCATGTATTTCATATATTCAAAATTCACATGAAACAATATTTGTGGTTTATAAAAATATAAATTACTCAAATGAATAAATAAGAAATCCCTTAGAATGTTAAAAAAACATTCATAATTTTAAAAAGAAATTATATCGTTAATCTACTTGTATTATTATGTGACTGAATATATCATTTTAAGGACCTAACTAACTTTAAAAAAGAATTACGAAAACGGATCCAAATAAAAATCAAACTAAATTTAATTAAAAATTTATAATTAATCTAAGGTGAATAAAAATTTAGGGTGACACCCTATTAAATTTTTTAGACTTAATTAAGATTAATTAATTAATTTGGGGATAATTTGTCAACATTGAGTATAGTAGGTACACAGGTGGCATGCTGGTTCTATTTCAAATATTCAATTCAGCGACTTGGCCTGAAGACCACAGAGTCTATTTGGCTCCATCCACACTTTTCACCAATCCATATCATAACCATCCAACGGCGCAGAATCTTAGAAGGTGATTGCAGCGTTGCACCCGAACGCACCAGAAAGCTACCCGTCTCCCTTATCCTGCGCACACCGCCCCTGCCACTGTAACCACAATGGCCGAAGAGCCCGAAACTAACCCACCACCGCCGGACCCTCCAATTCCCTCTGCACCGGAGGTTGAGGTGGAAACGGCTCCGCCGGCTGCAGCAACTGCATCGCAGCCGAGCATCGAGATCGCCGCCCCTCCGGCGTTAGCTCCGAAGCGGCAACGCCGTCCGAGCGTCCGTCTAGGAGAGATCGGCGACCAACGCGCCGCCTTACATGGCCACGACTCGCACACACGCCGCCCGAGCATGCCGCCATGGAGCTGGCGGACTCCGAAGGAATCTTCCAGAACTTCGAAGGCGCGCTCCGTCACGAACCTCGCGAACGGCGGCGAAGAGTTCGGAAGCACCAACAACCGTAGGGGAAAGGCGAAGCGAGGAGGACCAACGGCGAAGCGGTTGAGATCAAACTGGACTCCGAGAGCAACGGTGGACGAGAACGGTGAGGAAGAAGGTTTTAGGGATTTCGAACATGAACTCGAACAGGACCAGAGCCCGGTGCACTCGGTGGAAGATAACGGTGTGGATTATTGGCACGCGGATCGGAGCGAGGATCCGAGAGTTAGGGTTTCGGAAAACGACGGCGTTGAATCGGAATCGCGGGAACGGAGGAAGAGCGACGGAGTTAGGTCTTGGCTTTTCGAGTTAGGTCTGAGTAGGTATGCGCCTATGTTTGAGATCCATGAGGTTGATGATGAGTTGCTTCCTATGTTGACATTGGAGGATCTCAAAGATATGGGAATCAACGCTGTCGGGTCCAGAAGGAAAATGTACAATGCAATCCAGAAGCTGAGGAAGTGCTTTCCGTGATCGTGGTATAATGGGATCAAGATGAGTTCATGTATGTATCTTTGTATGTATTATGTATGTGTAGCTTTTCATAGTTTCTTTGCTCTGGTTTTAAGTTGTGGATAGAAAATGCACGTATGTATAAGGAATTTTTTGTTTATCTATGGTGAATGAACAATAGGGGGTTAGTGACTGTTATTGTCTCTTTTCTTTGTTGAAACTTCTTGTTTGCCCTGTTTTCTTTCCCATTTTTTTCTGAGTGACTTTGTTGCCATTATTGAAATATCTGTTTATCTGATCCCATGGTTTCTTTAACATGGGAGAATAATGAATCTGATGCATGGCCACTTAATCAATGCACCACACATATGGTCAGTGTAGGTTTTGCTCTTTTGTTCAAAGATTGTTCATAGGTTATTTTGAAGAGTAATGTGCAATTTAATGCTCCTGAGGAGTTGAAGAGTGAGGTGGTTTTTTGAAATGGAATTATTATGGAATCATGATTTGAGAAATACTTAAAATGTCATTAAGTTGCCCCACAATATGATAACGATCTCTTGATTACACTTCTATTTTTCCATCAAAGTATTCTCTTTTAGAGTAAGATTTCATGCTGTTACTGTACTTGCCCCCGCTGTTATGAAATAAATTACTTGTTCATTTTCTTTACTTTAAGCCATGCACTGTGAAGTGATTGTGCACTACTAAATTGACTTATATTCTTTATGTAGCCTGACTTGTTTGATTCTTCCATCTCTTGTTCCCCATAGACTCAATAGTTATGTTGATAAACTGCAACCTTAGGCATATCCTCCTCCAGTAAAATTCGTATGTCTGTAAAATATAAGATTAACCTAAGCTACTCTATATGTATGCTAACTATGATGCTGCAGAAGAGGTGATCTTTTTTACCTTTTTATGAAATAAGGAACACAAGGTGAGATATGATATTGTACCTACAGTTTGTAATGATAAGATTGATCCTCAGATAATTGTGTTAATGTTTATATTCTGCAAAGTAATTTGTAAATAGTCATAACTTATGGTGGTTGTGGAGGCATCTTTTTTTCTTTGTCATTGTATACTTTGTAATTTTGCATTCTTATGTAAAAATGACATAATGGATGGTATATTGTCTATATGTTATGATCATGATCAATATCCCAACTACTTGATCCTTATCGTAACTACATTTTACAATGCGACACTTCGCTGGTTTGTGTTTGTAATGATTCAATGAGTTGGGTTATAGGTGAAGTGACTGCCACAGTTTGCTTGAGTGGAAAGTCTGAATAGTAGGATCTCTTGTGGAAAAATTATAGCCACAGTTTACTTAATACAGGAATTCTAGAACAGTAATTTACTACGATGCCACTTCAGTTGGCTTCAATCAGATATTGGTAATGAAAAGCAGGTGAGATAAGCTGGAAAATGGTTTATAGTGATTAGATTTGATCCTTCTTTTGCATAGATTGGTATCATTTGAGCTACTTTTAACTTTAAACTGGCCAATGTGCTTGTGAAGCTAATCATGGTTTCAAACATAACTTTTTGAATTAAGGGTATGTCCTCCTCATATTGCTTTAAATGCATTGCACTATATAATAAAACGTTTTGTCACCGAAGAAATCCGTATTCTATTTGATTGATTTAAAATGTTCCTCCGTGCAAACAAGTTAAGAATCTATTCAGTTTGATTGATTTGTGATGTCTGGTTAAGGTTTACCATTTGTTCTCTTGATTGTTGTTAGAGGTTCCTCTCGATTGCTTGCGTGGTACTCTGTCTCTAATATCCTTTAAGTCACAACCACTCTTGCGAGAGAATGGAAGTATGTTATCTTTTCTCCCAACTAGAGGGCTTCAATTCACATCACCCATGAAATTTTTGAAATAATGCGATCGATGAAATTCACTTTCAGAGACCCATTTAAAAACTTGTTTTTCAAAAACTAATATGGAAGTTGTACACAGCTTCAAAAATCAATTAAAGTTGTCCACATAATGGGCCTCCCAAACTAGTACAAATTAGTCTTTAGGCACGCTGGCCCAAACAAACCAGCAAATTCTTCCTACACTTCCTTATTTTCGTTCTGCACCCCAATGAATATAACTTACTCTAGCTATTATAGATTGTTTTCATCGATGTTCTAGAGTCACTCACATGTTCCTCCTCTACCATAGGGACTAAAGACTAACATGTTAAAAAAAGATATGACTTTTTTTTTTTAGACTTCTCGAAGCCCATGTTTACTCTAACTTCAGGCCCAATAGGTTGTAAGCTATAGTAGACACAATATACTGTCGACCAAAGAAATTAATCAAAAGTGAAAATTTATATAAATATAGTCTCAAAACGGATACAGATAAAAATGCATGAAAATAATATAAACTGATAACTATAGAAATAGTAGTATTTATTTGTTATATTACTTTTTTGCATGCACATCCTACTCGAAGTCAAATTCTTAAAAAACATTATCGTTAAGATTACAAGAGATAAAAATAAAAATTGCTGTCTAGATCTTGTTAAGTTCATTTCAGTATTTACAACAACTTCTAAAACTAAAACTTGATAAATTTCTTCCTATTAAAAATAAATGAAAAATTGTACTTTGTTTAATTTATATTGTTAGGGCTTAATTTTTTTCATTCAGGATTCAAGTCCTGAATTTTTTAGTGAAAGGATTTCTACACATATTTTCTTCTTGAATAACTGTGTCTTATTTCACCTTTTTACAGGTCTAATGAACTTTCATGCCGATTCTATATTTCTTCGTAATAATATTTTAACGAAAGATTTTTGCTTCCATTAATATATTTAATAATACCAAACTTGTCTCTATCAACGTTGGATATAATGTCGATATTTTCAAAAATTATTTTCAATTCATTAAAATAAATTGAGCAACTAAAATTTAAATGTACGTGTTTTTTTATTACTGTATATATTGATAATTTTTTTTATTAATCAAATAAATTTTTCTCAAGTTTTTTAATCGTTAAAAACACCCATACAATGCATACTTTTTTTTTCAATTTTATGTACGGTCCTGGCTTCGTACTAACAATTGAAAGACATGCTCCTAAAAGAAAAAAAAATAAAAATTCATCATTATCTAAAACTAAGCTTAAAATTTGTCAAGTATAGTTTTGTTAAAGGAAATGTACTCCTGCAATCAGTGATATATACATCATGTATTTCTAATTATAATAATTAACATATGATATTACTTATGCACAAAACAAAATGATATAGTTGCTCATAATATTGGTGGTGTATATACTTGTAGCTCGAGAAAAACTACAGAGTTTTTTTTATATAAATTTTAGATACAATATTATATTATATTTAATCAGAATTATTAAGAACCATAATAATAATTTAAGTTACACTTTTTATTTTTCATTTTTTTCTATAAGCAGAATAAAGTATATATAAATGAGAATAAAGAGAGGAATTGGGTTAGTGGATAAAATTAGATTGAGTTTTGTGCTTGGAAAATACATTTGATGGCAATTCCTCACCCACCCCGTCCAACATGGGAATACAATTTAGGGTAATTCTACCCACCCCAACCAAAACCCTAATGGAATATATATGTGACCTTTCCACAATCTCCATGTCAATTAAGAAATATATAGAAGGGGAAGAAAAATCAAAATAAATAATAATCAAAAGCCATTAGAATAGAAAATTAAATCGAGAAAAAAAAATTACTAAAAAAAAGGGTTTAGAAGTTTAGATAAGTTAACAAGAGAATACAATTAAGAGCATGGAAGTTACTTGTTCTTAAGCAGTGGTTCTACCATAATGAAGAACCATGACATGATCCGAGGTTGAGGAATCCGAAAGCAAAGGTGTTGTGGTGGTGTCTCTGGGACTCCAAATGTTGTCTCTCACATGCTGCAACGTTAAGAAAGGTAAAAGTTGCTGCCCTCTGCATCTTATCTCTATCTGCAACAGTGATTCGTTCATTGCACATTTATTAATATTACTGTTATTATCATTCTCCATTATCATCTTTCACACACACACCACATCACGTGCCTACACAGTCATGTTATACATCCACCACCACAACAAAACAAGAAATACACAGTACATGCTTAAACTCATCATCACAACTTTTCATCTAGTGCGTTATTATAAGAAATTATAGTTCTTGTAATCTTCATTTTCCATTTTTCCAAATTTCATTACCTTTTTTTTTTTTATGTTCTTTACTTTGATATACTATAAACCATCATTAGGTTTACGCGACGCCTCGCTTTAGTTTGCTTTCAAGTAAAGACTCCACTGTTTAAATTATATATACAAAATATGTGAAATGCTCATAATTTTCTTCATGTAATGACATGTTTAGAGAAATGATAAAGAGAAAATTTTTCTTAATTATTTGGTTAGACACCGGTATTTTGACACCATTTATTTTTACTATCATGTTAAGACTATTTTACTTTTATATAAATTGTCAAATGGTCGTCAAATAGTGTTAAACAACATTTTTCCTATTTGGTTATGCAAAAAAAAATAACTATAATCATATTAAGACACTGGTATTTGACATTATCTCTCGTTATTATTCACTTTTTCTATCTTCTAAAAATATAAAAGTTAACTTTTATTAAGACTATCGAATGTTTTTTCATTATATTAAGGAGTTGTTGCATGAAACTAAAAATGAAATTATAGTGAGAAAAAAGAAGAAGAATATGAAATCAGTATGAAGTCATGGTTTGTGAGTGGCTTACGTCTAGGGCCTACTAAGGAAGGCATAAGATCTTTGTAACTTCTACTTTACGCATAAGATTGATCCACACACATCTCCACTTTGGTATTTGAATTTAATGTTTGAGAAAAAGTATTTTTGTTTAAGGCAAGAGATTCCTAAATCCTTAAGCATGCACGCATATTTGGGTCAGCGGGCAATCGTGGAAATGCCCACCCAACCCACCATCTCAAAAACTGCCCTCTCTTTAATCATTATGGGGGCCCATTCACACTTTCTTCTCAACCCATAATCATCATCTCTTAGACTTCATTCTTTTCTTTTTTCTATCACTAATCACTTCTTCTTCTTCTTCTTATTATTATTATAATAAACACCATAACGTACTATATATATTATATCATGCAAATGCAACGCTGGATCCATCAACCACGGCTATAATCTTTTATTCTCTTCAAAATTTTCCTCCTTTCAAGAGACCTAATCACGCGTTTATATTACTAAATTTTTTCCATGCTCATCATGCACGTCTCCATCACGTTGCGCCACCCAAACCCTAATGCATGCCACCGTCAACATTACTACTACATTTCATTTTTCATGTCTCATCTACATAAAAAAAAAAAACTACATGTCCTTTATTTAATGTCGTACCACATGTTTGAACTCGACAAAGTATGTTAATTAATAAACAAGTGATTAAAGTGGCGTGTTTTTTTTCAGTCAGCAACTTTTGTTGTTTTAAAGTGAGTTTTTTTGATGGTGAATTGGGGAGTTGTTGTTATTATTAGAGTGTTTATACTGTGGTTGGTGGAAGATGCTGCGTACACACATAATGCGATTCTTTCTTTTGGTTCCATTCCATGAGAGTGCAGCACTTGACAGTTTGATGGAGCTTTTAAGCCAAATATTCCGTAGAAAAGGAGAGAGAAACAGAGAAAGAGAGAGAGAGCAAATGAAAATGGGAAGGGCCTACACTTTTGAAGCGAAAGCGTGACGAAAGAGAAGAGAGAGAGAGAGAGAGAGAGAGAGAAAATTGAAGGCATGCAGATAGGTATTGAGTGGTGAGAATGACAGGGTCCACGTGTGATTTTGGAAACCCTAGGATATGATGTTTGAGTTAAATTAAGAACAAATATCTGCTAACCTTTTTGTATCACTAGTGCTGTCAACTAAGTAGGCCAAGATAAAGATATATATATATCCAACTTTAACATTATGTGTTTTTACATCTTAAAGTCAATGCACTCTTTATAAATTGCAAAAGCAACAAGGAAAAGGGAAAAAAACAAATAATAAACCCAGGGCTACACACCTTCCACAATCAAACACACATCTTTTTTGCTTTCTTCCACTCATTATTGCCTTGACTCTCTCTATTCTCTATTATTCATATCCATCTTCATTCTATTTTCTATTAAACCTATGCAAACTATATTACCACTATCTATAACTTTTCCAGAATTTACGATCTCAGAAACTCATATTTATACATGTAACACACTCATTATAAACCTAATCATTAGGTCTTTAGTTCCAAACAAAAATGATGTGTGAATTATATATATATGTGTGTCTGGTTTTCGGTTCCGGGCGGCATGGGAAACTACATGCAAACCAGCTACCATGTTCTTCTATATTTTTTATGATGTCTGGTATATATACAACTGAGGAGTCTTAGGTTGACTTCTCATAACAAACAAAAAACAACATCAAGGCAAAAACAAATTCTAAACCAGCAGCCAGAGGAGTTATGTTGAGTGCGTCACACATTCTAATTAACTATATATATGACAAACTTATTATAGATTAATCTAATGATAATAACCAGCACGTATAAACTTTCTGCTCACGCAACTCATTCTCAGAATAATCTTCTCCTTATATCAAAAACTAAATTTTGATAGATATATAGTAGGTTTTTCCAGCCGAAAATAATTTAAAAAAAAAAAGGTAAGTCAGTATTAAAATAAATATATCTGAAACATGTGCCAATATATATAAGCAATATTCAGAGAGATGACAAATAAATATTTTTTTTAGTAAGTAGTAGTCCTCAAATACAGGGTTTTTAAAATAAACAAATCCCATATTTTGGAATAAACAAATCCCATATACAACTCAATGACACCTCCCTGCATCAACTTATAGTTTTTTTTTTATTAAGAAAAACAAAATCCTAACCATATATTTAAATTACTTTATTTCAATATAAGATTAATTACTTAATATAATCATAGTCAAAGTTAATTCCTTCACGATAATATATTCTCATTTATATATTTATATATATTATTCCTTTCTCATCCTTAATATATAAAGATCATGCAGCATGCATATATATATATATATATATATATATATATATATGTATGTATATATTATAATATAATATAAAAAAAAACAACGAGGAGAGTTGACCGAAAAGTAAGTTGCATGAAAATCTGACGAACAATGGAATGTCGATTTTATGTATTCTGCAATCTCGCATGGCTTATTTTTTAGACAATCTGGTAATGCATACCATGAACGTATACGAGATTTTGCGTGCTAGACTACAAATTAAATTAAACAAATGGGTTTGTGAATGAAAGTTGTGATGCATGTTCCATACATTTGACACTGATGCTTCTGTTTTTTTGTGTCAGTTTGGCATGAAAAGTCTAAGACCATTATTCTATTCCAAAACATGTTCCTTGGCTTTTGTTGTTTAGTGGATAATACTTCTGTTGTTGCAAATACAGACAAAACTGGTATTCAACACAACGAAAACCTAAACATAATATATGAACATTGATATTTTCTACTCTTAATCCACTCATTATTTTCAAAAATTTATATTTCCTTCTAAATTTCATTTCCTGGCAACCTAAACTCCATGTACATGCGATTATATTAAACTTAAACGAAAAAATTCTTATGAAAATTTGGTCTTTGTAGAAAAATAAATATCAAAGCAGATACTACATAGAGATTGTTTTTTTTGAACACCAAAATTCCTATATTTTAAAAGTAAATAAATTATCAATTTATAGTTACAAGTTATTTATAGAAACATGTTTAGAAAAGCTTATCTTTAACAAAAAACTGAAGTTCTTCTATTGAATTTTAAGAGAACAAAAAAACGTTTTTGACCCCAAAAATCAGCCAATTCGATAACATAGCAAAGATCAAATGCGATAAACATTGAGATTGAAAACACTTCCCGAAAACTATTGTTGGTAGCTAGAATAAGAGACGATTTAATACCTAAAATGCCTTAAATCTTCGTGATAGGGAAAAAAAGGTTAACATTTAAAAAACAGCAAAGCTTTAACAATTCAAGTCACTGAACGAACAGTAACTATCCCTAATAAAAGTTTCTGAATATTTTTCTCGTTGCCGAAGCAACAATAACTTCAGATGTACAACGAGATAACCAAAAAAAAAAATTCAAAAATAATTAAAAAGAGGAAAAGCAATCGAAGCTCCTTTACTAATTTTTGTAATGATTCAGTGTTAAAAAAATCAACTGGTTTAAAAATGTTTCCATGATGCTAAAACTGAGTATGGTATCATGGACTGAGTGCAAATGATAAATGAGTGGGGTGAGCACCTAATCATTGTATATATAAATAGATCTCAATTTTTCTCCTAGGTGATTGAGATCTAGTAATTTTAAGGGCATGCATGAATATTATTATGATGTAGATTTATGCGTTGCTTCGTTTTCTCTAAGGATTCAAACCTTTTTTTAGCAATTATTAGGCAACAAGTAGTAGTGGTGTTCGATGATGAAGTGTGCATGAAGTATTATAAAGTTCTGGGTCGACACACTATAATGCGCACATTCTAATAATATCACTCAATGCATATATAGCCTCGTGCACATGTTTCATTATGATCGTAGATCATAAGTATCTCAAAGTACACCAAATTTTTCAACCCAATTCAATACTACTTCTCTACACTCTATCATTAACTTTCCACCCAAACTTAACGTGCACAATCTCAACAACTAGGGTTATACATATAAATATATATAAGTATATAAACCTATTTTTTCTGTATAAGCCCTGACAGATTATGCAGAATAGTTTCCCAAATAAACTATACTCATTATTCTTAATCCTGCTTAGTACATATAAATGACCATTTCTTATCCAAGCTTAGTACATATCTTTTATCTACACCATAAACATATTATACTCGTATCAAGTTTAAATCTTAATCTGGTTTAGGTTCCTGGAAACATTTCAATGTTTTTTAAACAAGTTTCTCCCTCTTTCTGCACTCATATGTGTGGTGTAGACCATTTAAAGTTACTTTCATGCAAATCAGTGGTAAGTCACTGAAATCATAAACTACTCGAGCATACGCGCGGGTGATTATTACGATGAAACTGGGTATATAGAGTATTCTAATCTGCAGAAACAGTGAAGTCATTGGTTCCATGAAACTGACTTTTGGCTTGAAAGAAAATATATATTATTATTTTTTCGCGTGAAGTGATTAATTAGTAATTATGATATATCTTTAATTAAGGTTCTCCTTTTGAACAGTTGCGGTACACCTAACTAATAATACCCCAATTCCCACCACCAAACACAACACAAAAATAGAAGGTTCTTGGGATCCTATGTGGAAGCCTCTGATATATATATGTAGTTATAATGTGTTGGTGGGATAGACAAAAAACACCATGATTCTGATCAAGTCATGTTTACACCATGACACAGAATGAGTATGAAATGTAATGAAAACGGAAATGCAAGACCAGTTTCGAGAAATATACCTCTCACCTGCATACTTTTTTTTTTTAATGATTTTAAGGGAAGAAACATATATATTTGGTCCATCACTAGATAAACCTGCTTTAGTTCTGCTGTATCTTTCATCTTTCTAACCCCACTAGGTTTCTATTTTAATGTACTTTGGTACTTTTGATGAAAACGTAGTTCTATTTCCTTTTCGGACACTCCTATGTAATCCGCTATGTTCATTTTCATCTGGCTAATTACATGCCTAATAAAGGAGCAGCAACAGATTAATGGGATGAGCAAGAGAGCAACAAACAACGATGGAAAATCCCTAGCTTTTTCTACTTCGCAGAAGCACACATATATAATATCAGCAAGTAAGTAGATTAATTATTAATTTATATATTTATTTATATAAAAAAGCTAAAGAGATGGTTGAAACTTGAAAGTACCTCTGATTCGCTTTCCAGTCTGAGTTTGCTAACCAGATACTTCAATAGCAACCGAACTGTCATCCTTCCGTCTCTGAAAGTTCACAAAGTCAAAAAGAAATGATGAGTTTTGCAGCTCCAAATACGATCAAATCATGATCAAAACGACATTGATTACACACTGACAAGAAAAGCCCCAAGCTGCTCAAGAAAGAGAGAAGAAACAAACAAACAAACAAACGAAAAAAGAAACAAAGAAACAAAACCACTTACTTAATTCTAAGGTAGTTCTTAGGTATTTGTGGCAAGAACGGTTCTTTCGCTCTGCATTGTGCAGATTAAAACAAAGTGAGTTTCATCACAGAAAGCGAATTAAATTGCACTAGCCTTGGTAGCTAGATGCATGCACAGACACATGTATATATATATAGCGGATAAAAAGAAAATAAAAAATATTAATCGGCATTTTAATTAATTAGCTTACTGATTCTGAGAGGCTTGTAACATGAACCATATTCCAGAATGAGGTCTTCTGGGAGGATCGACAACTCGAACGGTGACATCGGAGCTTGGTCCTGCTCCGGCCACGTCGTATTGATCGAATCCAGAAGAAGAAGAAGAAGGGAAGTGATGAAAGGGTGTGGGAAAGTAGGATCCTAAGGGAGGCCTGAAAGAGGAGTGACAAGTCTGTGATGAGGAAGAAGAAGAAGAAGAAGAAGGAGGAGGAGGTGGTGGAAGATGAGTGAAAGAGGAAGAAGGGGGCATAATAGGAATAGAAGGAGGAAGTAGTGGACCAAATGCCCAGTTCATCATCTCTTGATGACCAAAGGTTGAGGTAATTGGACCACTACCCATAGACATGGACATGGAAGAAGGCGACGTCGTTTGATGCTCAAAAACCAAAGAGGAAGAACCACCAAAACTAGACCCTCCTCTCCCGGAAGCCACCACCGGAAAAAACGCCGCCGGCTGATCGAACCTCCGCCGTGAGGGCAGCAACTCTAACTCCACAGGCCCTGAGGCGATTGTTGTCGGAACGGTTTCTTCCTTTGTACTTGTCAAACCTATGCCTAATTGAAGCCAGTTATTGTTGTTATTGATATTGGTGTTGGTGTTGGTGTTTGTGTTTGTTCCTTCTACTTCTTCATCCTTTGAGGTTGAACCACAGCCACCAGGTTCAGCTTCCTCGTTGGTATTGTTGTTGTTGTGTCTGGATGATTCTTCAGCCTCAGCCATGATGTGTCTCCTCACCACAAAATCAGATCCTAGTAAGCAATTGTAGCCTCCTTCAACTTCAATGACCTGGTTCATAGCACTACTCGTTGTCGTGTTACCGTAAATAACATAATCACCACTCCTATTAATGTTCTGATGTTTCCCGTTTTGAGAAGGAACCATGGTCATATTGGACTCACTCCACAGACCGAGAAACCAAATCCGATGATGTCGAAGCTGTAGTCGCCGGACACGTGTCTGATCTCAGCACAATCCATTAGAAGAGGAAGAAGAAAAAGAAGAGAAGGGATTCGGAATCTGGGGTTTATATTGTGCAAAAGGGTGAGGAGGAACAGGAGTTGCATAGTGGTTTGGCATCATCGACAACATGATGAATAAGGAAGAGAGTTAACAGTAACAAGACAGCCATGAACTATGCAAATAATCCTCAGCAGCAAGAACAACAACAAGAACAAAGAGAACTAAATAATTCTTTCTTGCAAATCTCACTTTCCATTAATTCTCTTTGTTTGGACGCTTGTGGGATAGAACTGTTTGCAGAAGCTATGAGAGAAAATAGAAAGAAAGAGAGAGGAGAGAGAGAGAGAGAGGAGAGAGAGAGGGAAAGAACGAGAGATGGTGGTCTCTCTGTCAGTTGAATAAATAAATAATTTTTTTTTATATTTTATATTTGTATACATGTCTTTCAGCATTATTCTATGACAAGGGTTTGTGTGCCTGTATAATTTGATAATTTTCTTAAACTCTAATGACGATGACTGTGTGATTAAAAAAAAATTACTCGCAATAACATCATTAAGTTGAAATGCCAAAATGTTTAATTAATGAATCTCAGAGAAGATGAGGTAGCTTTGGTATAATTAAATCTTAAAGGCTGATCGTGTAAACACATTTCCTGGTGTTGTAAGGGTGACGTAATTATTTAGTTATGTGTTTAAAACTCTGATTATTCTTAATTTTTGCAAAAAACGAGAAATGTGATAACTTTTTGCCCTTTTTCAACAACTTTTTTTTTTTTTTGCGATGCCTATTAATTAGTGTGTATTTTAATATGGGGGTGGACAAAGAGAAGGGTCCTGCCAGCGAACAGTTTTGGGCCATGTTCCGAGGAGAAAATGACTGCAAAGGGTCTCACCCTTTTTGTTATGTCCCTAAAAGCTCCTTTTTAGCCCTAATGACCTTCTGGTCGGGTTACCCTAATTATTAACATTTTAAATCCTCGTAGGTAATATTGATTTATCTGGTTTTGTTTTTTTTTTTTTTTTTTTTTTT
>Ga0209589_1006399_pt1 | contig 19500 bp, 9 predicted proteins | sample CowpeawhiteBW_FD_187525 | JGI IMG/M metagenome (GOLD analysis project Ga0209589, IMG submission 187525) | Root nodule microbial communities of legume samples collected from California USA - Cow pea white BW (SPAdes) (version 2) | ecosystem: Host-associated > Plants > Roots > Nodule | place: USA... | reverse complement strand
TCGGCTCTGATACCACTTGTCAGGTTTTACAGAGGGGGTTTCACTGGGGAGAACAACACCAATGAGATCTGAGCCTAACCACATAAGACACTGACACCACTCTCAACCCAAAACCTTAAGGCAATGAGTTTATGGGTCGTGATTCTTATATAGTGCTCTACTTTCTCATTTCTGGTCAATGTGGGACTTATACTCACACTTGGATTCCTAACAAGTGTATACCTTGATATATGAGGTGTCTAGATAAGGAATGTATTATGAACTCTAATAATCACTCACACTGACGTAAAGTAGAGTGATTATGTGGTGTGGTGAGAGTGACAAGAGATCCTAGTCTTGGGAGGAGTTTGAGCCTGAGACATATTGGGATTAACCTTGTGATTGATTGGGTGATAACCCCTTCTGGCTAGACTCTGTAGAGTTTATAAATCAATACAGGTGTATACTTCTTTAGAATTCAAAATCAAACGCATAATCCGGATATTGCGTCAAGAGTCAGTTGGGTGTTTATTTGAGTGAAAACTTTGTATTTAGTATATTGCTTAATTGAGTCAAGAGTCCATGTATGTGTTTCTTGAGTGATGTACTTATATAACTATATTTACGTATAAATGCTTAAATATACTGCTTAAATACACTACCTTACCCCCTTCTTTCTTTCTGTGTTTGTTTCCTTGTTGTGTTTTCCTTTTTGCAATGATCACCAATGTTGATGTGAACAGATGTAGAAACCCCTAATGATCATAATGATGATGGAAATGTTGCAGTCTAGTTTGGCCACATGTTGGTTTTAGCCACATGTTGGTTTTGGCTTGAGCTCCTTTTGAAGTATTGTTTTATCTGTAATTTATTGCTCCATGAGCAAATATTTTCTTAAATTGTTGCCCTTTTTGTTATGTTTCATGGCATTGTTAGATGCCAGTGAATTCTCCTCTCCAGTATGATTTTGATAACTGTAACAATGGATCTTTTTATATGTTATGTCGGGTACTCTATTTTATATAATAATTATGCACAATTTTATTTAGTAAAATTATTCTATTTAAATTCGATATCATATCTTTGTCTATTTTTGCAAGTTTCAATATTTCTTTATAATTAGGATAATAATATTGGTTTCGTTATTTGCTTTCAATATAATAAGGTCATTTGTTTTGCCTAGTTATAAAGTCATCAATTCATTGATTTTACCTTGCTTCAGAATAATAATAATAATTGAATTCGCTCACCAAGAGAGATATGTTGAATGGAATTATTTTCTTGAATATGAAAATGTGTAATTTGTGATTAATTTTCATAAATTTTGAATATGAAAATGTGTAATTTGTGATTAATTTTCATAAATTTTAGTATAACATCGATTTTGTTGTTGTATCCAAGAAAAAATAATGTTTTATAATCATTTTTCATCAAAATTTATCCAAATAAAAACTAATTTCGATTACAATCAATTGTAAAAACATAACAAATTGTTTATTATAATTAATTAAATGCTCATATTGAAATAATCTAAGTTTTGTAAATACCTCCTTATTATTTAGTCGATAGTGTACTACACCAACTTATTCAATTATAAAACCAAAAATTCATGGAATAATTGAATTGAATAATCATTTGTCATGGATGAACGAAAGACCATCAAGCATATTTTATAAGACGTATGAGAGTTGTAATGAAAGAGTGGTGAACATTTTCAGAACAGCCATAGTCCTAACTTCCCATAATTTCACAAGCTTTGTTAGTCATTGGATCAACAAAACAAATTCAAAGTAATGTCTTCAAAAACTAAACAAGCTATTAATTTCCCATATACAATACATATATATGCCACATATATCTCTCTTGAAAGTATTGCCAGTAAATGTAATTGTAGCTCAATCTTTTGAACGTGCCATTAGTTTTTCAGTTCAACATCAATCAGTCACTGCAAAACTAGCCACAAAACTCAAGCTGATGCAGCCTTTCCTCTTCGTAGTTCTCTCCTTTTCCTTCTCTCCTTCGAAAGTATCTATAGTAGATGTACTGCAATATTATCTGTCATATCGTTAAGGTTCTTATTATAATCTCATTTTCTTTAACAGTACATAATAAATGACAGTTATATCAACCCAATGGAAATATCAATCTGCATCAAGAACTACGTGTATAGGATACGAAAAGGTCCAAAACCACGCACAATACTGCATCCAATAACCATGGCATATTAGCTTTGATGCTTTCCAATTCTGTAGTTCTCACAAGAATACTGCATCAACAAGTGTTATTAGAGTTATCAATTTATTTCACTTAGTTTGAAGAATATAAATAATTGGACGAAAATCTATGTGCAGGGCATGGAGTTTGGAACCTGCCCACGTAAGTGACATTAGCTACCAATGCAAAGACGAACATGAAAGGATTTAAGCCCTGTTGGGATGAAAGAAAATGGAAAGCATACATAAAAATGTTGTAATACAAGTTAATCCTTTCACACTTAATTTTAATATTATGGCAAGAGATGAAGATTCTGAGTATTATTACCTCCACACTCCCTCTTTTAATCTGATCAATAATCAATTCAAGACAACAACTTATTATTAGTAACAAACAACAAAGCGTATATAGAAAGTGTAATAATGAATATATATAGATGAAACCCAAGAAAGAAAAAATGAATGGTTTATTTTGACACTTACGTTCAGCCATATTTGAGGAAGCCGACCACTTATATAGATAGCTGCCATGAGCCATCCCAACCATTGACCAAGTGTACTATGTGTCTCGTATTCCTACGATGAGCATTAGTTATTATAGAAACTAGCGACTAATGGTTATGTAAAGCAGAAATAACACTATGGTGACTGAATTATTTAGGCACAACCACTCGCAAGTCGCACCTGCAAAAGTTTTCTTCCAGCAAACCTCATGTACCTTTCCCTCAAACCATTAGCCTTGAGAGGCAAACTAACAGCAGCTGCTAGAAATGTACCATAACTTCCCTGAAACGTACATGGTTTAATTAAGAAATACTATAGTATATATGTGTATTAGTATACGATGACAACACAAATGTGGAAGACTAACTGTACAGGAATAATGAGTTAAGGGTAAAGTTGAAATGTCAAGGGTATTATTAGTAACATTCAGTGTGCCATTTCGACCACAATAACCGTGAAAGACAAATTTAAGGAATATAAAGAGGTAACTTCCGGAGCAAAAGTGCTTTGGTATTTGTGTGACGTTATTTCCTTGATTGAAAAATCTCTTTTTTTCTGTAAAAGATGATCTGATTATGCCAACATAATAAAGCTGGCTTCATGTTAAAAAGTTGAAGAACTCACAGGTGCAGGACGTGGGATTGGCCTAGGCTTGATCGGAGGATTTTTTGAGGAAGGTGGATAAGCTTCATCATCCTCGGAAGAAGAGGCATCTATGGATTCCATGGCTGAAGGACCACTTTTAGCAGCTCTCATGTAAGTTCCCCAGGGTGGAGTGCCACTTCCAGCCAATGATCTTGCTGACCTGCACAATTAATTTAATCCAATTCAATTCAAAAAATTAAACTTCAGTTCATTACGTCCCCATTAAGATTTTTGTAACCCAGATTAAAGAATAATACTGGGAAGAAACTAAATGCGTACATATAATAGTGCTCCTGTCTAGGTACTGCTTGGCGTGTGCCATTTGGTATTGGAATTCCAGACTCGTGGGCTGGTTTCGGTGGCTTCAATGGCTTTCTCTCATCTTCTTCTTCCTATAAAATAACAAGGTATTATCTTAATTATCCTTCGATTGATATTTAACGCGCCACAGAACAAAGTTTTGTGAATTGCTTATTTGATTAATCGAGGAGAAGGAATCTGAGAAATTGTAATTGTACCCTTTTGTGGTTGACCTTCTGAGGATGTTTGTACCAATTGCTTATGTAGTCGTAATATATGATTTGAAGAAGTAATACGATCGTAGTGATTGTGTAAAGCTGTGAAACACAACTTTCATTGCTCATTAATAAGATCAACCTTGCAGTTTTCGTTGGTTAAAATCAAGAATTATCATAATGAGATTTAACTACGGCCAAGCTACCTAGCTACAACAGAGTCTGGGGGAAATCTAATCCTAGTGCCCACTTCACTTCAGTCACTTGTAAATGATTTTTTTACTCCAAGAATTACGTGTATTTTAGTTTCCTTAAAAAAGTAAATCCTACTTTCCTTTTTCTTAATGAAATTTAAAAACTTAACCTAAAATGAGAGTTTTGAGTAGTTCCATGAAATTTGAAGTTTTTTCACTCTCTACAACAGAATATAAATAAACGCTTATGCTAATGTATAATCTATTACTCTCAAAAGGAGAACACTCATGATTTGAATTTCTACTAGTACTTAAGTTATCTCTTTTGAATTTCTGTCATAGCATATTCGAAGAAGTTAAACCAAAATTATTTTTGTTATAGTAAAAAAATAATTAGTATAAAAATTTCTATAATGAAAAAGCAACTTTACAAAAAAATAATACTTACTAAATTCTTCTAGGAATGTGAAAAACTACTTTAATCCCGAAAATAACATTTGATATAGAGCTAAAATGCTCATAAGAAAAAGAAGTTTTTGTATTGTAAAAAAAATAAAAAATAATATCAAATTACTGTAAAAACATTTTTAAATATCAAAAAATCACTTTTCTTATTTAAAAGAGGAACTTCTACTTTACTTAAACTTTCAGTTTATATTTGTTTTCAAATGAAAAAAACTGATTTTGCAAATACGTTGTAAAATGTGAAATCATGTCATAAGAAAAAGAAAGAAATAAATGAGACTTTTCTTTCAAAATAAAATTAAGTCATTGAAGGGTGATTTGGCAGTATTACTAGGCTGCGCCAGACCACAGCACCAATCACGTGAAGCCAGCCATACTGGTTTGGGGCCAAACAGCTGACACGTGTCCAGCACTAAGCAGACGTTCAAATCCTTTCACACATTCTCCCTAAATTATTATGGTTTTAAAAAATAGATACTAAAGAGGATTGCATAACCAGGAGATATATTCATCATCATGCAATTTTAACGAAAGGATTCTAAGATCAACTAACGACAGAAAACGATTAATTCAATACGAACAACAAACTAAAGAAGATGCAACAAAAAATTGACGCTAATTAATTTACCAGAGCTGTGTAATACTGTGTTGGCAACTGCCGCCATCAATCGTTCAAAAAAGAAAAAGAGAAACAGAAAAAGAAGCTGAAAGTTAGTCAACAATAATATGAAATTTAAAGAAAGAAAACACGAAAAATATGATTATTAAAGAGAGAGTAATGGCAGCCAGTTGTATTTCAGGGTTTTGTGTCTCTCTTTTGTAGGACCACCATCATGCTCAAACAAATTTTAAGAGTGCATGTAAATGGTTCAGAATCACTCACAGTAGCTGGTTCGAGAAGGCAACCAGTCAAATTGCATATATCCCTGAATCACATATAATTAGTAAATTAATGAAGCTAATAGTGGTCGTATCCGAAAGATTGATTTGGTTAGAAAATAGAGAGTGGAAAAGTTAGTTACAGAAATGAAAAGAAAATAAAAAAAAAAAATGAAAAATGTTGGCTAACCCAGCGACCCAAGTGAGGAGAAAGATGAGGGATACTCCATGGCTTTTCTTAGTACGAAAAACGGTTATTATTTGAGGAATTTCAGCTACTCCCCAGAATAGTAGACTTGTGAGACCCAAACCGAACGAGATTTCATCCTTCATATTGCAGAGGCAATCTTTGAAATATTTCTCCACCCATCTCACACATACCTTTCTCTCATTAACGCAGAAAGAAGGTGCCATTCTCTCTCTTTCTCTCTCGCTGTTTAACTTTCTTTCTCCTTTTCGCGTCTCTGTGGTGGTTTTAACGAACCGAGAGTGAGGGGTTGAAGCGGGTGGTTTTATATACCAAGAGCAGCCTTACGAAATTACATACCAAGCCATTTACTGAAAATTGTGCCGAATTTTATTGTCCTTTTTCGTTATGTTGTGTAGTAATTTGAGAACAAATCAGATACACTAATTCTGCGTAATCATATCAAATATTGAAAAATATTTAATCAGTATTTAAAATAATTTTGTATGAAAAAAAATGCAGCTATTTATTTGGTTACATATAAAAAAACAAATGTTAATTAAAGAAAATACAATAGACATTTGAAAAAAATGCTATAAATATATTGTGTCAATAACTTAACTCATACATGGTAATATAACCTCGTTTCATTTTTTTAATTTTGTTGTTGGAAAACCCTCTTTCATGCTTATCTGAAACAGATTTACTCAAACAAACTGAGAGTTTCAATGCTAGTTTTCCTAGAATAAAAAAATAGTTATTTTAATTATTCTAATTTATTTAAAATACTACACATAAAAAACTTAAATAAAACATTTTCATAGATAAAATCCAAGTTTTGTAATACTGTCTTTCATAAAAAAAAACGTATTATATGCAATGTTTTAATGATTTTGTGTTTCTAAAAAGTTCTGTACCTATATACAAATTTTTTTCATCGTTAGAATCTAACTTTTATATATATATATATATATATATATATATATATATATATATATATATATATATATATATATATATATATATATATAGCATTACAAATTATTTTGTTTTTTTGAAGTTTTCTTTGTGTGGAAACATAAAAAATTAAATAGAAGTTTTGCAATACTGTCTTCCTGTTTCTAAAAGTTCCGTACCTGTGTATACAATTTTTTTTACATCAATAGAATCTAAGTTTCATATAACCGTTGGATTTTTGAACCAATTTAGTTCTTAAATCCTGTAAATGTATGAATTTAATTCTTTTAACCAAATTTTATTAAGTTTATTTGATATTTAAAATATATTTTATTATATTATTTTAGTTTATTTACACCGTTTGACACATATGTATTTCAATGTTAGTTAAAAAACGTGTTTGAAATGTCAAGTAAGTTTAACAAAATTTTGTTTAAAGAACTAAATGCACACATTTTTTAAGATAAGGAACTAAATTAATTCAAAATTTTTAAGAAGAGAGGAAATGATTTCAATTTTCACAAGGATAAAAACATATTTAACCCTAAAATATTTTATTATTACTTTTTATAATTCTAATTATCATTATATTAATTACTTTTATTTTCATTACCACTTACTTTTGTTTCAAAATATTTACTCCATAATTACTAATTTTAATTAAATTTAGATTAAAAAATATAAAAAATAACTTTAGTTTAGAGTTGGCTCATTCCAAATATAATTTGATTTGAAAATTGTGTAAGGCAACACACGAAACATATACGAATACGAATAGATTTGACAAACTATTGCATATTTTAATTTACGATTGTCCAATTTTCTTTAAATATATACTCTCTAACAGATTTATCAAGAATCGTTGTATTTTCCTGTCAAATGTTTGTTCTATAATCCTATACAGCATATCTAAATTGATAATTTTTGTGATATATATATCTTTTCCAGAAGAATAACATATAATTATTTGTACATTACACTTTTGCATTTATACAATAGGTTTTAATATTTTTCTTTTCTATTTTCGTTTTTTTTAATTTGTTTATTACTTCTGTTTTATATTTAAATAGTTTTTAATTTTCGTCATTTTGATAATTTATTTTTTTAGTAATTAACATATGTGTGAATCATGTTAATATATTATCATATATTAGTTATATATATATATATATATATATATATATATATATATATATATATATTAAATTTTTTTAAAAATATCGATATGTCATATCAACATTGTGTTACATATCAATATCATATGTTACGGTTCATGATTATATTATTTTTTTTAATTTAATTTTTATATTCGTTATTTTTTAGTCATAATTTTGATTAAATTGAAACAATGTTGTTTTTTATAAATTGAGACAAAATTTAAATTTTTAAAAATGTTATATTAATATTTTTATTAAAATTGATATTTTTATTAATTATTTTTTAAATTTAATTATAAATTATTAGAATTAATTATAGATTAAATATAATTTTTAGATTTAATTGTTAAATAAAATATAATTATTAAATTGTTATTGTTATTTGACAATTTTGTCTTATGAGTTTATGTGATATTTTTTAAATAATTTTCAAATTTATTAATCTTTATTTTTTATATTCTAAAATTACTTATTGTCAAAATTTAATTATCAATGTATTATCATTGTACTAATTTTTTATCACTAAATCAACTTTATACCTTTGACTAAACATTTCATCGAATTTTCTGAGATCTGTATATACGAGCTCATGCAAACACACACAATCCTCAAATATCTCTCTAGCTGCTTCCATATCCTCGATAACAGACGAGTTAACTCAGAGCGTTTTGACTACCGTTTAAACAATTTCATCTTGACCTTCTTTCACTAATCATCGTGACTCTTCCTAATTCTTTTCCTCCATTTTACATCAGATATCAGATGGCACGTGACTGCAGCAGTGACCAGAAAAGATGAGTATGGAGAATGGGTACACGTCATCATTTCACTAAGAAACAGCGTCGATCGCCGCGCGCATCTTGATGCTATGTTGAATCAAGTCATGACATGACCAAGCCATGCAGACGTGTAACTAATGGGAGCACCTTATCTTCTTAACAGTGCCCACTTGCCAGACAAACTCTACCTTCTGCATATCCATTATGCGATAGTGATATCATTGGGTACAGAGAATCCAGAACACAAAGAAACAAACTTTATTAGGTCTGAAAGCGATACATGCATATGATATGAACCAGAATGTTCCCGGCATTTCAATTATCTACCATATTTCATTGCAGATTCAATTTGCATATAAACTTCTGCAAAAATAAGTGTGGGGTCAATTTTACAACTCAAATTAGATCAATTGTTCATATTATAAAGTACTTATTAAATGATCCCATAAAATAGAGATATATTATATTAATTTTGAAGTAATTGATTTAATATGTATGTTAAAGTTACATAATTGTTTTAAGATTAATTTGTTAGGTTCCTATTTATTTAATAATTAATGTAATAGGTCACATCTTATATATATAAAATATAAATTGGTTTTAAAGTGTTTAATGTAAAATGTCTCATTATTATCTTTCATTTGTTTATTTTTGTTGATCTATCATCATTTTTATCGTTTTAGTTTTTTCTTCCTTTTGTGATTGTATTGTTTTCTTTGTCTTTCTTTCTTCACTTTTTCTTTTTCTCTATTTCATCTCTTTTTCTATATTCTATCATTGCAACCATTACTTATAAATTTGTGTCACTGCTATATTTAAAAATTTATTTTGGTCATGCACCACTTGAAGGTGTCGTTGTTTCATATAAACGTAAAGAATTGATAAATATATCGTATATATTTTTGTGGTTTTAATTCTATTTTAGATATATCTTTTATTTTATTTTTATCATATATTATGTTTTATGAGTATGTATATTAGGTTTTTTTTCTTATATAATGAGATATTATATTTTATATATTAGACAATTTTTTAATAAATTGTTATGCAAGCTCTCATTCTTATACTTTCAATATAATATTTATCTTCTAATTTTTTTCTCACTTTCAATATAATATTTATCTTCTAATTTTTTTCTCACTTATGTTTTATTAAACACTAACATAGTATTAGATGAAAAACACCTCCCACCATTACCTTCTCTTCGACGTTTCACTCATGGTGAATTTTGTTTCTCCTCATCCTTTATTTCTTCATCTTGGAAAAAACGATATACTTGTTCTTGTATATCTCTTTCTTGTTGATAACAATTATTAGCAATGAAAAAAAAATCTCAATGTTCTCAACTTTCTCAAGCTTCTCAAACGTCTCAAGGTCCTCAAGTTTCTCAAGATTCTCTTCATCCCAGTGTTTTCCAAAAGTGCTACTTCCAAGTTGGACCTTCATAATCTTCATGCTCACCTTGAGAGGGATGATACAAGATATCATATATATTTTGGTTTTAATTATATTGATAGAGATATCATATACTTTATTCTCTTATATTATTATCAAATATTCTGTTTTATGATGATGCATATTAGGTTTTATTTTTTCTTTTATATCATGAGATATTATACTCCATATATTGGACAAGTTTCTAATCAATTGGAATGCAAACTCTAATTCTCATACTTTCAATAAAGTATTTTTCTCTTCTAACTTTCTCACATGTGTTTTGTCAAACACAAACAACCATTAATATCTAGTCAAAAGTTATAAGAGAAATACTTTATTGAAAGTATGAGAATGAGAGTTTGCATTTTGATTAATTAAAAACTTGTCCAATATATAGAGTACAATATCCCATGATATAAGGGAAAAAATAAAACTTAACATGTATCATCATAAAACATAATATCACATAATAATAAAAAATAATAAAATAAATTATATCTCTGTCAATAAAATTAAAACCACAAGGTATATGATTCTTTATGGGAAGTAGCAGTTTTTAAAAGTAGTAGGATGAAGAGAATCTTAATATCTTGAGAAGTTTGAGAGAGTCGAGAACTTTGAGATTTGTTTTTCCATTGCTGATAATTGTTATAACAAGAAAGATATATACAAGAATAAGTTCATTTTCTCCAAGATGAAGAAATAAAGGGTGAGGAGAAGAAAAACTCGCCATGAGTGAAACGATGAAGAAAAAGTAATGACGAAAGGTATTTTTCATATGATACTATGTTAGTTTTTGATAAAACACAAGTAATAAGAGAAATTTAGAAGAGAAATATTTTATTGAATGTATGATATACAGAGTTTGCATTCAATTGATTAAAAAATTGTCCAATGTATAGAGTACAATATCCCATGATATAAAGGAAATAATAAAACCTAATATGTATCATCATAAAGCAAAATATCTGATAATAATAATAAAAAAGAATAAAATATACAATATCTTATCAATATAATTAAAACTAGAAGATAATTGATATCTTTATCAGGAATTGCATTAAAATTGATAACTAGACCAGAAGTTATAGTTATTAATTAGGATGCAACTCTTTTCACTTAAGAGTGTAATAGTTTAAGCGTCATGATTCGATTGTGACTTGACTCACTTATGCTCTGTTTGGATCTGCATGAGTACTGTTCATGCGGATGGAAAATAACTTGAAAACGTGTTTGGATAAGCTTGTTTGCGTTGATTTGCGAGTGTGGATTTGCAGGTGAGTTGCAAAATTTGACACTCTCTAAAATGAAGAGATGTGCAGGGAAAGCGAGATCATCATATTAAAATTACTTTATTGTCCATCTCTTTTAATAATTTAATTTATGATATATATATATATATATACTAATAATAACTATAATTATAATTATTATTATAATAATTAGTATTATATAATAATATATAATAATTATATATTTATTATATGGATATTGATAACATTGTATATTATTATTATATATATATATATAATTTTAATTTTTAATTATTATAATAATAAGTATTATATAATAATAGTAATAATAATAATAATATTATTATTATTATTCAAATAAATATATTTTGTAAATAAATTAATTCTATAAAATAAAATATATTTAAATAAATGTGTAGTTAAAATTAAACAGTCTATATTATAAATTATTTCAAGTTATAATTGAGAATAATATGAATTATTTTAAGTTATTAATTATAATATGAATAAAACATATTTTTGTAATTTTAAATAACATTTTTAATTTTATTTGAATATCATTTCTTCTATTTACATTGAAGGGTAAAATGGTAATCATACAATTTATTCTATTAAAAATTATAATTTATTAAATTTTATTAATCACTGTCATACACAAACTTTCATAAACTTTTTACTCATATCCACTCAAATCATACCATCTTTCGTTTAATCCAAACAACCTTATCTTTACCTGCAAATCAACGCAAATCCACTCCCACAAATCCACAACCCAATCCAAACACAACATTAGTCTCCGTCACTGGACAACTGATGTCACTTGCAACAATCTCTCCCTCAACAATTGTCTCACTAGGAAACTCGTTGACTTTAATACCAATTATTAGATTGAACGCTTACCACTAGGTAGGTAAAAAACTATAACTATTAATTAGGGTGTAACTCTTTTTTACTTAAGAACATAATTGTCTAAGTGTTATGATTAGATTGTGACGTATCCACTTGACCTCCATCACATCAATTGATATCACTTCCAACAACTGTGACCACCATTCTCCCATAACTTCCAAATGATTATGTTTCTATATTTATTTATTTATTTTATGTTTCTATAAATAAGATAAGTATTAAATATTATTTCAATTATAACTATTATTTAGTTGTCTTATGAATTAGTAAAAATTTTGGTATTTACTTTTTTTATTGAATATTAAAAAGTTTATTTCAGCAACAAAATACATTTGATATAGCTTATCATCAAATTACAAGTTGAGAAACATATATTGGAAATAACTTTTTGTTTTAAAAAACTATATACTAGTTTGGTTAAAACTTGAACTGATATAGAAATATACATATAATTAGTTCCTCCTCCACATAACCAGCGTTATATATCTTTCTATATCGATTCAAAATTTAACTAACGTAGGAAAGGTATTTTGGTTTGATGTTGAATTTTTTATGTAATTTTAGAAAACATATAACATCACTGTAATACCAATCACTGTTATATAACCCACTTTCTACATCAATTAGGACTTAACTTTTTATTTCCATAACATTTATATCAACACTCTAAACTATAAAGAACGTAGAAGTTCTATTTATACTATTCTAAACTAATTCCATCAATATTAATATAATTTTTATACAATATTCACTCTCATTAATATAAAGAATGTAGAAGTTATATTGTGAATCCTGGCAAATGTCAAATGTGTAGGATTGTTCAGGGGTCTTTCTTCTTACATCTTCAAGCATTTCTTCTGCACTTCCAAAATTTTTTAAATTCCCAAAAAACTCTTTGACCATTTAAGGAAACCCACGAACATCAGACCTCCAAAATTACTTCCGGATGTCGACTTCCGGAAGTCAAAATATATGATTTCTGGAAGTCAAAATATATCACCAGAAGTTGACTTTCGAAAGTCAAAATATATCACCGGAAGTCGACTTTCGGAAGTTAAAATGTATCACCGGAAGTCAAAAATTATTACCGGAAGTCAAAATGTATCACTAGAAGTAAAAAATTATTACCGGAAGTCAATTTTTAGAAGTCAAAATATATCACTGGAAGTTGACTTCCGGAAGTCAAAAAAACATTAATGGAAGTAGACTTCCGGAAGTCAAAAAATTAATTCTATTTTTAATATTTTTAATTCTTTTTAAAGTTTATGTTTTCTAACTTTTATTTTATTTTATCTTTTAAAACAGATAATAAAAATATTAAAAATTATAAAATATATAAATTTAAAAGAAAAATTACTTTAGAAAATACAAAATAAGTAAAAAAATGTTAAATAAAAAATTAAAAAATAAAATTGACTTTCGGAAGTCGACTTCCGGTGATAATTTTTGACTTCCGGTATTCGACTTCCAGTGATACATTTTGACTATCGGAAGTCGACTTCCGGTGATAATTTTGACTTTCGGAAGTCGACTTCGAGTGTTATATTTTGACTTCCAGAAGTCGACTTCCGGTGATATATTTTGACTTCCGGAAGTTGACTTCCGGTGATATATTTTGACTTCCGAAAGTCAACTTCCGGTGATATATTTTAACTTCTGGAAGTTATATATTTTGACTTTCGAAAGTCGACATAATTTTGGGGATGTGGTGTTCGGGGGTTTCCTTAAATGGTCAAAGTATTTTTTGGGAATTTAAAGAAACTTTGGAGGTGTAGAAGAAATTTTGGAGGTGCAGGAAGAAAGACCCTTCTTCAGAGACACACAACAAATATGTAAGCCCAGCCCAGACGCACATATACATATTTTTATCCTCTAAACTTAGGCTCTTTCTTCCTGCACTTCCAAAATTTCTTTTACACCCCCAAAAAGCTTAATTAAAGCCACGTATATCACATCCCCAAAATTACTTCCGGATGTCGACTTTCGGAAGTCAAAAAATATCACCAGAAGTCAAAATATATTACTGGAAGTTGACTTTCAAAAATCAAAATATATCACCAGAAGTCGATTTTGGGAAGTCAAAATATATCACCGGAAGTTGATTTCCGAAAGTCAAAATATATAACCGGAAGTCGACTTCCGGAAGTTAAAATATATTACCGGAAGTCGACTTCCGGAAGTCAAAATAAATTCGACTATCGGAAGTCAAAATTTATGTTTCTTTTTTCGTTTATATTTTTTTAATTTAAAGTTTTGTTTTTAAATTTTATTTTTTAGTTTATATTTTTAATATATTATATATATATATATATATATATATATATATGTATGTATAATTTTATTTTTTAAATATATATATATATATATATATTAAAAATACTTAAGAAATAAATTAAATTAAAAAAATGTTAATTTTTAACAAAATACCTTAAAAAATTTTAAAAAATGGAGAAATATCTTTAAAATATTCTTTAAGAAAATAAAAAAATAGAATATTAATATAAGCCTTGACCTTTGGTGACGACACTGTGAAATATGAAATTGTTTAGTGATACCAAAACGTGTCATTAAAAGCCAGACATGGGTGAGCAACTCACCCGCTCGACTAAGCTGCTTACCATTATTAAACCCACTACATTCACCTCCAATTCTTACTTTTGCTTAATGAGAGCATTCCTCGATTTGTTCTGAGTTATCACCATATTTCATCTAATTAAAAATTAATATAATTATTATTAAAATTTAATTCTCAAATAAAAATTAAAGCAAAGGTGTAATACTACCTCACCACCAAACTAAGGATGATGCGTAAATAATATTATTTAAATTATAATTTTGTGTACAAAATTATAATTTTTTGATAAGGTTAGATCATCGTTCCAAATACAAAATTATAATTTTAAGTTATAATTTTACATACAACATTATAATTAAATTATAATTTTACGTACAAAATTATAATTTTGTGACCTAAGGTTAAACCCACATTAATATGTGTCAGGCTTAAAATTATTTGAAAATATAAAATGAACCGATAGATAATTATATCAGTGAAACAATGTATGAGAGGTTTTTCGTTTCCCTTATCATCCCATCCATCGGGTTTCAACTCTTCAGATTCAAGATTAATTAGAAAAGTCCTCCACCCATCCGATGAAACTCTGTTTAAATGTAAAAATCATTTAGATAATTAAATTTATATTTAATGTGGATATTACTAACTGTTATTCATGGATATTAGAATTAGTATAGAAACCATTTGCAAGAGATAAATGATGGCAAACTGTATGAAGAGAGCATACCCTCCAGCATACGGATCATTTGTATAGTATTTTTCAACCCGCAAAGTACTATGATGGTAAACACATACTTCATAAACATAATAACCATGCTCCCAACTTTTTTGTCCTTTAGTTCTCCAAACTATGGTAGTCAAAATCGAAATCTTATTTAAAAAAATGGAAAAGAAAAACATAGATCGTAAATTGAAATATCCTAATATGGATCGTAAAATCTTACAAATTTTATTATCAATCAAAATTCATACCTAAAGTTCATAATATATGAGATAAAAACTATATCCAGTAGATCCAAACACAACCTCTTAACATAGAGTAACTCCTTCCAATTTATAAATCTGCACCAAAATAATAATTATTTAAAAATAATATTATATAGCATGCTGCTAGGAGGGAGGCGCAGTCACGACAGTTGTTCCAGCATGCTGCGAGAGACATCTTTGTGATGAGCCCCGTCACGATGTCTATATAGCAAGACTCATCGTTTTCACACAAATTACGATTTTCAACGACATTTCGTTACGATTCATGAAAATCATAACTTTCAAATGACGCGAGATCAAAGATGGAGAATAAGATCTTAGTCTCGTACGTTCTTACTAGTTGAAACGCGATTTTGACTACCATCAAAACACCATTTTCCTTCTCAAGCCAAACAATTTCTATGGGATCATTTCCTGATGGGTATACGATCGTGTAAAATCTTACTATATATATACAATCGTGTAAAATCTTATTATGCATATACGATTGAAGAACGCATAAAAAATCAATATCAAAAGAAAATGTACTTGTGCAGTAGGCGACCACAGGTAAAGTGACGCAGCTTCCTCACCAAAAGGACCATTATATGCGAAAAGCTCATCTAAAGCAGGTAAGTGTAAACTATTAGTAGACACTAGAGTCAGCAAAGACACTTTTCCTTCTACTTTACAATCTAACTTAAGCACATGATATTTCCGTAAGTTGTATCTATACTTCTGGATCTATGTGATATTGTAGAAAGAAGAGGACTCACAATCATAAATTGCAACGTCACCCCATATTTTCTTATTGTTCCTCAAATTTGTCCTCTTTCTTTCTCTCCTCCCACAACACCACCATACTTTCCTACACCTTCACCCATCCTCTTCTTCCACCTCCACCCTATCTTTTCTTTCCACCTCCAACTCCATCTCCCGACTCCATCTTCTTCTGTCACCTTCACCATCAATAATCAATAACATTTACACGTATTCGTTAAAACAAATTAAAATATTACAATAATATGAAATGGAAAAAAAAATAAAAATTAGTGATAAAAACATGAAATGTGAATTTCAAATTCGATTAGGTATGCGATTTTAAAATGTATAATTCATAATACAAAATTATATTACGAAATGTATAATTTAAAGAGTCATTAAAATCCAAAATGTAAATTAGCTTACGAATTTTAAAAGTCAAAATGTAATCCTTTTATTACAAATTATATAATCCAAAATATCTGCGTATTGCTCTGAAACTATAATTATAATACGGGTATAAGTGCAATAAGAAAATATGGTCTATAAGAATAAATTCCCTTAAAAATGTATAACATGACTCAATTTTTATGAATCAAGATATTTTCTTAATTTGCTCCTAAATAAATTATATTAATATTATTTTGTTACAAATAAAACTAATGTATTTTTTGAAAAAATGAAAATATTTTAAGAACTCGTTCTAATAAATAATATATTTATGTTTATTCTTAATTTATATGAGAAAGAAAATTAAATTGTAGTTATTTTAAGACAAAATATACGAATAAATATGCATGAATTAAATTTCATAGAAGATATTTATATTGGATGTTTTAGAATGTTAATTATTAGTAATGAATTGAAATGTTAATAAAAAATATATTGAAATGAAATGATATTTTTTTTTTGTAAATGTTTCTCTTAAAAATTTGAGATATTAATTACAACAAAATTTAAGATATTTTTTGTAAATTAAATTGAATTGTGACACAAGCTTAGATCACATGTTATTGTATGTCAGACTTAAAGGGTTTGAAGACCTGAGTATATAAGACCCATTCCCAATTCTTACTCTTGCTCAACGAGAGTATTCCTTAACTTGTTATGTGTTGTCACCATATTTCATCTAATTAAAAACTAATATAATTATTATTAAAATTTAACCCAAAGGAGAAAATACAAGCACAAAAATATTTTAATTCTTTCATTTGAATACAACCACAGTTTCTGAATATTGTATCCACTCAAATCAAATATTGACAATTCTTACTCTTGCTTAACGAGAGTATTCCTTAACTTGTTATGTGTTGTCACCATATTTCATCTAATTAAAAACTAATATAATTATTATTAAAATTTAACCCAAAGGAGAAAATACAAGCACAAAAATATTCTAATTCTTTCATTTGAATACAACCACAGTTTCTGAATATTGTATCCACTCAAATCAAATATTGACTCTGTATAAATAAATTTCTAATACAACTACACGACTCAATAAAAAATAGGACTCAAAAGCCGCATTCGAGAAAAACCCATCCACTGCCATATAATACGCTCGCTGCTACTGCAACATGGAACCTTCCAATGGTTATATGCCCACAGCATATGTATTTTTAACACAACATAAACTTGGTCATTATGCTGCTGTTGAACCCACCACCACCAAACGACAATATTTAGGTAAATTCAATTTTAGTGTACCATAAAATGCTCCATACAATTTTATTGTCCCATAAAATGCTCTATAAAATGCTACAAACATGTACCTAATTGCACTAGTATCATGACTTGCTAGACATCAACAATAAAGTCTGCGACAATTAAAAAAAAGTACGTAACAATAAGAAAGTATGCTCTTAACCAATTGCAAATACAAGCAATGTATTCAACCATGATAAAGTCCTTATTTTTTCCCACTTTTCTTGAGCTTAGCACCACTAAAATTTCCTTTTTGTGGTGTCTTTGCTCTCAAATTCATTCAATGTCTATAAAAAAAACATAATTAAGAATAAATACATCTTGAAAATCAAATTGAATGTATTGTATTAAATTATTATTGAAAGAAAAACAATGCTTTAACCTTCAAAACTGATTCAATTGGATAACTTTCTTCAAGGTTTGGATCCCTAACTTAGTGAATACCTTTTAAAGGATTATCATGTGAATTCAACATATAAACTAAAATCAACACAAAAATTTGTCTGTTTAAATATTCATGACTTAACCCTTAACACACATCAAGCAATATATTCAATACACACATCAAGTAATATATTCTATCTCAATCTCAACAGGATAAATATACTAAAAAATGAACGATACAAGAAGGGAAAATGATTAAATATATATGAATCATGTCTTGAAGTATGAACAATACAAACAAAGGAAAATGATTAAATAAGAAATGAATAATAAGGGAAGGAAAAAACATGTAGAAACAAGTATCTCTTGTTGGAAATATTTTATTATAATTTTAAAATAATTAATTAAAATAAAAAAACTTACTGTTACTCATGTTTTTATAGACCTTTAATTTATGGGTTAATGTTTTTTATGGCTAACGGCTATATTCTTATTACTATTTACTCCTTTGTCTCCCCTTTTGCTACCTATAAATACCACCTCGGTGCATGGGGGAAGAATACAATACAACAACAACAAAGACAACAAACACTAGAGTCTTTCTTAAAAGTGTTTTTCTTTTCTTCTCTATATTATCTTTAAGATAGTGGTGTTGATAAGGTTCGGAGATCCTTCGCTGCACTCGATCGATCGGGGTTGTTGTATCTTGGGAGAGAAACACATATGATAAGAAACACATATGATTGTATATTGATATATTTGTTTAGCCCTGTGCAGTAGGGACGTTTTCTCTCTAAGGATAGCGCTATGCGTGCCTCAACCCAGGGTATTTCTACTCCTTTCCTTATTTATTTTTATTTATTATTGTTATTATAATTGTTGATCTCTTATTAATATTCATTATTATATACTAGTGTAAACACAGGCGCTATCGCGCCTGTGTGTACACATTTTTTTGAATTATATTAATAATTGATGATGTTGTAATGTTATTAAGTTAATAAATAAAATAAAAGTATATTTATAAAAAATAAAA
>Ga0209589_1006386_pt1 | contig 19527 bp, 14 predicted proteins | sample CowpeawhiteBW_FD_187525 | JGI IMG/M metagenome (GOLD analysis project Ga0209589, IMG submission 187525) | Root nodule microbial communities of legume samples collected from California USA - Cow pea white BW (SPAdes) (version 2) | ecosystem: Host-associated > Plants > Roots > Nodule | place: USA... | reverse complement strand
TAAAAATCAATTCCGTGTTCGTTGGGAGACGACTTTGGGTTACTTTACCCTTTCTATTTTGTTGACTACTTTCTTAACAATACTGAAGTTGTTATAGATAAGTAGTATTAATTTGAACGCGTCAACAACAGCGTTATCAAGATCCTACGGACATGCATTAGAATGGTGGAAGCAAAAAGCTAAACATTTCAACATTAAAGTAATTGATTCAAGGTAATCTGAACAATATTAATGAATCAATTTCAGCACAAAATTTAACACAGACTGAACACCAGAGACGCAAAAATGCAATCAATAATGAACAAGACGAAAATCAAACATGTAAAGAAGAATAACTAGAGATAAAGAAGAAACTTATCTCAGCGCAGTCCAAGAACGAGTGGCTTTGAATACCACTTGATGAGGCCGTCAGCACCATTAATCGATGGGATTGTGCTCCATTCGTCGGAGAACGGCCTCCAAACGTCGATTGTTCGGTGGAATTGACAAGAAAATGCATCGAAAGATCGATGACTCGATTAGATCGGAGTTTCAGTGGGGAACCCACGCACTCCTCACTGTTACGGTAACCCTAGGAGGATAAATCCTCAACTAAGGAAAGGGGTGAGCTGACGAAAATGGAGGAAAAATCAACTCTCATATATTCATCTAAGCTAGATTACAAAGAAATGGCTTGCACTTTTTATAGATGAAGGGTAGTCGTGACAAGGAAGGCAAACAAAAGAAAAATGTGAATAAGCTTTACACAAGACCCTAACCCTAACGGAAACCTCAAAGGAGAACAACTGTGGGACGCGTGAAGAATGAAAGGGCTTCCCTAGCGGCTGGTTACTTCACACGCGTGGGGAAGTGTTAGGGTTGGCTTTCAGAAACGAGGAAGCAACTAGAGCTGCGCAACAACTAAAAGGTGTAGGTTGGAGCGGTCTTCAACTTGGGCTACTGGATGATGAGTCTCGGCCCAATTAAAGACTTGAGATTGGTTGCAGCAGGAATGGAGTGCTGGACGCGGGAAAGAATTGAGATAGGCTGGACCTTTGCCACACAAGTGAAAGAGCATGAATTGGGCTGCTGATAAAAGCCCAATCCAAAGAAGATGCTGGAGTCTTGTTTGGATGCGTGAAGAATGAAAAAGGAAATGATGCGCTATTGGGCTGCAACAATTGGATGAAGCACTCTGAATCACGTGGGGTCACATCAGGTAGATGTCACAATCTGTTATCCAATATCTTCTCTAGAAACCAATTAGAGGTCTTGCCCTGCAATTCTTCTGGAAGGTCTTTCTCAACTTGATGAGTGGCCACTGCCTTCTTCAATTGTAAAATGTGAAACACTTGGCGAATCATGGTTGTGTTTGGAAGTTGTAGTCCAAATGCTATATTGGTCCTACCTGTCTCAACACTAAAAAGGGACCATAATATCTAGCAGATAGCTTTGGGTGCAGCCTAATTAGCATTGAGACCTGTCTATGGGGGCATATTTTTAGAAAAACCCAGTCCCCTACTCGGATGGAGGACAATTTCCTATGTTTATTCGCATATTTAGACATATGATCTTGGGCTCTTGTAAGGTGGAACTTGAGTTGGCTCAAAGCTTAATCTCTCATCATTAGATCCTGTGCCACAGCTTCCACAATGGTTTCCCGTGGAATAAATCTATTAATGGAAGGAGGTGGTCTGCCATGCATTATCTCAAAAGGGGATTTTTGGGCTGCTCCATGAAAACTAGTATTATACCAGTATTCGGCCTATGAGAGGAAGTGAGACCATGAGTTGGGTTGTTCTGAGCTAAAGAACCTCAAATAGGTTTCTAAGGTTCTATTTAGGACCTCAGTTTAGCCATCCGTCTCATGATGGTATGCAATGCTCATGTTTAGTTGTGTTCCCTACACCCTAATCAGCTCCTTCCAGAAGATACTTAAAAATGAGGGGTCTTTGTCACTAACAATAGATGCAGGAATCCTATGTAGTCTCACTATTTCTTTGGCAAACACCTCTACTATGTTCTTGGCTGAATATGGGTGTTTAATAGGTATAAAATGCCCATATTTACTTAATTTATCCACCACCACCAAAATTGAATCATACCCATTAGATGTTGGCAGCTTGACAATGAAGTCCATACTAATGTCCTCCCATACATCATTGGGTATGGGTAAAGGTTGTAGCAGCCCTTGTGGTGAAGAGGCTAGGTACTTGTGTTGTTGACACACTAAACAAGCAACCACAAAATCTGTCACCATCTTCTTCATTCCAATCCAGTATAGTGACTGACTCAACCTCATATATGTTTTAAACACTGTTGAGTGACCTCCTATAGGCTTGGTATTGTGTTCATCCAGCAGTCTTACAATCCATGCTGAATTGGCTGATAGAACAAGCCTGCCTTTATGATGAAGTCTGCCATGTTCCAAGGCATACTGCCCTTGCCTCCCAAGATCATTCCTCAGCCCTTCTATGATCTTTTGCAATTCTACATCCCCTTCCACTTCTTCCAGTATCTTCTGGAAGTCTTGCTAGAATGGTATGGAAATTAAATTCAATTCTTTTTCATCCTCCTCATTCTCCCCCCTTCGAGAGAGGGCATCAGTTACTCTATTGGATGCCCTAATTTTATAAACAATATCAAATTCATATCCCATCAATTTGGCCAGCCAATTCTACTGGTTTTGTGTGGCGATGCGCTGCTCTAACAAGTACCTTAGACTCATTTGGTCAGTATATACTGTAAATTTTTGCCCGAATAAATAGGGTCTCCAATGCTGGATGGCTACAACTAAAGCCATCAACTCTTTCTCATAAATGCACTTGGTTAAAGAAGTGTCAGATAGGCCTTTGTTGAAAGAACGCAATAGGGTGTTTGTCCTATGTTAGCATAGCTCCCAACCCTCTCCCTGATGCATCAAACTCAATGGAAAAAGGTTGGTTGAAGTCTGCGAGTTTTAGAATAGGGGTTGTGGTTATAGCCTCCTTTAAGGCATCCATGGCCTTAGTGCTTTCTTCATTCCAGTAGAAACATCCCTTCTTTAATAGACCTGTCAATGGTTTTGCTACCTTTCCATAGTCTTGGATGAATCTCCTATAATACCTGGTTAACCCAAGAAAACTCCTCAAAGCCTTAAGAATTTTTGGCAAAGGCCATTGATGAATTACGTGACCCAAATATTTCACCTCTTGCCTCCCAAACTCACACTTTTTATTTGCAAAGAACTTTTGTTGTTGTAGTGTGTGTAACACCTATTTTAAGTGAGTCATATGATCCTCCCACAATTAGTTATAAATTAAGATGTCATCAAAGAACACTAAAACGAACTTCTTAAATCTGGTTACAAAATTGTGTTCATGGCACATTGGAAGGTTGTTGGCACGTTGGTTAGCCCAAAGGGCATGACCAAGAACTCGTAATGGCCATGGTGTGTGCGAAAGGCCGTTTTCTGTATATCCCAATCATACATTCTGATTTGATGATAACCTGCCTTCAAATCAACATTGGAAAAATAGGTAGCCCCATGTAGTTCAACTAATAACTCTTCTATCACGGGTATTGAGAATTTATCAGACATGGTAACCTTATTCAAGACTCTATAGTCTATGCATAAGGAGACTCATGGTCCCCACTTCTCCTTCTTCCTCTTGACTGGTTAGGTCCAACTCCCATACTAAGGAGACTCATGGTTAAGGTGTTCCAATTTACCTAAGTTCTCCCTAGGATGCTAGCCATTCCACTCCCAAGATCACGTCTACGCCTCCTAACTCAAACAGAAAAAATGTCTTTTTTAAAAATATGATCCTCCAAATTAACTTCCACATCTCTGTAGCACCCTTGTGTTTGCTTCTTGTGTCCATCCCTTAATCTGACACAGTAAGGGAGGTATCTTCTACCATTAACCCCAATTATGTCACCAATTGTGTTGAGACAAAATTATGACTCGCCCCACTATCAATTAAAATTAATACTTTTTACCCTTTGATATCCCCTTGCAATTTCATGGTATTAATTTACGTTAAGCCCCCAGCTAAAAATAGAGATAGCTCCGTTCTCTTATTTTCCAACACTCCAATTTTCTCCTCTCCTCCATCCTCCTCTCTGCCCTCACTGTCCTCCTCATCTTCTGCTAGTATTACCACCCTCAAACTTTTTCTGGGCAGTGATGGCCTGGTCCAAAAGCTCCTCCACAATGAAAACATCTTCCTTTTTCCCTTCTCTTTAGGTACTCTAGGTAAGGCAGGTTTCTAACTGCCCTATTTTTACTCCCTCCTATTGGATTTCCTCCTATCCTAGAACCCACAGATGATGTTCCCCCTCCGTCTTTCCTTGTTGTACTCATATTGCTCGAGGAAGACTGCGAATTTCCAGCACCTTTAAAAGTCTCTGTTCTTAAGACCACACCCATTCCTTTTTGAAATTTGGGGTATGCTGTTGATGGGGTCCGATAGGTGTTTGTTCTTCCTATCCTTGATTCATTTAAAGACTCCTTCACGTCCCTAGAAATTTCCATTGCCCTCATTAAATCCCTTGGATCATGTGGCTTGACTTGACTCATGATCTTGCTTTGTAATCCTGCAAAAAAATACCCCAATAATTGCTCTTCTAAAAAATCTTGGATTTGAGCCACCAACTATTCAAATTCTTGCACGTACTCTTCTACTCCCTCATTCTGCCTTATGGATGCCAATTTCTCAAAGATTGTACTCCTATCCTTGCCTCCAAATCTTTTATTCAGAGCTTCTGTAAAACCCTCCCTAGATGGGTCCTTGGATTTCTTTTTCCAAAAGCTAAACCAATGACCAGTGCTTCTTTATGAACGCTAGGCATAATTTCTCCTTTGGAGAGATATTTTGAATCTAAAAAAACTTTTCTGCTCTAGAAATCCAGCCCATAGGATCGCTGCCTTCAAGAGTTGGCAGCTCTACCTTCTTCATCCAATGCTTCTGGACCTCTTCTTCACTGTCAAAATCTGAATCCTCCTTTTTGGTCACCTTTGCGCCCCTTTTATGTTGTTAACAAGGTTCTCCCCATTTTCGAAACTCTTTTTAAACCCTTCCTCTAGTTTCTTGCCATTCTTGACCATATTTATGATTTTGTGAAGATTTTCTTGCATCACCAAGATAATCTTCCCATTCTCGCTGGCCCACCTTTCCAACACAGCAACTCTTCCCTCCATGATAACAGCCCCTTGGATCTGGCAGGTCGGACCAATTGTTAGGTTTCTTAGAGCTAGAAACCCAAAACACTTGTGCAGAACACACCCACACCAACAACATAATAGAAATAGAGAAAAACTTTTATTATTCTCTCAAAAGAACTCGTCCAGGGAAGACAACAATTCCCCTTCACAGGATCTGTCAGGATTCTTGTTTACACTCTACAGAAGTCAATGAATCAACCCCTTTACAACACTACCCTCCTTCTTATTTATACTCTTCCTAAAACTAGACTTACATCTCCCAACAACCCACTCACAACTAGACTTTTCTAACTGACTAACTGTTAGTTTATATTTCTTATAACACACAGCTATAATACTCTATCTAATACTCTATCAATATCAAAGTTTTTATGACCATGTGGTTTCAAAATCAATCCCATTTACACAATACTTTATAAAAGCTATATTCCAATTGAAGTTAGGGTGGGCAAAGTTCACCGCTGTGAGGAGGTGGGTTAGATATTAAATCATTCATAACCTTCATCGAAAACTCTAATTTGGTTCATGTTGAATCCATGTATAATGAGCAATTATCTCAAATGTTGATTAATGATTTTATATATAACACCCAAAAGTTGTTTCTCATCACGACACATGGTATTCACAATATCAAAGTAGTAATACTTAGAAATGATAGAAAATGTGGCACTAGTGATCATGACACAACACTATGTTTGAAGATGTAGCCTTTTCCTGTTTTTTCTCTAATCAAACTTTGTCCATTAAGTCTTCTAACTACTATAAGCTAAAAAATGACAGCTAATGGAATCTGAAATGACATACCTTATCCATAAGAACTCCCTGACTTTTAGATTTGGAGCACCTTTTAGAACCTCTGCAACTTTCTTTCTCTCAAGCAAAGTCTGCATCAAAAAATGCATCAAAATTGTTTCAGTAAATTTGCCCATTTATACTCAATAACCAAACAATCATAATTATAGGAAATTGAAGTTTAAAAAACATGAATTAATGATGGTGTGCAACAATACCCTAGCTTGACTATATTCGTGTTCCTGATCTTACCTAAAGTCTCAACCTCTACATCAAAAGCATTATCGTTGAGCTCCTTCCTTGTCCGAATCCCTTTTGGCATCTGCCCAGAGCTTCTATTTTTATGAAAATTGAGAATCTCAAGCTATTCAAGACTCAAAATGGGGTTAAGTACGTTTTTAGTTCCTAAACTTTGACTCAAAATTGGAATTCGTCCTTGTCCGAAACTTCAATATATTTTGGTCCCTAAACTTTAAAAATGAATGAATATAGTCCTTTTAACTCAATTACGTTAACTTTTTTTGAAGAGTTGAACATATTTCTCAGTAGATATTGAACCAAGAATGTGTCAAATAGTGTAAGAAACTCTAATACTAATATGAAAAATGTTTGACACGTCAAAAAAAGTTAACATAATTGGGTTAAAAGAACTATATTCATTCATTTCTAAAGTTTAGGGACCAAAATGTATCGGAGTTTCAGACAGGAACAAATTTCAATTTTGAGTCAAAGTTCGAGGACTAAAAACGTACTTAACCCCTCAAAATGCTATCAGGATGCGGGCTAGTGAATTTATTATCATTGGCAGAAAACTCCACGAGATTCTCCAAACCACACAACCTCAACGAGAATCATTCCCGAGAAGTTATTCTTCGACAAAATCAATAGCGACAAGTTACTAGCACCTACAATGGTCCTCGAAATGGAACTAGAAAATGAGTGCTCAACAAGCTCAAGAAGATACACATGTGGAACCCCCCAGAGAAATGATTATAAATCAGTAAAAGCTCTTCAAGAACACCATTATCACAAGGCGTCACCGGAATAGGCTCCCGAACTAGTTGCTTGGAATAGGTCTCCCTGTAAAACCCCAAAATCTCTCCCTAAAACCTCAAATTTATCTGTGAAAAAACCCTTACCTTGACTTAAGCTTCCTAATAATCAATTGATGACTATGAAAGTAATGAAACAGCGAGCAAGAACGATGATAAAGTGAGCGAGAGCAAGAATGGACACGTGAACTTTTTTTAGGGATAATGTGGACGAAGATAGATGAAGGAAGAAGAGGAACATGAATGGGCGTGATATTTGTTTTAAGAATTTTTAATAAATAATGGACGATGATTATTTAATTAAAGGTGATGTATAGAGTTTTCAAAATGGGTAACCCGACCTGACCTGGCTTGACCTATCACGTGTTGATGATTTAGTGAGCCAACCCAACCTGGCTCACTTTTTAGTGAGCCAAAACAATTCAAACTCGGTCCGGCCCACCACGAGTTGGAGGGTTAAACGGATTGACTCACGGGTTTATTTAATAAAAAAAAATATATAATTTTTTTATTTTTTTTAAGTCAAAATTAAATTATAATTCTAATTAAAATCTAAATAAACTTTAATACAATCCAATTACAAACCAAAATAAAAAAATACAAATTATTTATGTCCCCTTATTATTTTTTTGCTTTAGTTCATTTTGGTCTCCTTATTATTTTTGGGTTCAATTTAGTTATTCAATTCTTTAAAAAAGATCGATTTGGTCCCCTTATTATTTTTTTCATTCAATTTAATCCTCCTTTCTAAAATGATCTATTTTTGTCCTCTCCAATTTGATACCAAATTATTAATTAAACTTAATTACAACTTATATATACATGTTAAAATCATTTTTTAGAATTTATACATCTAAATACTCCACCTAAGTGTAATAAAGCTTAATTACTAATTTTGTTTGAAATCAGAGAAAACAAAATTGGATCGTTTAAAGAAATAGGACGATTAAATTGAATAAAAAATAATAAGGGGACCAAATTGAACCTTTTTAAAAAAATAAAAGACTAAATTGAACCGAACAATAATAAAAGGACCAAAATGAACCAAACTAACAAATTAGATGACTAAATCACTAAATAAGCCTTTTATAAACATGATTATCTTTTAGTTTTGTGTTTTGATTTATAGTGGTTAACGAAATAAGCACTATCTAAAAGGTTGTTTATTGATAATATTGACATAGTGTTATTTTATAAATATGTTATTGCTAGCCAATTCTAAGCATCTATTGTGCATATTTCATCGTATTGAAACTTTTTCAAAGCATTTAATGAGCATGAAATACAATTTTCATCTTCATATGCATTTTAGCCACTCTTAGAAGTCATTTTGCACTAAATTTGGTTGAACTAGTAATTTTCGAAGTCCCTTTATATTTTGTTCATTTATTTGTTTCTACATTTCATTTGCATCATATTCTACTTGTTCAAATGCTAAAAATAGCAGTTCATGCATAACACCCTATAAAACCCAAAAATCTTCACATAAATCATTTGTTGTCAAATCATACTAGCTTTGCTACCAACTTTGGTTTTATTATTGGTTTTTCATTTTATGCATATTTGATTAAGTTTCTGCATTGCATCCATACCCTTACACATATATAAACTTATTTGAATCATTAACATTGCCTTAGAACCTCAAAATTACATGGTCACAATTACTATCACAACCTTTTTAGTTGCCTTTGCTGTTAAATTTGACTCAACTAGTAATTTTGTGATTTCAGAGTTTGTAATTCAGTTTGAGCATTCACTTAGCATACGATATCATATAGAAACATGTTTAGGTCAATTTCATTGAAAAATTCATAGGTTAGGTCATTCAAGCATTTCATCAAACTCTTGGTGAAGCCTAAGGTTTCATTGGGGCATTTCATCAAACAATTTTTTATTTTGCCTTTAGGTATAAATCAAGATAACCTAGGACTTAGAAATCACTCATTGCATGTTTATTGATTGTTTTGCATATTCACATCTCATCTTAGACTCCTTACACATCCAATTCAAAGAAATCATTAGAAATTTGCTTGAAATTAGTTGTTTTCGAACTTGGTAGTGTCAATGGTTTGAATTTTTTATGTTTGCATGTTCTCATCAGCATTCTTACATTCATTTTGGTACCCCGCTACTTGTAATTCTTTAAGGTGATCATAAACTTAATTTAGCTAAAAGCGATTTGCACTTCTTAGGATTGACACCTTGGTTGGTTCCCTATAACACATTAGGTGGAAACTAATATTTTTGTTATCCTTTATGTGATTAAAGTCTTGCTAACATTGGCAAGCTTTACAACTTTGTGATTCAATATAGAAATCAAAGGACCCCAAAGTGGGCCTTTATTGAAAATCAAAATTCTAACTCTGGATTGGCCTTTATATTTCCTTTATGTTTATATGTTTAATTTCTTGCTTCTCTTTAGAATTTTGAATATTGAATCTGCATGATATGGGTTCTTTTTAAGAACCAAAGGACCCAAAAATGTGCCTTATTTTTCAAAGAGCTCTTCTTGAGTGTGATTCAATTGAACATACTAATTGAAGAATAAATTTGGATTATGGGTTTTGATTCTTGTAGTTATAAGTTTGCATTTCACCTTCATATATTTTCCAATTTAAATGTTTCTTTTCTTTTTATCTTTTATGTTCAATCTACTAGTCCTTGGTTATGTTACTGTTCAGAGTCAATTTTCCATTCTGTTATTGTAATTTCATCACCTCTAGAGTTGGTTAAATTCACATTCATATTCTTACCATGATTATGTTTCTGCACGTCATAAATCTATAATGGTTTATAGTAGCATTTTAATCATGTAGGAATTTCCAATTGAACTCATTTCTTGCCTTAATCATTTGTTCATAGTTTCAATTCATATAGTATAAATCATCTTTGTATCGTTCCTAGCTTAGTTAGGTCATTTTATTGTATAAAATATTACTTCATAATCAAGATCCTTTGTTGTCATGCTATTAAGTTGTCAACCTTGGTTTCAAGGGTAAATTTTGAGTCTGCTTAGTCTTTGCTTGATTCGTTTGCATTTGTCATTCATCTTCATCATTATAGACTATTCTAGATCATCATATTTGCATAAGATTGCATCATAGACTAGTAATTAATACAACTTACGACATCAACATAATCTACACCCTTAGTTGGTGCAAGGCATTAAATTTTCATTAATTTTGTATTAACTTGTTGACTCACAGTGTTGTCACGTTATTGGCTACCATTCATAGGTTCAATGAATGATTTTGGATTTTGGACACATGTAACCTAGTTTGAGTTGACTTTCTATTGGATCTCATCATTTTAGTATTGTCGATTACCTTGCATCATTATAGAATTATTGAAATTGTTGCATCCTTATTCCTTCCTCAAATTTGTCTAGCTTAGGTTCTCATGCATGTCATTTAATTCTTGCTTTTGTCTTTAAACTCAACATGCATATTGATAATATTGTCGTGAAGCAATCAAATTACCACTACTTAATTATAGCAACTTCAGTATTGTCAAGTTAGTAGTGAACAAACTAGATCGGGTTAAGCTAACCCAAAGTTGTCTCCCAACGAACATGGAATTGCTTTTTAACAAATTAGTTCTTATAAAAACAATACAAAAGAGTTAGTCAAATAAAAAAATATGAGAGATAAAGATAAAATAAGATAAAAATAATATTAATTAAAAATAGGTCGATTCCACTGCTTTTTTGAAATAGGATTCATCATTAGTTTCCTAAAGATTATTGTTATTGATTTCTTGTTTAAGACTTCAAATTAATCAATATAACTTCTCAATTAATTTGTTGGTGTCCTTACTTTTAACCAAAGTAACTTCTTAATCAAAAGCAAGAACTTTGTAGATTAATCATAGTAAATTTAACCAAAGTAATTTCTCAATTAAATGTTACTAATCCTAATCATGTCCATTCTTTTACCTCTTATCTCTAGTAAAAATAATTTATGCAACTAAAAATCACTTTTTAAGACATTTTTTTATCACACAAGCTCAAATAGTCTAATAATCAGAACTGTCAATTAAATCACTCTTTAAGCACACAAATTCAATTAAATACCCATAACTAAACATTAAATGAGGGCATAAATATGAACTTATCACATATCATTTTAATAGGTCGTAGTATATTTCTCACTTGCTTTGAAACTTTAAACTTTGCATTGTTAATATGATTCTGCATCAGTGATATTTTTTAGCATTTGAATACCATGCATATAGGTTCATTCAAATAGTTAATCAATTTCCTTTAGTTTTTTTTTTTCATTTTCATTTTGGCAAGGATTACTTTTATAGTTTAAAACTTAACACACACCATTCCCTCATATTCGATCTCGAGTCGTTTTCCTTAACTACATTAGGGGGATGTCGAATTCTCTCTAAGAAGGGGATGATGATGAAGGCGTGACCACACCAACCACCATGGAAAACCTTCCAAGAAGAATCACAAGAAGCATAAAAAAAGGGAGGCTTTTCCATATCTATCTTTGTTTAGTATTTCCTTAGTTTGATTTTCATTAAGTTGACTTGGTTGGACTATCTTAATTGACTTGTTGACCTTTACCTAAGGTTTACTTGTTGACATAAGATTGACTCACTTAAGTCAACATGTTAATCCATATTTATTTGCTTTGCAGGATGATTAAGTCTTGAGGAGGCATAGATGGTGCAAATGGAGAGCCTGGATAAGGAGGAGTCCATGAGGCACCACATGACTTGGTCAAGAATCCACCTTGGAGGAGTTCTAGAAATGTCTACAACATGTGAGCACATGCCTTGGCCGGAACTCCATTCTAGAAGGCCTTCGTGTTGCCCCATTTAACCTGCCTTCTAGATTGTAGGGTTCGTTATTTGCTTTGTAGCCCTTTTAAAACTTATGTGTTTTTGTTTAGAGGCCCCTAAACACTTCTATATAAAGGGTACTCTACTACATGTAAAAGGGTTTATCATTTTGGAATTTAATATACACCTTGTGTTCAACATTTGTGAGAGTATCCTCCTTTGGGAATGAAACTTTTAAGCCTTATCTTCAGCTAGACTCAAGTGGTGGCACACATCCACTCATCTCTAAGGATCCATGGCTTTTGCCTATCCTTGAAGTGGTGTGCTTCACTCACAAATTTCATCTTTCACCTTTCCATTTTCATGCTTGTTTCTTCTTCCTTTTTAATTTGGCTTTTATATTTCACTCATTACCATGTTTCTTTTCTTGAATCAATCCATTTCTCTTCTTCTTTGGAGTCTTTTAAAGTGAATATTTACATCTAGATAGCTTGCTATCTTAATGTCAAGTGGGAATCTTCACTAGACTTTCTTAAACAACTCTCACCATATTCATAATCTTAAAAGAAACCAACTTAATCCTTCATCAAAAGGTTTAATGGAAAAACAAGAGGAATATGCCAGGATTTGGGTCGAGGTCCATGCTATTGAGGATTTGGGTCGAGGTCCCTACCACTCAGGATTTGGGCTGAATTTCCTTTGTAAAGTAAGTTTAAATTTTTACTAGAGATCTTGTATATGAAAGATTTGATGTGTTGTTATTATCTTTAAAATATTCTCTTATCATTTGGAGAATGAATGATTTGTGATAATTTTACTTATAATATAATGCTAACTCCTTTGGCCGAGGCACAAAACTATTTTGGCCTTAGTGTTACTTACTTTGAGTCAAGAAAGTTCATGACATCTTTTTATTTTTGGTTCAAGGCTCTCAACTTTTTACTGGAACAGATTAAACTTTGCAACTACAAGGAGTCTTTCAAAACCATGTTGGATCAGGTTCATCCCAAATGACATGTAGCTTGGTGAAGTAATTCATAACTGTGAGATCTACTTGATGCAAAGTTGCAATTTCCATCTCTAAGTCAGATATGCGAGCACGATCACCTTGCGAAAAATAGTTGTTGAGGTTTGTCCAAATGTCTAAAGCTTTATCCATCCACACTATACTTTTAAAAATTAAGGAAGAAAGGGAATGCACTAGCGTTGACACAACCATGTTGTTGCATCTACTCCAGGTAAAAAAGTCCTTTGTAGTAGTAGGTTGAGGGGCAATGCCAAGAACAAACTCAACCTTGTTCTTGAGACTACAAGTCTTCAAGACAACCTACTTTATGTGTGATAATTGTTGGCATCAAGGACCAAAGAAACAAAAGAACCTGTAGGATTCTCATTACGATGCATGTAAAGAAAACTTTATGAAATACTTTCGTCAGTCATGATTGAAAAAGAAAGAAGGAAAGAAGATAGAAAAAGAAGGCAAGAAACTAAGAAGAAAGGAAAGAACAAACTCAGAGTGGAGTAGTAAGGCGCTTCAAAAGAAGAGCTTTGTGATACCATACTAGAATGCTTATAGTTCATGATGCAATGTTTATGTGATGCAAAGAATGTAAAAGTATGCAAGTGATAAACGAAGGGCATGATAGAAGCAACGAAAAAAGAAAATGGAGAATATAAGAGAAAGAAAGTAACACCTTTTATTAAGAAAGGGAAGAATACAAAAAAATACTTAGTCTACTAGAAATTGATACAAGGATTTATTTAGATAAAAATAAGCTTTGAGCGCAAAAGGCAGAGGATAGCTTTCAAATGTATGTATAGATGGTCATGCAAGTTGATACCATAACTGAGTGGAGCAAAGGTTCTGTTTTCAAGATGGGGTAATTTGCTCAAAGGTTGCACAAACAAAGCTAGTGTAGAAGGGGTGCTATATAAAGAAAAGTTGCAACTCATTTTAAGAACCGAACATGATTATTCTAGACTTAGTAAGCTGACCACGTCCAGAAGGTAAAGTAACATATAACAAAAAGGGGTTTTGATGATTGTTGGAATTTTTAGTGCTTTTGGAAATGTGAGAGATATGACATATATGGCAAATATATGAGATATATTGTATAAAGGAACTTATTTTTGTATTTTATTAACATACCCAATATATAGCGCAATCAACTATAAAACATTTATAATATCTCAATCATAATCTAAAATGATAATTAATTTCTAAAACTGAAACATATATCTAAACTTGAAATATTTCCTAAAAACTAATTTAAATAAAAAAGATATTAAGTAAATATTCTCAACATTCCTCTTTGCTTAATATATGTTTATTTAAATTTTATATCTTCAAATTTGATTTTCCATATTTTGGTGCCTGATTTTCTCCTCCTTTTGTGCTTGTAATTTTTTCTCTTCTCTTTCTTCCATGAAATCACATCTTTATTCAATTTGGAATTAGTTTTTTTTTTTCTTCTTCTATCACCATCATCTTCTTTGTTAATTGTGGATTTCGTGGTAGTTGCATTGGACCTTTGACTAATGTTAGAATGTGGATCTTCATATACTTTCTTCACCATAGTGGGATTTTCAGGCAAGGGAACATCATCTCCCTCCACGACTTTCCATAGATCTTGCCCTTCTAGATATGTTTGCATTCTTATCGCCCATAGATCATAACTTTCTCCATCAAAGAGTGGAATAACGACTTGTGACATATTTCCTTCCATTCTACAGCCGTAAGAATAATGACTCTAATACCACTGTTGGAATTTTTAGGGCTTTTGGAAATATGAGAAATATGAAATATATGACAAATATATGTTTTTATATTTTATTGATATATCCCATATATAAAGCAAAATGTAACAAAATATCAATTATAAAATACTTATAAAATTTCAATCTTAATCGAAAATAATAACTAATTTCTAAAACTAAAACATATATCTAAACTTGAAATATTTCCTAAAAAGTAATTTAGATAAAAAAGATATTAAGTAAATATTCTCAACATTCCTCCTTGCTTAATATCTGTTTATTTAAATTTATATCTTCAAATTTGATTTTCCATATTTTGGTGCCTGATTTTCTCCTCTTTGTGTGCTTGTAATTTTTTTATCTTCTCTTTCTTACATGAAATCACATCTTTATTCAATTTGGCATTATTTTTTGTTTTTCTTTTTCTATCACCATCATCTTCTTTGTTAATTGTGGATTTCGTGGTAGTTGCATTAGACCTTTGACCAATGTTACAATGTGGACCTTCATATACTTTCTTCACCATAGTGGGATTTTCAGGTAAGGGAACATCATGTCCCTCCACGACTTTCCATAGATCTATCCCTTGTAGATATGTTTGTATTCTTATCGCCCATAGATCATAACTTTCTCCATCAAAGAGTGGAATAACGACTTGTGACATATTTCCTTCCATTCTACAGGCCGTAAGAATAATGACTCGAATACCACTGTTGGAATTTTTAGGGCTTTTGGAAATATGAGAAATATGAAATATATGACAAATATATGTTTTTATATTTTATTGATATATCACATATATAAAGCAAAATGTAACAAAATATCAATTATAAAATACTTATAAAATTTCAATCTTAATCGAAAATAATAACTAATTTCTAAAACTAAAACATATGTCTAAACTTGAAATATTTCCTAAAAAGTAATTTAGATAAAAAAGATATTAAGTAAATATTCTCAACATTCCTCCTTGTTTAATTTCTGTTTATTTAAATTTTACATGACATATATATATATATATATATATGTATATATGTATATATATATATATATATGCATTTGACATTAGTCTCATACATATAAGTTATTTAACATCACTTTTAACCCAAAATCTTAAGTCAATAAGGTCTTGGGTCTTTACTCTTATATAATGTTTAACTTTCTTTTCTCTCTAATGTGGGACTTTGACTCATTCTTGAATTATTTCCAGAATTAATGTGCACAACTACATTGCAAATGCAAACGGTAGAATATTAATGTTCTTTTCTTTTTTGTTAAGCTTGTCCCGCTTTAGAGTATGAAAAGTGTATGATTTCAAAAGGATATTTTTTTTAATTAATCATTAAGTTAAAAAAGTTATATAATGAATCAGAAAATAACCACGTTGTTCCTGTGAAAAAGAACAAAATGACATGTAGTTTTGGCCAACAATGTTGTGCAATCTAGCAATAGTGATATTTGACAGTATAATTAGACATTTACATGCAATATATTGTGTAGACAATATCCTCCCGTATGTAATGTAGACAGGTAGACAGCTAGCTTCTTAGGTAACCATAGAAGCTAACTAGACCCTAATTCTGCTGTGAAAAATTAAATCGGAATGAAGTGCCTTCTCATGCCTGTAGTTTAGGACACACACTTGAGCTTGATTTTGCCATAGAACCTGTCAGTGCTATTACCTTGTTAGAATACAGAAGGCATATTTGATTCATTGGACACCTGGAAATCATACTTACATATATCCTGATAGCATGGTTGTTTTGAAACAGGGTCCTCTTCAAATGTAGGTGGAGCTTGGCCATATACCATATCACAACTCATGTCTTCAAAATCTGAGATTAATTTCAATTACGCGTGGTTACAACAATCTCGCTTAATTTTTAAATAAAAAAAGAATGATCCAATAATTTATTTGGGTAAGTCATATATAAATGTAATCAAGGTGGACTTTAATATTTGGCCAGTAATGAAGGCGAGAACATACTAGGAGTCATCGTTAACGGAAGTCCAAATTCATTAGTGAAGAAATCTTGTGTAGGAATCTTGCACATATTGACACACATTCCAACGCAGCCGCTATTCTCCAGGTACCTTCACATGCAAGAATAAAGAAACAATGGAAAGATAATGAAATTGTTTCAACGGACTTGACTATTGCAAGTTTTAGTCATTTTGAATAATTTCTATTTTCACTTTTCGAAGATACACAGTATAAACATGATCGAATTGAAAAAGAGATGACTTTTACGCATATGTTGAATCACCAATCTAAGAGACATGAAATCTACCTGCACTTCCTTATATGTACTCCACTCTTTTGCTTCACTCCATTTACCTCTACTTCCACAACCTAATACATCTCAACAATCTAAAATATCAACAACAATATTATGTAATATAGCAGAAAATACATTACAACAACAGAAAGGGTAAACAATATGATTTATAAGGCGATAAGGCCCGACACAAACTTAGTACCCGGCCTTAACCGTTAAGGCAAAACATTTAAACCTGACCGCTAACTTATATTGCTAATATGAACGAGCTTAGACAAATGACTATACAAAAAACCAATGCGAACACAGCGGATAAAGACATATCGGTAAAAGTCGTCTCTTCCAAACTTAGGATATAACAAGTTGAAACTTTGAGTCAAATAACAAACATGAAGCCTCGGCTTGGGCTAGGTCCATATGATAAGCACAACAAAACATAATTAATGTTCTATAAATACAGGTGGATCACAATAATTAAAGGTACACAATTCATTAATACTGAAAACATGAGATTTAACTTTGAGAACTTTTGCTGACTTGATCATTGAGTCCTTTTTGCAGATAACCTCCAAAATATTCTACCCGAGAGGATATAAAGACAAATCGAATAAAGCTTGAAAAGTAGCCATCCAAAAAATTTCAAAATTGTGATAAAATAAGATTTAATTCTCATAATATTCTATTATTATTTGTGGAGAAACACAATATATAATCCCATCTATAATTATTAGACAATTTATTTAATTTTACCTCGGATGGGCCAACCAACCAGTCGAAGAAAGGAACGGTCAATGCAGCATTAAACTCGGCAGCCCATTTTGTTGGCGGAAACAGTTTCCTGAACTGCAAGAGCAAAGGCAGTTTTTTGTGGTAGAATGATGTGTATTTTCTTTTTATATGATATTTAATTTAATCATTTTTAACTAAAGTGAAACTTTCACTCGCACTTTAGATTTTCCAATCATAAAAAAGAAAAAGCAAATTGGGTTTAAAAATGAAAAATGGGATGAACCTGAGCAGGCGCACCCGGAGGAAGCATAGAGAGGAGAACTTCTCGAACGACTTGCTGCTGCTGGATACGAGACCTGCGCTGCATTACCCTTCTTGATACATCAACGAAACTCTCATAGTCATATCCCCAATCCCACCAACTCTTCTTCGCTGTGCCTTTTACTCCGCCTGCTGGATCAGCATATTTCTCCATCTTACGCGCGAACAGAGTCATGAAGGCCTTCTCGAAGATGCCATCATTGTAGCGAGTCTTTTGTCCTAGAGGAGCTGGTTCACCAGATGGCTCTGCTATCCCACACCGAATCCGCCGGATGACTCCACCACGCAATGATGGGAGTTGGGGTTGGAGAGGACTTGGCTTCACACTCACCAACCTCATACCCACAACCTTTTACCACTTTCTCAATCCGGATGGGAATCTCAAAATATTTAAGCCGTCCTAACAAACATATTGTGTTGGAGTTGTTTCTTCACCACCACACGTTCCTTTTCATTATCCTTTAATTTCTGCTTAGATGAATATCGAATGCAATTTTTTTTCTCCCTATCTGCCTTCGGTCAATACAAGTTAAATATTTTAAAAAACACAAATTCCCAAAATGGTGATAGGAAAAAAAATACTTTGACGAAGAATACTTTCACACTCGTGTAAAATGTTAGTCCATTTTTACCATCAACTTTACTTATATCCAAAACGATATTTTAAAAAACCTCCACATATACGATATTATGTTTATGTTCAAAATAATAAGATACGATACGTGATAGATACGTTATATATAAATATTGAAAAATATATAATAATTTTAAAACCATAATAAATATATGATTGTTTTTGTGTGAATCAAAATTAAAACTATATGTACTAAAATTGTCAATATAAAAGTATAAATTATTGACATCATAAAAGTACTATTTAAAGAAAACTTTTAAATAATGACCAATTTTAGTAACCAAAAATATGTTAGAGACTAATTATCTTGGTAGTCAATCACAGCTAATTTTAATGACCAATTTAGAAACCAATTCATAATTTAAACTATTTTAATTATCAATTTAGAGACCAATTATAATTTTTTGGAACTATTTAGTTGTCAATTTGATCACTATATAGTGACTAATTATTTTTTATCACTAAAATTGATCACTATTCAAAGATTTACTTGTAGTGTACTACGACTTTATAAATTAGATACTTTGTCGATAAAGTATCTTAAAGTATCGGACACGATACGTGTCGAATACGGACACGTGACCTAAGTTGAAGTATTGGTACATCATAGCCTCTGCCTAACCCACCTTTGATAAACCTACATTCAAAAACAGTTTTCATGTATTTTTGTAAGATTTAATCGGTGATTTAGTTTTTTTAATTTGTTGGTTGATTTATTTTTATTTTTTTATTTATTTTTAGATTCAATTTAGTTCTCTAAATTATTAAAAAAAAGTTTAATTTGATCATTCAATTGTTTAAGAAAGGTTTAATTTTAAAAAAAATTCAATTTAATTTCTCTATTTAAAATTTTAATTTAATTTAGTCTTTCATTCTTTTAAAATAATATAATTTTGTTCTTTATAATCTAAGACTAAATTAGTAATTAAGCTTACAATATATATATATATATATATATATATATATATATATATATATATATAT
>Ga0209589_1006385_pt1 | contig 19529 bp, 8 predicted proteins | sample CowpeawhiteBW_FD_187525 | JGI IMG/M metagenome (GOLD analysis project Ga0209589, IMG submission 187525) | Root nodule microbial communities of legume samples collected from California USA - Cow pea white BW (SPAdes) (version 2) | ecosystem: Host-associated > Plants > Roots > Nodule | place: USA... | reverse complement strand
TTTTTTTTTTTTTTTTCATTTGTGTGTGCAAATTTTTTTAACTTTCCACCACTTACCCTATTTTCCCTTATATCCTTGACATTAGTATTACAATTAATAACAAATATTATACTGTCAAAAAAGTCAATTAACTAAATTAAAGTCAAGTACAATTAATTTCGCAAAAAAGTAAATTCTCATCATATTTTTTCTGATTTTGCGGCTGAAATTATGTTTTTTAGGAACGAATCTTTAATAATATTTTTTTTCTAATTTTATAGATTTGTACATTTACTTATAATAAATTACTTTATTAAAAATTATATTTTTTTTAATAAATTAATGTGAATATAAATTTAGAAAACATATTTAATTTAATATTAATAAATAAATCGTGAAAACAAGAAGAGTAGTTACAATAAAGAAGATAATTTAGATATATTATAGTTATGGTAATAGAAAAATTATCATAATAAAATATTGTAATTATGATTTTGATTTTAGTAAAATTCATTTTATTAAATGTATATTTATTTGATTAAAACAATTTATGTAATTTTTTTGTGTGTAATAAGTTAAAAGATTAAAATTAAATAATAATATGATTGTAAATAAAAATATATGAAAAGAAATCTAATGTAAAGTTAAAAATTAGTAATACAATATAAAATATTTAAATTTATTTATAAAAAATTATTTAAAGAAAATATTAAAAAATATAGATATTCTTAGATAAAGTTTTATTTAGAAAAAATATAGAAATTTAAAATATAGAAAAACATAAAATTTCTTAATAGAATTTTATAAAAAGTTTAAAATACAAAAGGTATAAAATTCAAAAGGTCAAATTTAAATTAAATAATTATTTGTTGAACTTATTAGTTTTTAAAATTAAAGTTAATAATTAAAAAAATTACTTAATATTTAAATTTTCAGTTTTGAAAAAATGAAGTTAGTATCATATGTCTGGTAAATAAAGAATAAAAATAAGATGAATTAAGAGAATTGATTAAAATTAAATTTGACAAATGTAATTTACATAGTTAAAATTTAATTTATTTTTTTAACTTATTACACACAAAAAATATTATATGTATTATTTTAACCAAATAAATATAAATTTATCAGAAATAATTTTACAAAAAAGACAACTATAATTACAATATTTTATTATGATAATTTTTATTATCATAATTATAATATATTTAAATTATCTTATTTATTATTACTAGTCTTCGAATTTTTTATTTTAATTAATTCATAAATGTTAAATTAAATATATTTTTAAAATTTATATTCAAACAAGTTTGTAAACAATTATAATCTTTTAATAAAATAATTTATTATAAATAAATAAATAAATCTACCAAACTAGAAAAAATATTATATTATTAACAATTGTTTTTTAAATAATTTCAACCACAAATAATCTGCAAGAAAAAGCATGATGATATTTTATCCTTTCGCAAAAGAAATTGTACTTGAACAATAAAAAAACCTAATTTATTTTTTTTAAATGATCTATTCAAGTTAATAAAGTTTAAAAATATCTATAACAGTAAAAAAGAAAAGTCAACTATATCATGTCTATTGAAACTTACGAAGTCCAATAATGAATCAATCTTGTTAAATTTAAATGTAAAGTTCTTTTAAGATAAATAATTTATGATCATCTATTTCGAGAATCGATAAATTTGTTTCTTAAAAGAAAAAAAAAATCGAAACAATGTATGTTTTGTACAACAAATAATAAAATCGGTTTACCTTTGTTTATTTAATTAAAAGACACAGAAATTAAAGAAAAAACAAAAATGTTTATTTAATTAAAGAAATAAACACCACAACATGACACAGTTGATTTTTGTACCACAAATAATAAAATCGGTTTATCTTTTTCACTTGCTTTTTTTTATTGAAATGTTGTTACATTGTTATTTTTCTCTTTATGTTTCTTTTATTTGGAAATAATGATGGATTGATAAATTTTAAATAAAAATTAATTTTTTAATTTGCTTCTAATTCATATGGAATAAAAATGCTATTTTCATATAGTTCTCAAAATGGGTTAAAATTTGTGGGTTAACTCATTCCATCACGGATTTGAGTTGAGTTTGGTTAAAAAAAATTACAAATTTCAGTACGGACCAATAATGGACTTGACCCACTAAGAATCCAACCCACCTAGGTCGAATCCGGCTCACCAACGCGAACAATAAAAGAATATCCACCTCACTCTTCAACATACTAATCCAAAACACAAGCATTTTTTTAAAAATTTTAGGGGAGAGAGACCCACACTTATCACACTTCATTCACTCTGTGCATTCGTCTTTCATTAGTCATTTTCTTTTAATAAGGTAGGTATAGTCCAAGGTTTATGAGTTTCTCTTCCAACTTTATGATTTAATTTTTAGGATGAATGATTTATTTATTATCTAAAATGAGAAAAAACAAATTTTTAAAATAGGTTTGGACTTTTTGGATTTTGGAAAATGTTCTATTTTTTTAGTTAAGTGAGACAACCCGTGGTGGGTCGGGCCGAGTTAAAATTTCTTGAGCTCACTAATGAATGAGTCAGTTGGTTTGGCTCACTGAGTGACCAAGTTGTGGTGGGTCAAGTTGGGTCGGGCTAGGTGACATGTTTTGATAGCTATAACCTTCAAGTAAGACAATTTTATGCTTGATGCAAATCTCCCTTCCAAGTCCATATAGTTATAAGTATATTTGTTGTGAAATTGTGTTATCCTTATGTAATGTTTTTTTCGGATATTTATTAGGGGAAATTGTGTTATACTTTGAACCATTGGGTTTATGGTTCATTTTCTTATATGGTGTTTAACTTTGTCATTTTTATCCAATATGAGATTTAGACTCACTTGGATTATTTTCAACAATGGCTTTTTTCCCTTTAGTGAGTCCATTTTATTGATATATTTCTCCTCAAGTGTACCAGTTGTTGTTATGGTGTTGTTGTTATCACAACAGTTTAAGCCGGTCATCAAGATGAATTATTAGCTCTGATACCATTGATGGTTTTTTTAGGAGGGTTCGTTAGGGAGAGATTACATATATGTGACTTGAGCTCAACCCATATAATGAATTAAAACCACTTTTAACCTAAAATCTCAAAGCATGTTGTTTAACTTTGACATTTATACCCAATGTTGAACTTAAGCTCACACTTGGATTGTTCTCAATATTATGAAACACCTATTTAAAAGGGTAAAAAAATGGTCTTAATTGATAAAAAAATAAAAAATGCCCCACATCCCCCCAACTTATATTATTGACGGTCTTATGTATATATAATGATATTATTTTTTTGCAAATAGTATAATAGGGTGGAGGTGTGATTGCTCGTATCTTCAGTAACTTGTCATAAAAAAGAAGAAAAAAGAATATAGAAAACTACACCATAGTTTAAATAAGGCTTAATTAGTGATTTAATCCTCTAATTTGTTTGTTTGATTCATTTTGTTCTTCTTATTACTTTGTGGTTCAATTTGGTCCTCTAATTCTTTAAAAAGGTCTAATTTGATCATTTTCGTCAAGTTGACGTTAACGTCGTGTCAGTTTATGTCACGTGTCATTTTGTGTGATTTTAATTATTTTTTTTTAATTTTTTTAAAATTAAAAAAATTAACTATCATGTGTCACATCATGATTGTGTCACATGTGAATTTGTGAAATTTTCTCTTTTTTTTATTTTCTTAATTTTAAAAAAAGTTGCCACGTGACAGGTCATGTCAAACTAACAATGTGTTTTCAATTCAATCTCTTTATTTACAATTTTTTATTCAATTTAGTCCCCCTATTTTTTTAAAATAATCCAATTTTTTTCTCTTCAATTTGAGATCAAATTTGTAATTAAGCTTAATTACAACTTATATATACATATTATTATAACTTCTTTATAATTTATACATCAAATTATTCCACCTAAATATTTAAATTATTTTGTTTTTTACATGTGTAAAAAATTTAAAGTGTAAAAATTTACAAGTGGAAAAATGTAAGAAATAAAATAACATGAGTATTTAGGGAGTGAGTTGATGTATAAATGATAAAAAAATATTTTCACATGAATATATAAGTTGTAATTAAGCTTAATTACTAATTTGGTCTCAAATTGAAAGAACAAAATTGAATCATTTTAAAGGACAGGAGAAAGTTAGACTGAAAAATTAAAGATCTAGTGACATTAATCAAGTGTTAGCGTTTTTTTTTTCTACAACACCATCTTATGGGGTTTCAACGCATAAGGCCTAGTAATACCAAAATCAACATAAATATGTTGCTTGATAAATTCTAACCCCTTTTCAACTTAAATCAATTTTATTTTGGTGTAAATTATCTTTCAACAAAGATGACAAAGGTTTTTATGTGAGTTTGAGTTCCAACTTTAGATTTCATGAGAAATATTCTAACATAATAAGAATAATCATCTACAATGGTATGAAATAATTTATGACTAGTCAATGAAATAAGATGGCTAGGGGAACAACTATCAACATGTATGAAAGAGAATGGAGAAAGAAATTGATTTTCTTTAAAAGAAACATTTCTAATGATATAAACATGACAAAAGATTAAACAAAAATGCATTCAAATCATACAAATGCAAAGCTAAAAAGAACCAACATCTTGTCATTGTTGCTCTCGTTGTGCTCTTTCAATTGTTGAATTCTTGCTCTCTATACACAATTATGTTGTGTGATGAGAAAAAAAGAGTAGACTCAGTGACCAAAAACAAAGAGTATATGTCTAATTTATAGTGCTTCAATCAATTGTGGAGTTAAGAACGTCCAAAAAAAAAACATGCAAAACCATGTCACCATATCTATATATTTCCATATAATAAGATTGAATTGTTATTCAATAATGGACAAAAAAAGACAAAGCTAAAATACACTCGTTGCAAAGTACACATGCACATTATGGAGGATACACATATATGTTGTTGATGTAGTGCAACAATTATATGCTAACATTCTCCCTCTTGATCCATTTATTCAATTATCAATCATAACAAGAAACCAAATATACTAATCATGGGTCACTTGATAATGATCATTATCTCCCATATAATAGATCATATTAAGTCTCTTCACAAACTCTTGTCTCTAGTGAATAAACCATATACTTTTCTATTTCACAATTCAATGAGTTTTCTCAAAATTAAACATGTACACAAAATAAATGAGAAAACATAAAAAAATATATTTAAAATACAAGCATATAATTATTGTCACAACATGGAACAAAGGCTTGTTTGAGTCACAAGATCCTCATAAATCTTTGTTGGCAAGCCTTTAGTTAAATGGTTGATAATTATCAACTCAATACAAACATGTTTAGTGGCTACTTTTTTTCCTTAACACTTTTGTTTTATGGGTAGATATTTAATGTTGATATGTCTACTTCGACATTATACTCTTATTATTCTTAGTTATAGATAATGCATCAAAATTATCACGATATAACTTCAATGATCTAACAACTGAGTCCATAACTTTATGCATACATAAAACTCTTTAACCATATATCATGTGAGGTAGTCATAAAATAAAAAATGAACTCAACCTCCACAATAGAAGTGATAGTCCAAGTTTGTTTTCTACTGCTCCAGGACACAACTCAACAAGTTAACATAAAAGGATAACTAGATATGTAGATTTCTTAGTCATAGTGCCTCCAATGGTCAACACATGGATTATCTTACATATTCCCAAAACTCCAAATACAAATGTAATGTAAAGTTTGTATTGTCGATAAAAAAAATGTAAAGTCTGTACAAACCTGAGCATACCTAAGACAACCAATAGTTTAGTATGAAATATTTTTCATGTGTTTATGCTCAAAGTCATTCTTCCGACATTGAGTCAATTCAAGTCCAACACCTTTTGAAATAGGAGTCACACTTAGTGAAAATCTTTCATGTTAACTCTCTTTAAAACTTTGTTAATATTAGTCTCTCGAGATAAATTCAAAATAGCTCATGATCTTTTTTTATGGATCATAATTCTTGACATAAAATGTTTCTCTCATATCTTTTATATTGAAGTTCTTTGAGAGAAATTATTTCACCTAAGTAAAACATCATCCACTTATAAAACAAAAAAAACAAATTTTACTCCCACTAGCCATCTAGAATGTACATTGATTCATAATGTTTTCTTTAAAACTGAATGAAGATATAATTCCATCAATTTTTAAGGGTAAAATATGTTTTTAGTCATGAACTTTGACGCAAAATTGTAATTGGTCCATGTCTGAAACTTTGATACATGTTGGTCCTCAAACTTTAAAAATAAATGGATATAGTCCTTTTAACCCAATTATATTAATTTTTTTTGACATGTTAAACGTGTTTCATGCTAGCATTTGAGTTGTTTACTAGAAAAACGTGTTTGACACGTCAAAAAAGTTTAATATAATTGGGTTAAAAGGACTATATCCATTAATTTTCAAAATTTGGAGACCAAAATGTGTAAAATTTTTGGATGGGGAAGAATTCTAGTTTTACGTCAAAGTTCATAGACTAAAAGTTCTTAATAACCCAATTTTTAAATACCATTAATAGGAAGCTTGTTTTAATCCATTTATGAATTTATTAAGCTTGTAGACTAAATACCCACTATTACTAGAAACAAATCTTTCATGTTGTGTCATGTAAACCTTTTCTTTTAAATCACCATTGATGAAAGTTGGTTTCACATCCATTTGATGTAACTCAAATAAAAAAAAGTTGCTAATACCATAATTACTTAAAGAGAATTCTTTCTAGACATGAGAGAAAACAATTCATTGTAATCAATGTTGCAAGTTGAATCAATTGTTCGGTATATATAGGTCAAGTTACAATCGAACCATGATGTTTAAGCTAATGTACTCTTAAGTAGAAAGGTTTGTGTATTGACTATAAACTATAATTATTGGTCCAATAGTAAGATTTTCATCCAACAATTGGTATTAGAGTCAATGTCTTTTGATTAATCCATGTGTGTACACGATATCCAACGTAGGAATACCTATCACTTTTAATCATTATTGATAAATTTTATTTGAGTACTTAAAAAAAACAAGTAATCAAAATAAAGTTATTAGTGACGTAAATATGAACATTGAATAATTATTTAAAATTTAATTTTAGTATAATTACCGATTTAGTTCTTAATTTTTTGGTTTGGTCCACTTATTATTTGTTGATTCAATTTAATCTTTTAATTATTTAAAAAGATTCAATTTAGTCATCTTTGTTAAGTTGGAGTTAATATTGTGTTTGTACATATCACATGTCAAGCTGTGAAATTTTCAATTTTCTTTTAATTTTTTAATTTTTTTTTCTAAAAATTTATAAACTACCACGTGTCAGGTTATCGTAGTGCCACGTGACAGTTTACCATCGTGACACGTGGTACTGGTAGTAGTTGTTTTCAATTTAATACTCTATTTATATTGTTTGTTTAATTTAGTACTTCTATTTTTAAAACGATCCAAGTTTGTCCTCTTCAATTTAAGATTAAATTAGTAAATAACCTTACAACTTATATATACATGTTAAAATGATGTTTTTGAATTTATACATCAAACCACTACACCTAAATATTCAAATTATTTTATTTTTTACATTTTACCCTTGCAATTTTTCATACTTGAAATTTTTTACATGTAAAAAATAAAATCATTTGAATATTTAGGTGTAGTGATTTGATGTATAAATTCAAAAATATTATTTTAACATGTATATATAAGTTGTAATTAGACATGTCAAAGTGAGCCAACCCGGCTCACACGGATTGGCTCACCACGAGCCGGGTTGAAAATGAGTGAACCCAACCCAACTCACTTTATGGTGAGCCAGAAATTTTGCAACCCGACTCAACCCACCACGGGTTGGTGGGTTAAGTGGGTTGACTCACCAACCCACATAAAAAAATTATTTATGTATTTATTTTTAGGTATTCAAATATTTAAACAATTTTTTAAGCAACCCATGAGATGACAATCACAGTAAAATCAAGAACCAATATTTTCATCATGCACACCACCAATATATGATTAATTGTTTCCAAAAAAGTGTCCATATAGTCCAAGAAAACATGCTAATATTACACATTTTTTGTCATGCTATTCAACAAAATATAAATAAAAAAATTACACATGTTTATCATGCTAATTTAGAAAAAATTATTTATAAGACAGTTACTTGAGTAATTTCCTATAAATATTATAATTAAAGATTAAAGTATCAATGTATATAACTTGACAATCAAATTAACTAAATATTCAAATTATTCAAATATTATTGAACAACATTCTAGCATTTAAAAATATGAAATTATGAACATATATAATTAATAGTAGTAAATAAAATTATTTAAAAAATAAAAAAATTGAAAAAAAAAATGTTGGTGGTTTAAGTGGGTCAACCTACCCTCAACCCAGCTCGAACCTGTGGGTTAAGTGATCGGGTTGAATTCAACCCAGTTTTGAAAAAAATTGATTTTTTTCTCAACCCAACCCAGCTCAAACCCGTGGTGAGCTGGGTTGGCTCACGGGTTGAAACTCATTATGACATCTCTAGTTGTAATTAAGTTTATTTACTAATTTGGTCTCAAATTAGATACGACAAACTTAGACTGTTTTAAAAAATAGGGATACTAAATTGAATAAACAATATAAATAGAGTACTAAATTGAAAACAACTACTATCATTGTCACGTGTCATGACTATAAACTGTCACGTGGCACGATGTTAACCTAACATGTGACAATTTATAAATTTTTAGAAAAAAAATAAAAAATATTAAAAAACTAAAAAAATTGAAAAAATTTCACAACTTGACACATGTCATATACGAACACGATGTTAACTTCAACTTGGAACATTTTTAAATAATTAGAGGATTAAATTGAACCAACCAATAAGAAAGAGACCAAATCGAACCAAACCAAAATATTAAGATTATAAATAAGTAATTATACCTTTAATTTTATATATTTATATTTTTTTTATTTACACCTATAAAATGGAAGTAATTTTGAAATGATTAGTTTTTTAAAACTTATATTTTTATTTTGAAAATTAAATTTATTTACATTAATATTTTAGTTGTAATTTTATTTAAATTATATTTAAAATTAATTCTTTCATTTAAGTTTATATTTAAAAAATTAGTATTAAATAATTTTATTTAAGATTAAAAAAATATCACCAATTTTTTTAGAAGTATTCTTTTTCGTGTGAGTGAAACAGGAAATATAGGAAGTTTTTTTAGAGTATTGGGTAGGTGCTACTACCATTTCAGTCCCGACCCGGTGCAATTCTACCAAACCAAACCCAATGCATAGATAGGTATTGGAATTGGATAAAGGCCATTTGGTCTCAAGGAATCTTCTTCACACTTCTTACTTTGTTTTCTTCCTTTCCATTTTTCAACACAATCATCGCAAGGGTTCCCCTTCCACCTCACATGCTTCCGAGGGGAGGGATTCACGCTCCTTTTCTCCCAATTACGCCTTTCTTACTCAACTATTCACTTATTCATGCTGCTTATCCGTTGTGTTCAATTCTGTGAAAATTCAGTGTAACTGAAGCTAAAATTAGTATGTGTCTCTCTGGGTACCCGTAGTGCTTCGTTTCTTCGACAAAAGGTGATTTTTTATTTTTATTTTTTCAGAAAAAGTGCTCACATTTCCATGTTTTGGGGTGTTTTGTTAATCTTGTGAGGGGTTTAGAGGAGTTGGGGAAGTGGGGATGATCTGCAAGAGGTGTTAAGAAAAAAGGGGTTGACGATGTCGTTTAGGAGTATCATCGTGGAGAGGAAGGGATTTGAGTTTAAGTTTGGGTATAGTATGAGATCCAGGTCACAGTCACACAGTGATGCCATTGCCCAGGATCGTTTGGTGGTACCTGATGGGTTGAAGCAGAGTTGTTGGGCTAACATGCCCCCTGAGCTTTTGAGGGATGTGCTCATGAGGATTGAGGCTTCTGAGGATTCCTGGCCTGCCCGAAAACACGTCGTCGCCTGTGCCGGAGTGTGCCGCAGTTGGAGAGAAATCATGAAGGAAATTGTCAAATCCCCTCAAGTATCTGGCAACTTGACATTCCCAATCTCCTTGAAGCAGGTCTCACTTCTCACCACCATTTTTCACTTATTTTGATCATCTAGACTATGCTTAGATTCTTGCACGGTTCCTTTGGATGTATGTGTTTTAAATTTTCAACTTTTGGTATGTGTGCTGTATTTTGTTTGTGACTGTAAGTTAGTCAATTTGATTCCAGTGATCAGCTGCCTTCTTGCTTGTGTTTGTTTTGTTATGCTTTTGGGTGGGGCTTAGAGAACCTTAGTTTTTTACTTGACATCATTTTAAGCTTAAGTAGTTTGATTTTAATGATGACAATATGCTTATATTTTGTAGTGCTTTAAGTGATCTAGATGAATTGCTTCGTTCAAGGAAGATTGATGAGTTACATTTGCTTTATGAAAGTTGTTTACTGTTTAATGCTGCTCTTGCATAGAAGAAACTGAAATCAATAAAACTTGAATTTGTCGAGTAAGTACTGTTGGGTTATGTGGATGGCGAGATGAATTCCAACCCACTCCTTACCCTGGGTGGGGGAGCACGAAATATAGTTGAAATTTGATTAATTGAAGGCTTTTGTGATTGATTTGAAATCGCTAAATTCAGTTAAAATGTATGAAATATGGTTTTTTTGCCGTTAGCTTTTCCTTATTTGTACACTCGACATTGCCTGCCTCTTTTGCAATTATTTTTGTTATCGTTAAAGTGAATATACTTCTATAGACATGTTTCAACATACTTTTCCATAAAAATTTGTAGGACAGAAGAATAAGGAAGTTTTTCCATAAACTAAAATTAGCTTATGCATAATGAAGAAGTTCATTTTGTTTTTTCTTCTTATTTTTCTTGTCCAAAACAGACCCTATTATATCCTCTTCAACCTTAAGTTGACTAGGAAAAAGAACAGTATAACATTATGCAAAAGAAGCAAAAACAATCCTAGTTGAAACTTGATAAGGATTGGCTTCATGTTGTAATATTAGTTACATAACATGAAATAATCAGTACTTTTTAATATTCTAGTTATTGCCAATCATTAATCTGCTTCTTATTGTCATCTTGCAGCCTGGTCCAAGGGGCTCTCTTCTTCAGTGCTATATTAAACGAAATCACAGTAATAAAACATATTATCTGTTTCTTGGTTTAAACCAAGGTGAGCACTACCACACTTCTAAATTTAATGTGTATAATGCCTTCTAAGCATTGTGACATGTGGGTTGGCTGAACAATCATCCTTCTTTTTAGGCTGTACTGAATAACAATATTTAGTGAAGAGCTGGCCTTTTCTTTTCTTCTATAACCTTCCACGTTGATGCTTTTGTGATGCTGATTTTTATAATCTTCCAGCCTCAACTGAGGATGGCAAGTTCCTTCTTTCTGCACGCAAGTGTCGACGTGCAACTCACACTGACTATATCATTTCTCTTAACTGTGAGGATGTCTCAAGAGGGAGTGATACCTATATTGGGAAGCTGAGGTATTTTAGTTGATATTTGACATGACTTGTTAATCACTATGAGCATGTTTGGATTAAAGTTGGATGAGTTGAAAAATACTTTTACTCTCAAAGCAACAAATCTTTCTTTCTCACTTCATGCATCAAAACGTGCAATCACATTGGAATTCACCAAAGTATTTCTGTAATTTTAAACCAAACATGAACTGTTTTGTTGGCCTAAATTGACTCTTTTTCTCATTAATAATAGGTCAAACTTTTTGGGCACCAAGTTCACTGTGTATGATGCACACCCTCCAATTTATGGAGCCAAAGTTACAAAATCTCGTTCCACCAGGCTAGTCAGTCTCAAGCAAGTTTCTCCCAGAGTTCCTGCTGGCAACTACCCCATTGCTCATGTCTCGTATGATCTGAATGTTTTGGGCTCTAGGTATTAGTGTTGTCACTAAAAAGTGTCTGTTTTGGGTAAAGAGAATTATTTGGGTGAATGATTATGTTTTGTCAATCAGTGAATGAATATGTTTGGTGACTTTTCCTATGTTATTGATTGTTCTCAGCTTTCCTTTCAAGAGGTGGCTCTATTGACTAGTTGTCAAAATGTTAACAGAGGCCCTAGAATAATGCACTGTGTTATGGATGCCATCCCTGCCTCAGCTGTTGAACCTGGAGGTGTGGCCCCAACACAGACTCAATTTCTTCATAGCAGAATTGATACTTCTCCATCCATCCCTTTCTTCAGATCAAAATCAACCCGCATGGATAGTCTCACGTCAGCACCTTTGACTTGTCAAAATGAGGGTATGCTGGTACTGCAAAACAAGTCCCCCAGGTGGCATGAACAACTCCAATTCTGGTGTCTGAACTTCAACGGACGTGTGACAGTTGCTTCAGTTAAAAATTTCCAGCTGGTTGCTTCTCCAAAAAACGGAGTTTCTGAGCAGGCTCAGGAAAATGTTATTCTACAGTTTGGAAAAGTTGGAAAGGATGTATTCACCATGGATTATCAGTATCCTATCTCGGCCTTTGAAGCATTTGCAATATGCCTTAGCAGCTTTGACACCAAGATTGCTTGTGAATGATTGCTGCCATAGACAGGTAGGTATTCTCATTCTATAGAATAATGCCATGAATCAGAAACTTTATTTAATGCTTTGAGATGTTTGTCGTTTATACACAAAATATGAAACTGCAAGTAGGAACACAATGTTATCGGAGCCATCTTACAATTTGCAAAATAATATTTGGACCTCTGTGTAATATAAATGCTCACTGAGTTGCTACTTTTTACTTGCCAGATATTTACAAATCCTGCTGCTGGTTGGAGTTACACAAACAGTAATGTGGGTAATACCTGCAAAAGATTTTCTACTCTTCTATTTAGTACTGCTAAGTTTCAGAATCACCTTTCCTTTGTCTAGTGTATATATGGTTCTTTGTTTGCATTATACTTAATCAATGCTGCTTTGTATTTTGTGTTGTTTTTCTGTAGACTAAAAACTTTCTTTTGCTGTGAGTTTGTAGATGACCTTAGTTGTCATTGGTTTGTGAGTTTTCAGGCTGTGTCTTCGGCTTTTGTAATGTACCTGCTTTTTAAGTGACAAAGCCTTCCTAGTAGATTCTAAAATTTCTGTGTGCTAATTTTTCCCTCCTGTTCATTGATACTTGATAAAAAAGAAGGGAAGAAAGGATAATTTTGTGTGGTTTATAATAATCTCTTGCGCTCTTTTTTGTATTGCAATTTTACAAAATAGAAAATTAACAACTATATTTGCTTCTTCTTTTTTGCATTATATAAAATATAAAATGATATGAACATATATTTGAATTTTATTTGTAATAATGACTTATTGATGTAAGATGTTTTTTTTATGTTAAGTGTAATAAATATTTTAAAATTGAATAAATATATTTAATTTGGATCTTATGATATTTGTAAAATTTATTTTATTGAAGTAAGATAATAAAAGAAAATTTTAAATGAAGAGAAAAGGGAATAAAAACTTTTGTAGCATGAGAAATAAATAATATATTAACCAAAATCATTAACATTTACAACTTGTGAAATATTGCATTGATTTTAATGAGTTATGACATGCTCTCTTATGATAATGGACAAAAATAAAAGTTAGAATTTGGTTCCAAAAATTCTGATCATAAGTATTAAATAATATTATTTCAGTAAATGTTATAAATAATACGTTATTTGATTTTCTTTTAGAGAGTGCAATTTAAAAAAGAAATAGAGATGCAACTTTTAAAAAAAAATCACTAGGAAATAATTCTAAAATCTTATAAAAGAAACGGGGAGAAATGCATGCAATTTACTGTACTACTGAGGCACGTTAATCTTATTTAATTTAAAGATTGTTCATTTATTTAGAATTTTAGATGAGTATTTATGCAATGGTTATGACTAATGATATACTTTATTATACAGAGATCCACACAATCACTGTGTGTAACAAAAGAGAAAATGAAGTATTTTTTTGTTTTGTTTAGGGGTTTGTTTGAATAAAATTATTCATAAAATGATTTTATATATAAACTAAATTTAATCTATGAAAAAATTAATTTGAAAATTAATTTTATTTTACTTTGGTCTTAAAAAGAGTTTATACTAATAATGTGTATCATTGGCTGGCATTTGGGTTGTTTCTCTCCTTGTGAATACTTAAAAATGTTTAGGTAAATTTTTAACATTATTCACCACTAAATTTCCTCTTAACAACAGAACAAAATCATAATAAAAGAAATTGCATTGAAAATATGTTAGAGAATGTGGTGGTGGGTTTTTGAAAGAGAAGTTCCAGAGTGTAATTCATTTGGAATATTATCATCTGTAAGTTGTGTTTGTAGCACACAGAACGCTACATATTCTCATTATGTTCATTAAATAATGGCTATGGATGTTCCATGACCCTCTTTCCAACGCTTCATAATAATAATAATAATAATAATAATAATAATAATAATAATAATAATAATATTCAGTCCTCTCCAAACCTAACTGCAAAATATTAATTATTAATATCTTATCGATTGTGAAATTAAAGCTTCTGTAATCTGGCAGATAAAGTTTATCCAAAAAGTTTCACAATAATAGCAGCTTTTATTTCTGTTCTCCACACCTTAACAGCCACCAATAATTTTCTACACTGTACAACTAACCAACAATCCTAGATATAAGCCTATTTTAAATGGAAGGTTGAGATTTGTTATCCTCTAAACTCAATATTTTATTTGATGAATTTCTGGATTAGGCTTTGTCCACTAAATTACTGTGTTCAATTTAGAATTATATAACTTGTTATACTGGATGTATTATATTTTATACGAGATCTATAATTTTTTTTTCTCTTACCTATTATAATATGTTGGGGATTATTGTGAAAACAGAGTATTGAAAAAGGAAAAAACAAATTTGACATTGCAGTGCAGGGAAGAGGAAAAAGAGAAACCCAAATTGAGGTTATTAGCAAAAGATACACGTACTCATTCTCCCTTTCTTCGACGTTGGGCTTCTCAAGCTCTTGATTGTTTCTCCCCTCTCTACAAATACCACATTCTTTCTCCTCTCAAAACACTTACCTTTCGCTCATCTTTTCTCTTTTTTTATTCTTTAAAATTTTGTTTCCAGTTTTCAATTTCTCATTAAATCTGAAAAGTTTCTATTATATTTTACAAGACTTGCACAATAATACAATGTAGATAAGTCTATAAGAGTAGTGATTATGCACGTCTCACAAATCAAGTTTTGTTTGTAATTTTATAGTTTTGTTTGTTATTTCATCAACTTTTACAACAAACTTTTCATTATAGTTCATAGATGACAAATGAACTTATTTTAGTAGGTACTATGTAAATATGTTCAAATTTTCTTAGTAATCCTTGTATTGATTATATATGGTTATGAGAATGAGTAATATCTTCTTTTTTTTTTTTGAATAAAGAGGAGCTATATATGTATTCGTCTCATTCATGTCCCCAAATCCATCTAATATTGGTCTAAGTCCTCGTACTCTCTTTTAAATTACTAAAAGACCTCTATTTTATTAGGAAACCCAACAAAAAAAATTATTCTAACTTTCTTTTATCCTTAATTTCATAACTTATTTCTCAGACACACATTTGAACATCTTTTTATCATTAAATACTTGATAATATCTGTGATAAAAATAGAGTATCGCAAAGTCTCTCTACTCCACGATCTTCTCTATATTCTATGCTTTTGTTGCTATCTTTTGTGGATGTAGTTTCTATGTAAATAACGAGCGATGGTTTACTTGTGTGAATCATGAAGTTTAGTCGCAAGATGCTTCTAAAGGGTCGTGTGTAACATTTTGTTGGTTGTACAATTTCTCCTCTGCAAGCAATGGTCTCTTCGTGGGTCAAGAAATCACAGCGTGTGACCGCAAGCCTTTCCTACTCCTATAAATAGGTGTTCCTTTGTTCCTCCGAAGAACACACTTTTCATTCTCATCTTCTCTTATTTTTCATATTTCTTCTTTTATATCTTGGATTATTTGCTCTTTGAATAGTTTCTTACTAGTTTCGAGTTCCTCAAAAAATCTAAGTTCCTATTGTATCTTGAAAAACTTGCACAACATACTGCAAATAAGCCCTTAAGGATAGTAATTATACATGACTCACGAAGCCCAATTTGTTCGTATTTTCATCTACTTTTTCAATAATATCGTGTTTTGTTTATTATACTTATTTTTTGTGAAAAAATATTTAATTAATGTTTATGACAGTAAAAGGATAAATAAATACGGTCGTTCCCAATAAGAATAAGTATAAGAATGGGAATGAAAATAAATTTTTACGGTAATATATTTAAACCTATTTACTTATCATTCCTTGAATAATTCCAAAACCAACTTTGTCCTTGAAACACTATTGTGACAGGACAATTACTTTACAATTTTAAATTAAAAATGATATATGATACCATTTTATTGTAATTTCATGAAATCACATGAATGGTATAAGTTTAGGAAAAAAAATTTGAGCCTGGACAAGTTGTGCCAACTTGGCACGACTTCAAGACGAAGAAGTTTTACTATGTTAAAGCAATTTCACTGTAGATGAACTGAAGTCATATCAAGTCATAACGACTTCTGTGAAAAAAGCTAAAGTCGTCACAACTTAAGATGACTTTAGTTCTGTAATAAAATGAACTAAAGTCATATCATGTTGTGATGACTTCAATTTTATAATGACTTAAATTCTTTTTATTACAAAACTAAAGTTGTCACAACATAATACAACTTTAGTTCATTTCATTACAGAATTGAAATCATCACATGATATGACTTCAGTTTATTTCATTTTTAAACTGAAGTCGTCACGTGACACGATTTAAGTTCATTTCATTATAGAATTTAAATTGTGCTGACATAACAAGACTTCAATTCATCAAAAATAAAATCGTTTTAATGTGATACAACTTTTTATTTTAAAGTTATGTCAAGTCGATGAAGCTCCAAAATTTTCTAAAACTTACACCATTTATGTAATTTCATAATGAAATTACAATGTAAAAAATACATATATGATTTGTTCATGATGTATTTATATTAAAAATTTTCAACTATTTTCTTCTAAAGAGTCCAATAAATTGTGCGGTAATAGAACCCAACAATTTTGTTCGCCCTTACTGATGTCTTGTGCAGAATCTCGAATGAAGCAAACGTTTTCTATTTTTGTCTGAAGTTTCTGTACCACACCATTTGAAATATTGGTATTATCCAATGGGGTAATGTAGCAAATGTTGGTTCCTTTAATTCCAATGTTGAATGTGATCCAGCAAAGGATGAGAACATTATGGAAGTACTATGTTTGTTTTTGAGGTATGTGACAGTTCATAGTTCATTCTATCCATGGACCATGGAAACAAGCCTTTGGGCTTTGGAAACTCCACGTTCTCACAATTTGAAGCAAATGACCCATTAATCAAATATTTTCACTAAACCAATCACTTCTGAAAGCGTTGCATAAAGATCCCATGAAATTAAGGTAAGAAGGAAAGTGCAAGTGTCAAGAACTTCCTTCCAATGAAAAATTGAAAGTAAAATATATAAAGATTTTCAGAGAAAGAGAGAAAGAAAAAACTTTGTCCTTCTCCTATGCAACATGTGATGAGCGTAAAAGGCTACACAACAAAACCCCGTCTTCGATAATAAGACAACGAAACCTGTGTTACCAAGGAATCACGTGTCTTGTTCAACACTTCACAAACACTTTATATACTTCTATTTACGTTTAATCATTTTTTTTTTATATTTCATACAAATACATGTGAAAATATTTATTGTACTTACAATGATTCGTACTATTTCTTAAATATATTAATTGTTTTTTAATCCAAAATACTAGGTACATATTTCAGAGTCACTTCAAGTGTTCGTGTCCTAGTTGGATCTGATTTATATATACACACGTACGCGTAGGAGAAAAGTAATTTCATTATGCTTTTTCATGTTTATGTTAAATATGTTTTTTTTGGAGGATATTTATGCTAATTATTTATTATATATCATAATATGTTGTGTTATAATTTTTAAACTTTTTTTCACATTTATTTTCGTATAATTGAGAATATAAATATGAATTTATGTATGAGGTATGTAAAGATAAGAAAATTGAATATTATATAAAAAAATTCTCAAGATTTTAAATTAAACGTGGTATCAACTTTTAATGTAAAATAAATTTATGTTTCATTAATATCATATCTTTTCAATAATTTTTCTTTGAAATACCTATGAGATTCATGTACTCTCTTATGCCAATATTGATTTTAATACCTTAATGATTAGGAAGAAAAGGTGATTAACATTTTGAGCTTGAAGTATAGAAGAAGCAGAATCCAAGTGGAAGAAGATCTCAATTCGACTAATTTTTATTAGGTGTATGTAATGCATCATATTAAATGAAGAAAATATTTAAGCTAATAGTTTAAACTTTATTGAAGTACTCGCTATCGTAAAGAATATATAATTAAACATTTATATACTACATGTATGTTTAGTATTTATATATGCATAAACAGAAGATATTTTCATACGTGTTTTTCGAAAGAAAGCATTTAAAAATTCCAAGACATATAATGGGAACTCCTAATACTACTTTTGTCCATAGATTGGCCACAACATATAGGTCATATTCTCGCGCGTGGCGATGATTTAGAAAGTAACTACAAGTAAAACATGATAAGTTATAATAATAATTATTATAATAAAATAATTCAAAGTAATCGTTTAAAAATAACAATCAAACATATTTTTGTGTATCAAAATATTAAAAATATTAATTAAATGACAAACTATTATATGATTTTTAAAACATTAATGTTACATACTCTTTTTGTGTTTTGTTTTTAATTGTTTGACATTTTTACATCGATGAAATTTACACATGTTTTCAATGTAATTTTTCTTTTATCATAAAGTTTGTAAGGTATATTATTAATTACAATTAATCAAATAATTTTATACCCCATCTTTGAATACTTTTACTCATTTGTAATATATTTTTTTCTCATAAAAATATTTGACTCTCAATTTCAAATTTCAATAACATACCTTTTATTTAGTAGGTGTAAGGTCCCATTTAATTATTAAACGAAATTAAAGAAAACGTCACGTGATAAGGTATAGCAGCGTAGTCTTGGGGTCCTTAACGCAATCCCTACAACCTGGCACCACGATGCCGGCATAAAACAGATACCAATCTAACAAAGAGTGTAGAGTAAGAAATCATAAGGTAATACAGAGGCCGTAGCCCTAAAGCAAAACATGAATAAAATGACTCCAGTCCAGATGGCTAAGCTGCTGAATCGCCATTCCCTTGCTGACCACGAGAAGCTCGCCCATCTGCTCCCATCAACCAAGTCGATGATCATCGCAAGAAAGAAGAACCACATACAAGGCAACCATACAACAAACAGGGTAAGCTAGAGCCAACACATTCTTATCATACAGTCAATTACATTATCATCATC
>Ga0209589_1006383_pt1 | contig 19532 bp, 15 predicted proteins | sample CowpeawhiteBW_FD_187525 | JGI IMG/M metagenome (GOLD analysis project Ga0209589, IMG submission 187525) | Root nodule microbial communities of legume samples collected from California USA - Cow pea white BW (SPAdes) (version 2) | ecosystem: Host-associated > Plants > Roots > Nodule | place: USA... | reverse complement strand
TGGTCAAAGGTCAACTTTGGATCAAAGTCAACAAGTCAACCAAAATAAGTCAACTAGAAACCAACTTAGGGAATTCAAACTAAAGTAATGCAAAACAAAGATAAAGGTGATGGAATAGAAGACTCCCTTCTAGACATGCTTCTAGTGATTCTTCTTGAGGGAGCTTCTAAGGAGGTGGTCACGCCTTCATCACAAATGGAGAATCATAACATCATAGAAAATCACGTCATGCACCAAACAAAGACAATCACTAAGCGTCACTTGGCGGGTTCACCTTCCCCGCCAGGCGGTTCATAGCAGAACCCAAAAAAATAGGTCAAAATTGATGTGTCACCTGGCGGCTCATTCCTTACCATTAGGCAGTTTCTGAGCAAAAACCCAAAAACTATGAAAAACAACGTGGTAAGAGTTGGAATATTATGCATTTGGTCATGGCAACACGCAATTTATCATACACAAATCAAAACAACTAGAAACAACTCCCCTTACCTAGAAATCCTTGCTCCAATGAGAATTCTGACTTCTTGAATGATTTCTAATGGTCTCTGTGGACCTCCCACCAATAGCTCTCAACTCTCTTTGAAAAAATGACACTAACCCTCTGGAAAAACTTCTGCCCATTGCCCCCACGAAAATGCAACTCTCTTTTCTCCTCCAATTCTCTTCTCTCTCTAAGTTACTAGCCAAATTAAATGCAATTAACTCTAAAACCGAAAATACTCTTTATTTTTCATGTTAATGGTTAATCAAGAACCAATATTTGTTTGTCTCCAACCCATTAGGTTGCCTCTCTTGTCAGCTAGGGTTCTTAGCAAGGTTTGAACACACAACCCCTCATTTACAAAGTCAATGCACAACCAATTCAACCAATTCATATTTTGTGATAATTCCTATACTTTTAGGATTGCATTATCACTACTCACATCCAAGCATAACATTAAAATAATGCACATAATAAAATATCATACAATTGGCACACATAAGACTCGAACCCAAGTCCTCTCACACAATCAAGTACTCTCAACCACTTGAGCTAGTACTTTTCCATGTCATAGCAATCCACATGAAATTCCTTAATGTCTTCTACTACCCGCATTTATTAAATAATTATTTACTTAATTATTTAAATTTCTCGGGTCTTACAATGGTGGTTGTGTTGTATTTAAAGTATATGTGCAATATTGACCAATTTTAGTGGCATGAGTTACATGAATACTAATATGTATGACTATAAGACTTGGAGTATGTTGAGTGGAATGTGGGATATTTTAAATTAGTAAATGAAGGAAAACATGGTAGGCATGATAATAATTGATTTGGTGGCATGATTAAATGTGTGCATTGTGATTTAGTCTTAGTTTTATGACTGGATAATCGTAATTGTGCTATGATTTTGCGTATTATGCGACTGGGGTCCCTTAGGACTTGTTTAATATACTAAAAACTAGTAGCATTGCGGTACTAGTATGGCGCTTGGCAGCGCAGGTCAAGTAGCCAAGCGATAGATAACCAAAACAATAGCAATGGCCATTGGACGTGAGTGGCGCCTAGCGACGTGAGTGGCAGAAGGCACTTGGTGCCTGATGTAAGACCCATGAAATTTAATTAATTAAATAAATAAATAATTAATAAATACGAGTAGCGGGGGCCTTTATGGCATTTAATTCCGACATGTATGACGTGGAAAAGTATTAGCTCAAATGGTTTAGAGTACTTTATTGTGTGACAGGACTTTGGTTCAAGTCCTATGGATGTTAGTTATGTGCTATTTAATTTATTTATATTGTTATTTTTTTATAATGTGTAGGATCATGATGAGTGATAACATAATCATAGGATCATATGAATTATCACAAAACATGAATTGGTTGTGCATTTACTTGACATTGACAAGGTTATGGGTTCAAACCTTGGTAGTGATGAATTAAAATTTCTTTTTGCTAAACTTAGTTTTCGCATGAATGTGAAAGGATAGAGAAACCCTAGCGACAATGGGCAGCCAAGGGAGGTTGGGCAAAACAACCATAACGAACTTTGAATGGCAATTACATTCATTTTAATTCCATTTTCATTTTTTGCCATTAAACACAATTAAGACTCAAATTAAAAAGGCAAATTCAAGAAAAGACAAGATTTTTTAGACTGGAAAAACTTGTGTGAGAGCAAGGAGTATGAATTCTAAAGAAAAATAGAGGTTAGTGAGTGGAATAGAGGAGCTGAATTGAAGGGAAGTGTTAGGTGGCCTAGTGATCAAAGAGGATCTCTCAAAGTCTCCATTTTAAGCTAAGGAATCCAGGTTAGGGGAGCTTTACACGTTAAATTTTTATGTTTATTCATGAACTGCGTGATTTATTATATGAAATGCATGAGTGTTCCCTCTATCTATTGAATTTTTGGGTTTTTGGAAAATTCAAGAAATCGCTTGGCAGGGTACTCGTAGCCGCCAGGCGACTCATCCCAAATGTAGTGTATTTTAGGTTCCTGGAGAGCAACTACCTGGCGGTAAGCTCTCGACTACCAGGCAACGCAAGCTCGTAACCAAGTTTTGGATTTTTCTAGATGAACTGCCTAGTGCTGATGAATACTCGCCAGGCGACGCGAGTCGAATTCATTCAATTTGGATGTTTTTCATGTTTTGGCAGGATTCTGGTCGGGGATAAATTATGTTCTAATTGTTGTGAATGATTAGACATCATATATCCTTGGAATTCGTGGAATTGGAGGTTAATTGAGATGAAAATCCTATAAATATTATCTTAGGGTTGATGATTGGGAATTCCTATAGTGGTAGTAATCTAAGTGGAAAAGGTGAATGAATTGTGAATCGGAAATGTTATGGATGAACCGTAATCCTAATAATTGGGATCGTATCCTATAGAGTCATAAATTGATGGAAATCAGAGTTATTATGAATGGGTTAAGGTTCGCAGGTGCAGAAAGAATTATGAGGTTCTTGGAACAGTAGGAACTGCCTGGCGACACCTTGGTTACCGCCAGGCGCCATACCAGAGAATTGGGTCCATTTGTTTTGTTGTGCGATGAAGGTTGGGATGTAAACTGGAGCATGTAAGTGTCAAATGAGAATTTCGGATATGCTGGCTGAGGACTAAGAGTATAGAAAATGAGTGAAACGAGGTTATGTATGATCATTAAGCTATAATTTGTCTTGGCTAGGTTTGGATACTACAATAGTGGAGTTCAGGTTAACAAAACCAAAGGTTCGTTTCGTGAGAAGGCAAACTTAAATGTTAGAGTGGTAAGATTAGGGGAATTGCTGTAGTTGAAATTGTAGTGTAGATATTGTTAAGGTATGATGGTTATGCTATATGAAAGTTGGTAGAGACTTAGGCAATAATTGGGGTACATAATATAGTGTATGAGGTATAAACTTAACAATGGTATATTGTGACATGGCTATGTTGAATTTGTGTTAGTTTCCTTATTTGAAATCTTGGGTCATGAATCTAAATCACCTGGGAGTTGATAAGTTAAATTGGTAAAGTTCACAATGGGTGTTTGTACCTATTGAGAGTGTGCCATCAGGTTTGGAGGGCTTAAACTAGTACCTATTGTTGTACTGGTGCAACGCCTGACGGCAGCATGGGATTCGCCAGGCGATAGCTTCTAAAATAGTGGGCTCTTGGAACCCATGCGCCTGCCAGTGAGGGTGGTCCCGCCAGGCAGTGTCTGCAGAGTTAGTGTGTTCGAGGCGCTTAGCGCTTGGCGGCATGTGTCCCATGCCTGGCGATTTGGAAACGGCAGCGCCTGGCACATTGTGAGCAGCGCGAGGCGATATTGTTGCGGCAAAATTGTGTTTTACTTGCGTTGATGTGTCGAAGGTCGACTGCCTGGTGTTCCTTGAGTTGTGGCTCAGAACGTATCCCTTAAGTTGTGGCTCGGGATAAACGGTTAAGCACGTGGCATTCCTTGAGTTGTGGCTCGGGTTGGCGAGTGTTGTCAATGAGAGTGTGCACGTTGTGGCATGTACTCCTCAGTATTACGCTGACAAGTTTGGTAGTCTTGGGATGTTACGAATGTTATTCGTACTAGGAACTCCAAGTAGCGTTATGGTGTGTGATCCGTAGCATGGTTTCCCGCACGTGACCTATCAGTTGTGGCTAATAGGTGTGGCAACAAGACATCTCGAGGTACTCACTAGAAGACGTAGAGCACAGTTGACGTGGTAGTGACCATAGGTTGTGGAATCAAAGGATGGATTTCCTTTTGTGTGGTTATGATATATGTATATGCTTGTATATATGCTTATTTTATTGTTAGCTCACCCTATCTACTTGTATTTGGCGATGATCATATACGCAGTACAAGTGAGCAGATGATGTTGCAGGTGGATCTGGTGAGGTATAGAGCCGGAGCAGGGATAGTCTTAGGAGAAGAATTTTATCATATTTTATTACGTTTTTGAATAAATTGTAATCCTTTATAGTACTAAACTTTGATCTTGTAATAGAGTTTTAAAATTATGGATTTGAGGTAGTTTATAATGTATTAAAGTTTTAAATTTCCCGTGTTTTTGGGAAATAACATTTTAATAAATGAGGTTTATTCATTAATTCTTTATTTAATTATTTAAATCAGTAATATTCGGTCGGGATGTTACACTTGATGGTGTGAGATGCCCGCCAGGCGGTTTGGAACCAAGTTCCACCTAGCGACGCGAGAGGTGTGCAGGCGGTTTTGGGTGCATAGTTGGATCGTGAGGTGGATTTCTACACAACTTTGGATGAAGGCTATAATGCGATGCTTTAGCTGGAGGCCTAGTTGCGAGTGTAACTTCTATTGGGATAACACGTGGCCACTCAAGGTTGTCGCCTGGTGGTTTAGGAAGTCCAGTGGAGTGTGCGAGATCGTGGCTCGTACGACGAGGTTCCGGAAGATTGCCCTCTTTAGTGCAACTAAATGAGTTGGTAGTCTGGGGACAACTACAAACTACGGTTCATTTTGGGGAACTCCACTTGGTGTCGCAGATTGTGGCCATGGCAATTTATTCCCGTGTGTGGACTATTAGGTGGTGGCTTGTAGTTGAAGGGGCGAGTAGACACCCGTGCAACACAGATCGATCAGTGTACTCATCAAAGGGTGTAGAATCAAGAAGCATCCAACAAAATGTTTGGAAGTGGAGAATTGAGGATTTAGGTGCTAACACGGGTTATGGTTATGAAATGCTTTGATTATGTCATGTTGTATTTGTCTTTCTTGTATTTCAACTCACCTTATCTGTGTGTTTGGCGATGATCATGTAACTTATTACATAAGAGCAGATGCTGATGCAGCTGAGCGTGTGGCTGCCTAGAGTCGGAGTGGGGACCAATTATGAGAGTCTCTTTTTTTCTAGTTTTACTTATGGACTATTTTGTAATGGTTTTATAAATAGTTTTTATTTGTAATAATTGAACGCCATGGATTTTAGTTATAATTGGCGCGTTGACATTAGATTTAAATTTCCCGCATTTTTGGGAAAGTATTTGATAATAAATGCGTATTTTTATTATTCTCTTTCTTTTTATTTTAATTAAGTAATTTCTGACCAGGATGTTACAGGTAGGTTCATGTAAGCATGATAATCCTTAAGGACCAAGGTTGTGAAAGGATCTTTCTCATATAGGTTATAAGATTTGGATGGAACTTTATAAAGAAGTCGATGAATTAAAATTTAAGATAGATTGGGTGAGGGTTAATTCTCATTTTTTATTTATTTATTGTGTTATTTTTCTTTCTCAACTCACCCTTTCTATTTGTGTTTCGCGATGATCGTGAGACTTGTCACGTGGGAGTAGATGTGAATCTAGGTGAGGACGTTGATGCCTAAAGACGGAGTGGGGAAGACTATGGGAGATTACTTTATGCTTTATTTCCAAACATTTTGTAATATGTTTTTATGATGTTTTTCTTTATCATGGATTTGTAATAAAGAGGATCCTGATTCAGTGTATTTGAACGACATTGATATAAATTTTAAATTTTCCCGCACTTAGGATCTTTATATATTATTTTAATTCCAAAGAAATTTATGATATCTGCTTTATCTAGTAAGATCCGCCTAGGGTGTTACATGAAACCTCCAAGAGAGGTAGTGAAATTAAGTGCTTTAAGTGCTTAGGCCAAGGTCATGTGGTTGCCCAATGCCCTACAAAAATAACTATTGTGTTAAAGGGCAATGACCTCTATAGTAGATAAGATGAGTCTTCTTCTTCAAGTGACTTTGAGGGTAGCCATTCACAAGCGTATTCCAAAGGAGATGTTGATCCTAATGAAGGTCGTCTTGTCATGATTAGGAGGCTTCTTAGCAATCAACCTAGTGTTCCTGTCAATGATCAAAGAGAAAACATTTTCCATACTAGATGTGATGTTTTGAAAAATAGATGTTATCTTATCATTGATAGTGGGTCGTGCTGCAATTGTTGTACCACAAGGTCGTTTTAGAAGTTGAACTTAGCCTTGATACCTCATCCTATACCTTATAATCTTCGTTGGCTTGATGAAGATGGGGATATCAAAGTTAAGCATCAAGTGGACATTAAGCATCTACTAGAAAATACAAAGATAGAGTTTTATGTGATGTTATTCTAATGGAAGCTTGTCATATTCTCTTGGGAAGGTCGTGACAATTCAATCGCAAAGCCACCCACAATGGCCATACCAATGAGATCACCCCCTACACAATTCTAAGAAATTTGTTCTTCAACCTCTCACTCCTACTCAAGTTGCTAATGATGAAGCTCAAATGTGAGTTAGGAGAGAGGATATTCCAATGCTTCAAGTTCTAAGGTAATTCCTCATGAAGTACTTTTAACTCAAAAATCTTTACTCATTGTACTTCATGAAGAACAACCTTCCTATCTCCTCTTGTGTCACTCTTTACTTACTTGTACTCCAAGTTCTTTAGTTAAGAATCTCCCTCCTTCCTTAGTTGTTCTTCTTCAAGAATTTCAAGATGTTTTTCCTAAGGATGGTCCCTATTGACTTCCTCTTTTTAGGAGAATTAAACACCAAATTGATTTTATACTTGGGGCTAGTCTTTCCAATAGACTTGTCTATAGGACAAATCCAATTGAAACTAAGGAGATAGACACTCAAGTGAATGATCTATTGAATAAAGGTTGGGTGCAAAAGATTTTGAGTCCTTGTGTTGTTCTGGTGTTGTTGGTTCCCAAGAAAGATGGCAAGCGGTGTATGTGTTGTGATTGTAGAGCCATCAACAACATCATCATAAAATATAGACATCCCATCCTAAGAGTTGATGACATGTTGGATGAGTTACATGGAGCAAATATTTTCTCCAAAATTGATCTCAAAAGTGGCTACCATCAAATTCGCATCCAAAAGGGTGATTAATGGAAAACCGCTTTTAAGACTAAATTTGGCCTTTAGAATGGTTAGTCATGCCCTTTGGCTTAACCAATGCTCCAAGTATTTTCATGCGCTTAATGAATGATGTCTTGAGGGATTATATTAGTAAATTTGTTGTAGTATATTTTGATGATATTTTAGTGTATGTTAAGAGTATTTGTGGTCATGTAGGCCAACTTAGGGATGTCTTTTCCATTCTTAGAGTAAACCAACTTTTTGCAAATATAGACAAATGTACCTTTTGTACAGATAGTGTAGTCTTCCTAGGTTTTGTAGTCAACAAAAATGGGGTACATGTTGACCCTGATATCATCCAAGAATGGCCTATTCCTAAGAATGTTGGGGAAATCCGTAGTTTTCATGGTCTTGCCAGCTTCTATCGAAGGTTCGTACCCAACTTTTCAACTCTTGCTTCCCTTTTGAATGAGCTTGTAAAGAAAGATGTTCCTTTTGTTTGGGGTGAAAGGCAACAACTTGCTTTTAATACGATTAAGGCTAAGCTCACTCAAGCTCTCATTCTTGCTCTTCCAAATTTTGAGAAAACCTTTGAGCTTGTATGTGATGCTTCAGGAGTTGGCATAGGTGTTGTACTATTACAAGAGGGTCATCCCATTGCATATTTTAGTGAAAAATTATGTGGGCCTTCGCGTAATTATCCCCTATATGACAAGGAGCTTTTTGCACTTGTAAGGGCTCTTCATACTTGGGAACATTATCTTGTTTCTAAGGAGTTAATCATTCATAGTGATGGTGAATCACTCAAATTTTTGAAGAGCTAACACAAACTCAACAAAAGGCATGCTAAATGGATGGAATTTTTAGAGCAATTTTCATATATTATCAAGTACAAGAAAGGGAAAACTAATGTTTTGGCTGATGCACTTTGAAGAAGATATACTCTTCTAGCCATAGTAGGTTCTTAAATTCTTGGTTTTGACAATATTTGTGAGTTGTGTCTTCAAGATCCTTCTTTTTCATCCATTTACAAAGATTATCAGCAAAAGTCTCAAGGAGGATTTTATGTGAACAATGGGTATTTGTTCAAAGAAGGAAGAATTTGTATTCCTTATGGTTCACATAGAAAACTTCTTATTGAAGAAATGCATGAAGGGGGACTTATGTGACACTTTGAGGTTGCTAAAACTTTAGTCGCACTTAAAGAAAAAATATTTTGGCCCCATATGAGGAAAGAGGTCTAAAGACATTGCTTTTGTTGCATCACATGTTTAGATGCCAAATCTACTGCAATGCCTTCTGGCCTTTATACTCCTTTGCCTATTGCTTCCACCCCTTCGGAGGATATTAGTATGGACTTTATCCTAGGAATTCAAAAAACTTCTAGGGGTGTTGATTCTATTTTTGTGGTGGTGGATCGCTTTTCAAAAAATGCATATTTTATTCCATGCCGCAAAGTAGATTATACTAGCAATATTGTAAAGTTGTTTTTCAAGGAGGTGGTTCATCTTTATGGGCTCCCTAAAATAATTGTGTCGGATAGAGATACTAAATTCCTTAGCCACTTTTGGAGAACCTTATGGTTCGACTAGGAACTAAACTATCTTTTTCTACTACTTTTCACCCAACAACTAATGGACACACTGAAGTAGTCAATAGATGTTTATCCACTTTGTTGAGGATCGTCCTAAAAGCCAATCGTAAATCTTGGGATGAGAATCTTCCTCACATTGAGTTTGCATACAACCGTGTGGTCCATTGTAATACCCAAATTTCTCCTTTTGAGCTTGTATATGGTTTCAATCCTCTCACATCTTTGGATTTGATCCCACTTCCTACTTTTAATTTTGTTCATAAGGAAGGGGTTTCTAAAGCCAAATTCATTAAGGATTTACATGAGAAGGTAAGACACCAAATACAAACTCAAAATGAAAAAATTGCCACATACAAAAACAAAGGCAAGAAAGCTAGGACAAAAGAACAAATGTAGCAAAAGGACAAAACCCTAAATGATCATGAACGATGAACCATGTTTTCACTAATGTAGCAAAAGGATAAAACCCAAATTCAGAATCTGCACCTAACTCTTACAAACGTGAAAGCATGGCCACCTTATGATGGATCCACTCCAAGCCCATTACATGGCCCATATTCAACTCAAAGCCCAAGCCCAATGAAAGGCCCAATAACTAGAAGTATGATGAGAAAGATTCAAGAGGGCTTACATCAAGATGGTAATAATCCTCAAGGGCTTCAAATGCTTTTCTCATGGGCTAAAGAGGACATCAAAATATGATGGGTTTCACGTAAAAACATTAGCACAGTCTTTTAATTTGGCCCCATGTTAGGCATTTCTTTCTAGAAATAATTGGCCAAAATACATTGATGATTAGCTTACAAATTGGGCTAATTCAAGCCCAATTGGAGGCTTGGAAGAGAATGATCTCAAAGCACATGTTACACATGGTGCCAAGGCATGAGATGTGTGAAGGACACTTTGGACAAGATTCTTGCATCCATTGCATCAACAGATCAGAGAGGCTTCTTATAGCCTAAGACAAGTTGCATTTCATTTCCACATTAATTTGTTTTAAAGAACTACTCAAAAAATAGTTTGTAGTTGTAATGCATAATGACTATGATTGATGAATGAATGGAAATAAAAATGATGTTGGGCTAAATGAGATTACGTGAACTATATGTGATCATTAAACCGTCATATGATAGTAGCAAACCAACATAAAATAGCAGTAGAAAAACTTAGTCAGATCCACCAAATTGACTTTAGACATAGACACAAATTTCAAACAAGAATACTGAGTACTCAAGCATAGACAACCACCATGTTCAATGGAAGCTCTCTGAAAAGATTTAAGTTCCCAACAACAACTCAATCAAATAGATTCCTATCCATATGCAATGCAGATGTGGTGTGAATTATGTATTCAAATGCAACTGCATAACTGAATATGCATGGAAATTAGCAATTTAAAGTGCTTTGTAGTCACCTGAATTGAAACATAAAATGCAAGAGGGAATTAAAACATAAATGTAGTGTAAATCCTCTTAAGAACCATTAATACTACTAAAATTAGATGGAAGTGCCCATGGAATCATGTGGCAGTAGAAAACTACTTGTGCATATTCATATCAAAGGGATTTAACGTAGAATTTTGAAGGCATAACATGTGTCGATGCAAAGAAACTCTAAGTGGGTTCAAATAAAGATGAATGAATGGATGCATGATATACTATGATAAAACTTATGAATGATGCGAAATGGTGAACCTACAAACCAAAAGATGTAAGTGAAGTGTAGTGAAAAGGTGAGTTGAGCTACCTCTGCAGATATTGAATGAATTTAAGATGGTGACGAATGAGTTCAAATGTAAGTAGAGTGTCAAAATGAAATGGAATATGCACTACATGAATTGAAATCCAACTAACTTAGTAAATTTCATATTAAAACAAAAATTGACAACAATTAAAATTTTGGAAGATAACAAAATGAAAGGAAGAAAAGGATTCAATCAAAACACTACTAGAAAGCTTGTGTCAAAACTACTCACTACTAGATGTTGAAGCTTCATGCATCAATTTGGAGGAAGGGAGATCTATGAATGCAATGGAATGAAGGAGATCGAGACAAGGTTGAAGGCTCTTGTAGCTATGAAGTGGTGTAGTGGAGATGAAGCTCTAGGAAGAAGACTATCCTAGGGAAGAAGGCTAAAGGAGCTAAGGGAGAAGCTTATTTTAGCATTGACTCTTAAGGCAATAGTGTGGAGTGATATCAACATCTAGTCTATTACCAGGCAAAGAGTAACATGAAATAAGTGGTGGAAGGCCCCATTTATAGTAGGATGGTTGACCAAAATGAAATACAAATGGAACATCAAATGAAATGTAAACTTGGCTTGGAAAGGAAGCTAACTCTAGATCTGTTTGATGCAAGGGAGTGAAGGATCATGTGCCAAGTGGCAAGTCATGCTCTCCATGCTTGCATAATGCATTCCAAGTGTGCACTCCAATTCTCCTCCAAGACATTCTCGGCCACAGCTTTCAATTGGGCTTGAATTAACCAAATTTGAAAGCTAATCAAAAATGTACTTTGGCATTTTATTTTATAATGCATGGCCTAACATGTGGCCCAAAATTAAAGACCCTGAGAATAATATTTGAAGCCCATGATGATTTTGGCCATCTTGAGAGAAGCTCATTTGAATCTTTCTTAGCATGCTTGTTATTATTGGGCCTTTGATTGGGCTTGGGCCTTGAGGTTCATGTGAGCCTAGGTTTGGGGCTAGGATGGACTTATCAACAGAGAACTCAATTTAAGAAAAAAAATCACAATAATATGCAGAATAGTAAACATGAAACTTCAAAATCACACACAACAATTTAAGTAGCAAAAAAGGATGCAATGAATTACTCATGGGTTCCCATACACTCAAGAAGACATCTCAAAAAATGTGCCCACTTTGGGGTCACATGGTTTCCAAGAGGAAACCTTTAATGGGTGCAGATTATGAATCCAAGATCAACCCCTTAACTCAAGAGTGCAAAACTAAATTGAAATTAGGAAAGCAATAAATGAAATTTGCAATGCTGCAAAAGTAAAAGCTGAAAACATAAAATGCAAGCTAAACATAAAGTAATGTGAGTCACAAACTGGAATCAAACAATTGTATTTCACTGCAAAATTTTTAAAGATTACACAAGTTTAAGAGAAATTCCAAAATTAAAATGGTCACTTAGCAATCCCTACCACTTTGTGCTCTTGATAAACCAAATTGCGTCACCTAATCTCTGAAGGCCACTTTGTCCTCATCAAAGAAAAGGAAATCTCCCCTTACAGCATACTCTACATCCCTTCCTCAAGAACACTCAAATATTCACCCTAGCCTCCCATTGTATTTCTTTCTTCGCACAATTTAGCGCTTACTCACAAAAACCTAATTCCTACCCTTAAAACCCCATCAGGAAAATAATCAAAATACGCAAAAACCTAACCCAATTCTCCCTTGCTCTTAAATTTCGAAACGTAGACCTTATGCCAAAGATTTTGCACCCCTAATAAACCTTCATCTTTCCATTGTTCGTTAATCTCTGATCACCTATAAATCTCTATCCATCTTGATCACGCATCACGCTTCAAATCATCTCCCTCCATAGCGAATCAGAATTTTTCTCCCATGCATCAAGCATTCACGCATATGAATTTCTCTTTCTTCGTGCTACATTAGTTCCTAGTTTGTGTAGCAACATCATGTTTTTTGGTTAGCGATGAGAAGCCCTCTCTTGATCACACATCACAAAGATCTGCCACTCTAACGAAATAATGTGTTTTGATGGGGTTTATATGCAAAGAAAAGAAAAAAGTGAGAGTAAGGGGTCCAAAACTTAATATAGCAAAAAGGATGGACTTCCTAACAAACTAATTGTATTAAAAAGGGAGTTTAAAAAGAAAAAGATTTTACCCATAACAAAATACTTTTAAAATCAACCTTTTTTTCATGTTTTTCCAAAAATTCTATTTTTCTACACAATTAACAAAAACTAGTTAATTCAAAATAAGCAAATATTTATTTAAACTAAAAAGAAAGTTTTAGAAAGAGAAAATGACCAAGGATGATTTTATAAGGTTTGGCTCTTTCTGTGAAGTATGGCTACATCAAGGATGATTTAGGTTGTCCAAACTTTCCCAATTAAGGTACAATTGAAGTCTCTTTGAAGGGCCACTTAAGCTTCTACTCTATACAAAAGAAATAACAACACATGTATCTATGCTTTTAACAATAGAAAATTACTTTAAAGAATTTTGTCCAAGACTAAGAAGGAGGAAGAAAAATTACATCTTTTTCTATATTCTTAACCTGGTTTTGGTGGCTTGATGGTTTTTTGTGAGAGAAATGTTCCTGTAGAGAACAAATAAGATATGTCAGACACAAGCGTTACCTTACTCCGGTCCGCAATCTACTTAGTAGGCTTCCTCCCAGCCGGTACATGTCCCATGTGGATATCTCAAAGTGAATTGGTTTGGACCCAAGGGGGGTTACCTGCAGAAGAGACTCTAATGCTCAAGTCAACAAAACCTCTTAGAAAGTCAAATCTCGTAATTAGGAGAGTAATGAATGCGTACATTTAATTCGTGGGATCCATGCATATTTATAGATTATTAATTATGTTTGGCCATGTCATGGGCTGTGCCCCTATTTGGGCTATAGGTGGGCTTGGGCCATAGCCCATGTCCCTTAGTTCGATCATCATGGGCCCTATGGGTCTTACCATTAAGGTTTTGAATTTGTTAAGTTCTTGCTTAGTTTCCTAAAGTTACTGACCTACACCGGTTACTCTTTAGTGGCTTAGGTCGGTTGCTCTTTTAGTAGGCCGCTGTTGCTCTTTTAGCGGCTTAGGCCGCTGTTGCTCTTTTAGCGGCTTTGGTCGTTGTTGCTCTTTTAACGGCTTAGGACGATTACTTTTATTTGCTTAGCATATATATGGTGATTGTTATTATTTGGCTAGGCCGGTTAGGTGTGGTACACCAGTCCCCCAGCCTTTGCTGGTATAGCTATGACGATAAAGGATGATAAGTGTTGGCGTGTTTGGCTAGGTCGGCTAGGTGTGGTACACCAGTCCCCCAGCCTTTAAATGTGATGAACAATGTTAAGGCTAAAAATGTGAAGAGGTTTATGGCAGGTGAAGGAGTGTTAGAAGTCTAATCCAAAGGGGTTTTGCGCCATCATTTTTTATGCTCATGACCTTTGGTGTGCCTTGTGACGATTGGTATGCGTTGTGACTTTTGGCGGGAAGAAGTTGTGACATTTGGAATTCATGTTTATAAATGAAGATGTTGTTGAAAATGTGCTCATGTTGCTTCATTTGTAAAAAAAATTGAGATTAGTTACTTTGTGTGCGTTAGAGCTGTCTGATATCTTCCTTATCTCCACCGTCATCCTGAAAAGAATCAGGTATGTCTAGTAGTAGTGATAGGGTTTCCTTGTCGAGTTCGAGTAGTGAGAGGTCTGGGGGGAGCAGGAGTAGTCAATCGGATAGTAGTGATAGGGGGAATCGGGAAATGTAGGGAGGATCCCCATGGAGAGGATAGTTGAAGTTAGGGAGGATCCACCTGAGGAGTTGGTGGAAAGCAGTTGACCGGCGAAGACGGATATGAGTGGGTTGCAGCAGACGTACGAACACAACAGTCGATATTTCGGTGGTCGCGATTGCTGAAGTCGTGGTTGAACTGTACGCCAATCTTTGAGAAAGGTACTCAAAGGGACATAGTGGTGCCAAAGAGGGTGACTGATATAGAATGTGTCTGCCATGGCTGAGAAGGTGCTGCTGAGGAGCTTTTTTACATGTACATGTGTCATTTCTCACAAATACACTTCCGGCTGCCGTTTAATGAATTTACCATGGGGGTGTTGTGGCTGTTGAATGTTGCTCCCACTTAATTGCATCCAAACAGTTGGGCGTACTTGCAGGCGTTTCGGCTTTTGTGTATGGCTTTGTATTTGCAACCTTCTCGCGTTCCCCTACTTTTCTGCTACGAGGCCGAGAAGTCCAACGACGTGGTTATCGCTTATAAGCCAGCCTGGTTTTAGCAGATTGGATGCTTTTACCCAATCTTTTAAACATTTTTCTGGATCGGTAACCCTTGGAGGTATAAGGTGATGGCGAGGGAGGAGTTGTCAGTGGCCAACAAGGAGGTGGTGGATGCAGTGATGCTTTTTTAGCGATAAGATGCCCACTAAGGGCTTAGTTAGGGTTTATAATTCGGTTCATCCGATTATAGATATTGAAGGTATCTTTTTGTAATTTTGAGTGTTACTTTATGTTTGAGTGTTCTGACGGTTGTATGTTGTGGGTTGCAGGTCATATGGCAGAGATGGTAAAGAAGAATTTGACACTCTTCCAAGCATTGCGGAAGGAGAAGGCGACTAAAGCTAGAGCCATTCAGAGCAATAAGGTTCCTAACTTGCAAGAGTCACTAGTAGACGTGCATGTGCACGATGGAACGAAGAGGAGGGCATAGCTACCGGCTAGGCCTGATAAAGGAAAAGATGTGAAGAAAGTGCGGGCCGCCTTGATGGGGCCGAGGTCGTCAAGTGAAGGTAAAGGACTGGAGGCTGGCTTGATTGAGCTTCCGGAGACAACTGTGCGAAAAGACATCGAGATCAATATGTCGGAATCGCTGATTGATTCAATTGATAATATAGAGCCTAATGCTTTAGTGAAGGCTATGGTTGAGTTGAGCAACAAAATGCTGATACTAGGCCGGCGGGTGGGATCTTTATATCAAAGAGAGTTGAAGGAGGGGAGCCGAGCGAGGAAGGAAAGGTTGACAAGTATGCCGAGGAGAAAGAGGCCTAGAAGAAGGAGAAAGAGGAATGGGAAGAAGAAAGGAAAAGGATGGCAATTTGGAAGGTATGCTGCCTAGACTCGGAAGAAAAGTTGAAGGGCCGGATTGCGGATTTGGAGGCCGATTATGATGAGGTGAAAGAGAAATATGACGGGTTGGAGGTGGAGATGGAAGATTTGAAGAGCTATGTTATCCAGGAGCATATAAACGACTTCTAGAAGGGTTTAGGCAAGCAACCTTTTTCTATAAGGATGTTGATGTTAATAATGTGAGGTTTGATGTAAATAAGGATGTGGTGGATGGTGTGCTTGTGGATGAGGCATAATCTAGTCCCGAGGAGGATGCGGGGAAGAGGACGAAGGAGGTGGATGTGAACGTTGATGGTGAAGCTGCAAAGGATGCTGACCAAGAGGCGACCTAGAACCGTTATTTTAATACTTCAAATTTGATGTTGATTCTAAGTTTGTAATAAACCGTACACTACTTACTTTTGTGCTAATGTGACGAATACTTTGTGTATGCTTTGTTGTTTATTTGATATCGTTAACTCGTGTTATAACGACGCGTTTATGGTATGATATAATCGTGAGTGGGAGTTTGATGTATGTACTGTTTGCTTTAGGGTGTTTAGTTCGATAAGAAACATTACGGTAAGCGAATGCGATTTTGCACTAAGGGTGTTCGACCCAGGCCACTTATGTGTGGTAAGGGTGGGGAACTTAAAACAAATTAAAATCAAGTTAAGGGTGTTCGACCCAGGCTGCTTACTTGTGATAAGGGTGGGGAACTAAAAACGAATTAACATCAAGTTAAGGGTGTTCGACCCAAGCCGCCTACTTGTGGTAAGGGTGGGGAACTAAAAATGAATTAACCGCAAGTTAAGGGTCTTCGACCCAGGCTGCTTACTTGTGATAAGGGTGGGGAACTTAAAACGAATTAACATCAAGTTAAGGGTGTTCGACCCAAGCTGCTTACTTGTGATAAGGGTGGGGAACTAAAAACGAATTAACATCAAGTTAAGGGTGTTCGACCCAGGCCGCTTACTTGTGTTAAGGGTGGGGAACTTAAAACGAATGAACATCAAGTTAAGGGTGTTCGACCCAGGCCGCTTACTTGTGGTAAGGGTGGAGAACTTAAAACGAATTAAAAGTAAGGCCAGACGTAGTCGTGAGGTTAAGAACCCTTTGTTTTATTCATGAAATTTGGGGTGCCTCGTTAAAACCTCCCAGGCCAAAACCCTCCTTAGGGAAAAAAAGACCAGGTGAGGAAAAAGAGTACACCTAGGGTTACAAGTATTCGGTACAATACATGTCTTTAACTGAAATAAAACTTGAGGTGGAACACATTCCATGTATTGGGTATCTCTTCCCTTAATAATTGTTCAAGCTTATAGGCTCCTCAAACATCTTCACGTATTCGGTACCGGCCGTCCCAATTGGCGGAGAACTTGCCCTCCTTCTTTCTTGCACTACTGGCCATTCTCCAAACTAAGTCTCCCTCCGCGAACGATCTTGGGTGTAGGTTCGCAATATATTTTCTGGCTGCTCTCTGTTTGGCAGCTAGGTTGCGTATCTGGGCTTTTTCTCTTAACTCGGGTAGGAGCTCAAGGTGTGTGCTCATGTTTTGGTGATTTTGAACTAGGTCGTAAAGTTCTAGGCGTAAAGATGGTTCACCAATTTCAACTGGTATCATGGCATTTGTGCCATATAGTAGGCTGAATGGAGATTCGTTTGTTGTTGATTGAGGGGTACACTTGTAGGCCCATAACACTTCCACTAATTCTTCTGGCCATCGGCCCTTGGCGTTGTCCAACCGTTTATGCAATTCTACCAGTATAACCTTGTTTGCTGCCTCGGCCTGTCCATTGGTCTGTGTTCAACGCAGGTGATTACATGTTTGATGCCTAGGCCAATATAGAATTTAGCAAGTTCTTTGACTATAAACTATCAGCCATTGTCGGTGATGATTGTATGCAGGACGCCATACCGGCATATGATATCCTTCCAGACGAATTGTTGAACTTGTTGGGCTGTAATGGTGGCTAATGGTTTGGCTTCTATCCACTTGGTGAAGTAGTCGACGGCTACTATCAGGAATTTTACTTGGCCTTTGCTCGAGGAGAAAGGGCCGAGAATGTCCATTCCCCACTTTGCGAATGGAGCTGTTTCTATTTTTGGTGAATGAGGTTGCCATGTTTCTTGCAGGGTATGAATCTTTTGACAAAATCGTGGCAGTCGGCCTCCATGGTCGGCCAGAAGTAAATGACGCGAAGTATTCTGGTAGTCATGGTGCGTGCGCCGGAATGGTAGTCGCATATGCCTTCATGTAACTCTTTAATGATGTACTGAGCTTGTTCTGCAGTGACACATTTAAGAAGTGGTTGGCCATATCCTCGTTTGTACAGGTCATCGCCTATCATCGTGTACCTGGCGGCTTTAGTTATCCAACTCCTATCGGTGTCAGGTAGGGGTTACCGGTTTGGAGGTATTGGATGTAGGGAGTTGTCCAATTCTGGGCTTGGTGTTAGGTTAGGGTATGACAAGTGTGTGTGATGGAAGGAGCGGATAGCGTCTGCTGCAATAATGATCGGTGGCGGCTTTTTAGCTTGGTGCGGGCTAGTTTGGATAATATGTCACCTCTCACGTTTTCAGATCTGGGGATGTGTTGGATGCGAACTTATTCGAAGGCGGATTGGACGACTTTCCGGACCAGGTGATAGTATTGTAGAAGGGTAGGGTCTTTGATTTGGAACTCATCATTTAGATGGCCGACAGTAAGCTTGGAATCGGTTTTGCATGTGAGTGATTTAACACCCACTTCACGGGCGAGAGATAAGCCGACAAGGATGGCTTCGTATTCGGCTTGGTTGTTAAACGTCTTGAAGGCGAAGTGGAGGGATTTTTTGATGAGGATATCGTTGGGGCCTTCTAGCACGATGCCGACACCTGCCCCTTTTGTATTTTTTGAACCATCAACATAAAGTGTCCATTGGTCCTCTTTGGGGGTTCGTTGGAGATCGTTGACAAAGTCTAGGAGGCATTGAACTTTAATGGGGCCGTGAGGTTCGTAACGGATGTTCAATTCGGATAACTCAACGACCCAAGACGACATCCGCCCCGCAAGGTCTGGTTTCTGCAATATCTTCTAGATAGGGTAGTCAGTTTTGATGATAATGTTATGAATTTGGAAATATGGGCGTAGGCGTCGGGTTGCGTGTACTAGGGATAGGACTAATTTTTCTAGCATCTGGTATCTGGTTTCGGGATCACTGGGAGGCCAATCCTAGGAGGATCACTAGGAGCATGACAAAAGGGAAGGCATTATCCTCTCTATCTTTATTTTGCATTTCTTTAGTTTCAATTTCTTGAAGTTGGTTGTGGTTGACTATTTTGAGTTGACTTGTTGACCTTGATTTAAGGGTGTACTTGTTGACCCAAGATTAGCTTAACCTTAAACCAACATGCTAATAAATTCCTTAATTTGCTTTTTGTAGGAATAAAAAAGGAGGAGGACTACATGGGAAACACTTGGCGTCCTAAGGGAGAGAAGGAACAAGACTTTCTAGAAGCATCTAGAAAGGGGAGGCCCACATGCCTTGGACACCAAGTCTTCTAGAATGTTCTAGAACCCTCCTTTGGGAGCCTTGGCCATGAAAACTTGCCACCTAGGAGGCTTGGACGAAATTTCTCCCATGTGCACCCTATGTTGACCTACTTTCTATAACATGCTAGGTTTCTTTTGTAACCTTCTACTTTGTTGTTTTGCTAAGGGGCCCCTAGACTTGTCTATTTAAGGGGACCTCTAACACTTGTAGAGGGGTTGAACATTTTGGAGAATTTATACACTT
>Ga0209589_1006382_pt1 | contig 19533 bp, 9 predicted proteins | sample CowpeawhiteBW_FD_187525 | JGI IMG/M metagenome (GOLD analysis project Ga0209589, IMG submission 187525) | Root nodule microbial communities of legume samples collected from California USA - Cow pea white BW (SPAdes) (version 2) | ecosystem: Host-associated > Plants > Roots > Nodule | place: USA... | reverse complement strand
TAATTTTCAAAAAAAAAATTAAAAAAATTTAAAAAAAATTTAAAAAAAATTTAAAAAAATTTAAAAAAATTTTTAAAAAAAAATTAAAAAAATTCAAAAATTCAAAAAAATTAGAAGCTGACACGTGACATATCCTTAACACCTTTAACTCTATACTAACGGAATGGGCCTAATTGTTACACATTTTCAAAAATATGGACCTAATTGAGACTAAAAAAAATCTTAGGACCTATTTGAGATTTTTCAACAAAAACATGGACGAGGGGAGTATTTTAACCTTTATTTAAAAGAGTTTCACATTGTTATAATTAATATTTTTCCTAGAATATTAAATATGATATAACTTTATTTTCTCTTTCTTTTTTTCAATAATTAATTTTCATCAACAATTTTGAAACTAAAATATTATATAAATTAAAAATAGTTTTAACGTTTAATATTTATAAAAAATTATTATAATTATTTTTTTTAGCAAGCCAATTCCTATTTTACTTTTGACTTAATTAGTAATCTGAGATTTATATTTAGACATATTGTTAGACCTTAAGAACAACTAGAGGTAGAGTAAACGAGTCATGAGTAGATGAAATGCATGATTATGTTGGATAGACGAGTTGGGTATGGGTAGACAAGGTGAATAGTGGTTAGACGAGTCTAGCGTTAGATGAGTGGAGCATTAGACGCTCAAGGACGTTAGACGTTGTGTGAACAACATCCATCGTGGTTGACGTTGCATGACTGAGCTTGTTAGACAAGGTCTTGTGTTTAGGAAAAGCTAGAAATAAATACAAAGGAAAGACATGTGGAAGATAGAGAAAAGATTTAGAGGGAGAATGTGGCCTAACATTTTGATATGTTCTTGTCTTTTCTCAAGATAAAGCTAACCCAAACAATAATATGATATTGTTTTGTCCCCCTAGAAAGGCAATATCAGACTATATTAGGTTGAAGGAAGCTTAGTAACAAGTCTTATTTTCCCACATTTGTCAAGTTCTCTTCCTTTTCGATTCTTCTCTTCTTTGCTCATGTTGGTTGTGCTTGTTGAGTCACAATGTAGGGGTTTGATGTGCTTAGAATCTTTGTCTGAGGAAGGTTATGTGTGAAAGGAAGTTGAGTTGAGCTTGTACCCATGTTGTGTACTTGTGAGAAGCTGAGTTGAGAAGTAATGGAAGCTAACGATGGTTGCAGGCTTATATATGATGTTTTGTTTAGTGGAAGTGATTCTAATATTGCGGATAATGTCTTGGTGTGTCATATATATATATATATATATATATATATATATATATATATATATATATTGATGTTTATCTTGTTATTCATGCTAGATGATAAAGAGATGTACGGGTGACAAAACGGGTTAGCCTAGCCCGGCCTGTTTTCACTCGCCCTACCCCTACCCCGCTAAAAATAGGCCAGGTTGGCAGGATGGTTCGCTAGCCCACCACTTTTTTTTTTTAATTTTTAAATTTTTAAATTTTTATTTTTAAAATTTTTATTTATAAAATTTGTTTGTATTTATAATTATAAATAAATATTTAGAGCATACTTAATCATACAAATATTTTCTAAACTTTTAATTGATCAAATAATATTTTAATTGGATACATTAAAATAATTATTACATTTACATGTTAAATTACTCTATTATAACTAATAATTGGAATTTAATTTGTAAGTGTTAATCATTTAAATTATAATAGTATTACATATATACATTTATACAAAACTATAATATAGAAAAAATATTTTTTTAATTATTTTTAATTTTAAAAAATTAAAAAAATCAAATCAAATAAAAATGGGCTAGCAGGCTAGGGTCGGGTTGGCCCGCCAGTTTAGTGGGCTAGGTGGGCCGAGTTAAAACAGGTTGGTGGTTTGAAAACTCCAACCCGACCCACCCTTTTCTTGGTGGGCTAGCGGGTGAGGCCTGCTTTGACACTTCTAAAGAGATGAAGTTTATGTGTATATGTTGTATTTTTGTTGAGCATGTCAGTATGCCATAACATGTTGGTACAAGGATTTAATGATGTGTTGAGAATGTGGTGGTGTTTGCATGAAATGCTTGAATGTTGTGTTGTGTGACGACATGAACTTTGTTATGGTTGCCACCATGTGTTGCATTGCAAATAGGGGATTCTAGTGGAGGACTCTGAGTGGTTCTAGCTAAAACCTATTAAGGTATGGTTTTGGGGGTAATACTAGAGGGATGAGATAGGTGAGCCATAATTGAGAAGAGGAAGTGTGGAGTATAAAATTGCTTGGTTGGGAGGATATCAATGAGTAAGCCAAACCAAACACCTAACATTGGATGCGAGATTTGATGGGCAAGTGTTAATCTAGTGGGGGACCAGACACGGTACCCATTAAATAACCTTGAGCCATTAGACGACATGTACTAGTAAAAAATCTTGAGCCATTAGATGATCCTGTGAGAGGCAATTATGAACTCATGCCATGGTTGTGTAGAGTCACTAGAATATATGTAAACTGGGGTTGAGTAGTGCCAAGGATAAGCTAAAAACTACCGAGATGCTTGAGTAAGGGTGTTAGGCTAGAGGCTCAAAGGGGAACCAAGTGAGTGGTTCATGGCAGTTCCACATATATAGTGATTGTTGGTGAGACTGAGTAAATCTTGGACAAATGTTACTTGTGTAGGCATGGTGAGCATGTTGTGGTGACTGCATTGATAGGTATTCCAAGGGAGAATGACTCTCATTGCAATGGTGAAAGGGCAAAGTAAATAGGTTCCAGAGAGAGCTATCATGACTCGAGTAGACACATATTATCAGTTAGAGAAAGGTGGCTATAGTGTGAAATCCGCACGAGGTCTAGGTGGTAAGTAGTTGTAACATGAAAAAAAGGGATGAACTGACATGCAACATGATTAACCTTGTTACAAGGGTTGCGACTTGGGCTTCTTTCAACTTGGGACCATGTAGAGCCCAAGAGTGGCATCTTCAGAAAATTTATTGGCAATATAGCATACTTGTGACAAGTGCATGACTCTTGTTGGATTTACTTACCTATATATATACCTTTGGGATATTTGAAATCACATCATATTTTAAACATTAATATCACCAAAAATCCATTATTTATAATAGATGACACTATGAAGAAAATAAGACAAGAATGGACAACATATCTATTAGAATGATGAAGTTAGGACTCACAAAAGCATTAAGATTTTGCTTGAAAATTGCCCATGACAAGATTTTGATTATGAAAGTTTTAATTTTGTCTTAATAGTTTTACTTTGGTTAGCTTTAGTGTTAATAGTTACATTCTGTGTTAATAACTTTAGTTTTGATATATAATATGTTCTGATAATTTTTTTTGAGTTGTGTTGAAATATTTTATGCTTTTTAGGTTTGGGTAAATTGTAAATATAAACAAAACTTAAAGGACAAAACATTTGACGTCAAATGTTATCCAATTTTAGTTTGAAAAGACGCTAATTTGACAATAGTGTATTGTGACATCTATTGTTAAGGAACGTTGGACCCTTACTTGACCGACGTTCTTAAACGTCTGTTTTGAATTCCAACATCAATTTGACGTTTCTAGATAAAACGTCAAAATAAAATAAAAATTAGCAGGCGTCAAATGCTATTTTTGTGTTAGTGATAAAAACAAAGTAAATCGTATGATTAAATATATACACTAAAATACTAATTGAATATTTTTTATATATATTATACTATTTTTACTTTATGCGTAAATAAAAAACGTCTATTTTTATGTATGTTATACTATTTTTATTTTAAACATAAATAAAAAATACAAAAGAATTATACCTCTTTAATCACTAATAATATTATTAATTATATTTCTATTTTCAGAAGAAAAAATGTAAAAGATAATAGATTCAACAATAGAGGTGGAAGTAAAACTTCCGAATAAGATACATCTCTTGCGGTACAAAGCGGAATTTTGCAGAAAATCTTCAAATAGAATTCGTTCTTATTGAAAAAATTAGGTATATTAAAGTGGCAGCCATTGATAGTGAGTGACTTTTATAGGTTCAACTACTCTCACCTACCACTTTTCTTGTTACTTACCCAATTACCCCAGTCACATGTAATCTTTTATATTAATAATATTAAGATCGGTTTCGTTTTCAGAATACGATAATGAGATAAAAACATGACTCTCTTTGACAGAGAAGACAATAACATGACAAGAACAAGAAAATTTTAATCTTTGATGCTTCATGCACATTATATAGTATATTAAGATAATAATACTATATCATTTAAATAAATTATGTTTAAATGATACCTTTTTTATTTTCTAAAATTACATATTTTTTGTATAAATTATGAATTAACTAAATTATAGAAAATTATAATTATTCATGTTTTGTAAGCATATTTTGTATACAATCTTCAAACGGTTTTCTGCAATCTGTAATAATATTGTTAATTTTAACCAAACAATAAATTCTTGTTTATTTATCCCACAAAGTTTATTGTTAAATTTATGCAACAAGCACTTAATGAATGGAAAATACGACAAGACAAACCTAACCATATATACAGAAGCATGTTAAAAGCTAAGGAGATATATCATTTGATTTATAATCTAGAGGTTCACATGACTTGTTTTTCGACAAACACAATAAAAGGAATTGTACAATACGATTTATTTGGATTCTAACATTTTCACTTAATTTATATGATAACTATTAATTTAACAGAATACGATGCCTTTGAACGCCATTGATTACGAAATACGTGTTCTCTACAACTTCTTTAAATACGTGTTCTCTACAACTTCTTTCTTCTCAGAATCAAAACATATCAGAAAATTTATCAAAAAAATAATATCTGCTTTTGTTTTTAGTTTTAAAATTTATTATTATTTTTGCATAGACTAAAGGAAAGTATAAAAATTATTTACACTATCAATAAAAATGATTTTATTGCAACTAGGTTCAGATACAGATACTTCCGCCAAACAAAGTGCCGATCCGTCAAATTTGAAAAGTTTTTAAATAAATTATTTTCTGAAAAAAATATGTTCTCTTTTTTAAATTACCTAAATAAAATTTTATAATCGAAAAATCGAAAATTAACTGATAAATTACATAATTTAAATTCCAATCACGTTATTTTATATCTTTATACATCACAGTACAAAAATGACAGTCTTTTGTACTTCTACTTTAATAAATTAATTTTTGGAAGCCATACCAAAATGAAATGGAGCACTGAATATAATACGTCATAACGTCAAATTCGACTGACTCACTGGTCTATTTGATTCCATTTATTTGTTATTCCTAACAAAAAATAAAAAATGACAAAAAATTGAATTACACACGTTTTGATTCAATTTCAACAGAATACAATTTTATAGGTGGATGAAAAACTTTTGTTAGAATTAAGCTTAAAATATAAGTAAAAAGGTATAAAACACATTAATAAAAGGTGTTAAAAATGTTTTCATTTTATAATTAATTTTTTTAAAAATTAGGAATCACCCATAAGCATATTCGACATTTTAGTATCAAGATTATAGTTTTTTCTTCATTTTTCCGCTTTTTTGTCCAATAATTCTGATTTGATTTTCAGATACATAGATTCATCACAAGCAAAAGTATCTTTTAAAAACACCACCTACCTCCATTCATTCATCACTCGCTCTCACAAACACATACCAAAACAAAAACCTTGGTGGCGGATACTCCTAGGGACTCTCCCTCTCTTTCTCCCTTAAAAGCTAAACTTAACATAACAACTCAACCCAACCCCTCCGACAACACATCACAGCCACCAACCGCAACACAAGAGAAGCCCAAGCTCTTGTGTTCCGTTTTTTTCTTTCACATTCATTCGTTCCTTTTCTTTCTTTTTCTGTGTCTTTCTCAGATCTCGAAAATGCAGAGCGCGGCTTTCACTCTCTCTCCGTCGCTCTCTCTTCCTCTCCGCAACACTTCTCTAAACGCTTCTAGACCTTCTCTCCCTGTCAGACTTTTCGCCAAACACACAGAAGGCGTGAACTCCAATGGCGCCTCTTCCACTTCTTTCCTCCGCCGATCTTGGACTCTCTCTTCTTCCTCTTCCTTCAAGTTCCGCCCGCTCCCTCCCTCTCCTCCGCGCGCCGCGGAGAACGCAGTTCCCGACAGCGCGCCAGCCGAGAATTCGCTCTTCAAAACACTCGAGCTCGGCTCCTTGTTTGGCCTCTGGTACCTCTTCAACATCTACTTCAATATCTACAACAAACAGGTACTTCACCAGATCTCTTCTTTTATGAAACAATTGAAAAACGATTTTGCCGAAACGTTGTAGTTTGCCAAACACGTTCTTAGATTTGTCGTAATTTATAGCGCAAAACTTAAAGGTGTTTCCGTGTGTGTGTGTGTGTGTTTTTTGTTGGAATTAGAGTTTCACTTCGTTATTCAGCTTTGATATTTGATAATAACTTGGTGAAACTTCAATTCTGATTGATAATCAACACTTGTGGAACTGTATGCTTCTGAGTTTTGAGTTGTCGATAGTGATAGAATCCTGTAAGTGGATATTTCGATTGTGGTTTTGGATTCTGTGATAATGTTCAGGAATTGTAAACGGCAATATTTGTTTGATGCGAATTTGAATTTAATTTTGGCTTGATGTGTGTGTAGTTTTGGTTTTATTTTGGCTTCTGTTGTTTGTAGGTGTTGAAGGCGTTTCATTTTCCGGTAACTGTGACTGTTGTTCAATTTGCCGTTGGGACTGTGCTTGTGGCGTTTATGTGGGGTTTGAATCTCTACAAGAGGCCGAAGATCAGTGGTGCTATGGTATTTTGGTCTCTCCCGTGTTGAATTTGTGTGTTTATTTTATTGTGTTTTGTGTTGCTAAGGTAGAATATTTATGGCAGCTTGGAGCGATTTTGCCACTAGCTGTGGTACATACTTTGGGGAATCTTTTCACTAATATGAGTCTTGGGAAGGTGGCCGTGTCTTTCACTCACACTATCAAGGCCATGGAGCCTTTCTTTTCAGTGGTCCTTTCTGCCATGTTCCTTGGAGAGGTTAGATATGTAGTTCAAACTATCTTGCTGAATGGGATTAATCGAAAATAATTTTTCCTATGATAGTTAGCTGCTTGTGCTGTGGTTTGAACCGTCTTTATTGTTCATGAAATTGACGATAATTATCATGTTGGTATATTTTTCATATGAGAAATGACAAATGCTTGTGAGTGTCACACTTTCTAACATCTTTACTATTAATTGGAATTTATGAAAAATGACAAATTTTTGTTGGTATCTATGATGATCTTTGTAGTTTTGAAGAAATTTTAATAACAGGATATTGAACGGTAGAGAGAGAGTATGTTGCTAACACTCCTCTTCTCATAAAGTAGTTTGTGAATTGTTATAGGTATTCTAGGCCTTTCCTCTAAAGGAAAAATAGAAATATTTGGTACATTGAGAATTAATATTCTTCGATCTTATTCTATGTCTCTCTCTCTTAGTTTCCTACACCGTGGGTGGTTGGTTCCCTTGTGCCTATTGTTGGTGGAGTTGCACTGGCGTCTGTTACTGAGGCCTCTTTCAATTGGTAAGATCTCTGTTCCTTGCCTTGTTCCTTGTAGAGAAAGAAGACAGGTTAGTTGATGGGATTTGGAAAGAGAAGTTTTGGTCTTGCAAATTGTAAATGCTTTGGTGGAATGGTATACAGGGCCGGGTTTTGGAGTGCAATGGCATCAAATGTGACAAATCAATCCCGTAATGTTCTTAGCAAAAAGGTTATGGTTAAGAAAGAGGTATAATGATCTGTGACCACTTCCAAATGTTGACATATTTCATTGTTTATATCCATCTTTACATTTCATAACAGGAAATAACAATAATGTTTTCTTCTCAGGATTCTATGGACAATATCACTCTCTTCTCTATAATAACAGTAATGTCCTTCTTCTTGTTAGCACCAGTGGCTGTCTTCATGGAAGGTGTCAAATTTACCCCTGCTTACTTGCAATCTGCTGTGAGTAACTTGATGGTTAAAATATATACTATTGTCGTTACCATTGCTACAGTCAAAATATATAACTGTGTTGAGTTTGCCAGTATTAATGCACATTTCTTGACAGGGATTAAATGTTAAACAACTTTACATCAGATCTCTTCTTGCCGCACTCTGTTTCCATGCGTATCAACAAGTGAGCCTTGCTTTTCTATGCATTATGTTTTTACTTTTTGAGATGCTTTGAAGTTGCAAGTTTGCAACTTGCTTGCACCTAGCAAGGGAGGGGGTTAGATGGTCTAGTGGAGATTGAACCCTCCAACATCAACTTCTGTTCAATGGTGCTTTTATGTTGTTCCCAGGCATTTTTAATCTTTTGACTGCAAGATTAAATATAATTAACCATTCCTTATTGGGAAACAGTAAATTGTATGATGTGAAATGCTTAACATAGTACTAATAGAGTAAACTCCCTGGTATTTCTCTCACGGTGTACTTAGACGACCAAGAATATTTTAGAGAAGTTAAGCAACAGTGCGACTATTATGCTTTGAGATATATTATGTGCTTGCATTCTTTTGTGTTAGTGAAAAGGGGTATTTACTTATCGGGCTGTTAACTATTTCAATTGAATTAGAAAGATGACTTTTTTTATCTGAAGAATTGGGTGCTTAATAAATAAATATTTTTTCATGCTATAAATAAAAATCCAAGATTTAAATTACGATTCTACTCGTTGCTTCTTGTTTTCTATGCCCTAGACAAGGTCTTGTACTATAACTGGTTACATGGCTCTGTAATAGTTAAATGGTGTTTTGTATCCTGGAATGATATACTGATGATTTTCTGTGAATGGGCTTGCAGGTGTCTTATATGATATTACAAAGGGTATCACCTGTTACCCACTCTGTGGGCAATTGTGTGAAGCGAGTTGTGGTCATTGTGAGCTCTGTCATTTTCTTCCAAACACCTGTCTCACCTGTGAATGCTTTTGGTAAAGTTGCTTCTTTTTTGTTTGAACTGGAGACATTTGTCCTTAAAATTTCTTAACTATTCAATATCACTATTCACTCCCGTTGCTACGATTTTTTTCCCTACAGGTACTGCTATAGCTCTTGCTGGCGTGTTCCTCTATTCAAGGGTGAAGCGAATTAAGTCAAAGCCAAAAACAGCTTAATTTTCATTGGTGAAATTTTGTTAGGTGCATCTCGAAAAGCCAAATAGCTGCAACCAGGAATTCTAATTTCTTTGTAGGGGCGATATAGAGAATATGAGGATTACCTTTATTTACCCTCGTTTGTCCTTTTTTTGTCTTGTGGATTTTATGTCTGAGTAAGTACCTATTGATTTTGCTCCACGAAAAAAAATATATTTTGGACAAATACCACTGCAAGGTGTGTTTTGTTATGAATCATTTTAGTATGTAATCAGCCATAAATTTTCTAAATGTCTGCAAGTTTTATCAGTAATGTTGCGTACTGAGTATTCTTTTTTACTGATCCCTGTGCATTAAATTGTGAATCTAATTGCATCTGAGTTCTGGTTGTCTTAAACTGTTTAGTCAAGATTTAAGATGCAACCACAACACTATTTTTTGAGTACAAATTCTGCAGTGTGGCTTCGGCAAGCCATATTTCCAGTAATACCACATCAATGGTACAGAGAAGACCCAAAAATGTCAGAGGCAAAGTGTACATGAGGCCAAAAACCTAGAGTTTTTATATGTCCCGGTAGGGTAATGCGGTTCTGAAGTTCAAATAATAAATAGAAGAAAATATACTATCAAAAGAGGATTGAAATGGTATTTAAATAGAATTACGTATACACTATAAGAATCTTATTGAAAGCCTATAAAAGCGGATCCTCGTGTGCACACTTCCAATTCTTCCTTTCAAGAGGGTATTATTAGATGACATCGAGGTCTTCATATGTGAAGATTGATTTGAAGAAGAGTCAGAAGATGAATTAGAATGAATTGGAAAGTGAAATGTGTTTTTTTTAAGAGATGTGTGAAAGTTTGTCAATGATTTGAATAATGTGATAAATAAAAAATAAAGTTTTAATAGATTAGAATGTAAGTGTAATAATCCAGAAGCAATACACAACCATGGGAATGTAAGTCTGTCCTATATACAAACTATGCACCTCTCAATGCTCCTAGATCATGTATCTTGGAATCCCGACCCTAAAGAAGTTTTAGAGCCCACTAGATGCTGATATGAACAAGTATTGCAGGTACTATCGTAATAATGACCATACAACAGATGAATGCTCAAACCTTAGAGACAAGTGGAAGAGCTTATCAGGATAGGACATCTTAAGCGCTTTGTCAAAAGAGAAGATGAAGGAACATCGAGGCATGATAAAGCCAGGTATCATAAGTACGACAATAGAAGGGATGATAGACGACAAGATTGTCAAGAGGATCGACAACAAGACCAAAAGAACAAAAATACCATTATAGTAGGATGATAGGTGGCAAGGCTGGTAAGATGAGAGACTACCCTTGAGAGGTGTCATCAACACCATATCCGGAGGGTTTGTCAGAGGAGGCTCTTCGTCAAGGAAGAAGCACTTGTGGGTCCTACAAAAAGCAAATACCCCATCACAAAGTGAAGTTTTACCCTGTACGCTTTAATTGTACTTTCTTACTTTGAGAGTGTTTGTTGTTATTTTATTTGAGAGTTTTTAATCCCAGGAGAAAATTAAGAAGGTGATACATGGAGAGGTTGAAATTTATGGTGACTTGAAGAGGTTGATACTCGTTGTAACCTAAAAAGGGAGATACATGTTCTAGTCAAGAGTGTTGATTAGTTAATATCTTAAATGGGTTGCTTAAGAGACTAACATTGTATGTTATTTTCTATCGCTTGCATCTATATATATATATATATATATATATATATATATATATATATATATATATATATATATATATATATATATATATATATATATATATATATATATATTTTGTGTGTGAGAGAGAACATCATATGTTGGTAGCATGGTTTTTTGAACTTGTCACGGTTGTACGAATCTTTGTAGCACTTGTTATTCTTCTTGAGGACTTGCCTAATTTCTTGTAGTATTAATCTAATGTTAGTTTGTCTACTTTCGCCTTTTATAATTCAACCATGACTTGTATCTCTAACAAAAGGCTTATTCTTGGTCATGATCAAATGTTATCTCTGGCTTCTATCTAACAACAAGATCACTTTGTTTGTTATAATTAGCACTTAGGTGTTAAATGATAATACTTAAAAGATTAAAAATTTTTGTGCGATAAGAACTTAACCATTTTTACCTTAGCAATACACAAACATAAACATACATATATACATATTAGTACAACAAGTATTTTGTCATATTTTATATTTAGTGCAACATGAAAAAAAAATTACAATATTTGTACACAATTTTTAATTTAGTTAAACTTGTTTGAACTCTGTTCATTGTTAATGTAATTGAACACGCGTTTGGTCTTAAATAAATATTATATGTATTTATTGAAGAAAATAAATTAATGTTAATATACAATTAATCTTGAAGGGAGCTTTTTACTCTTTGTTTTTTGTTTTGTAAATGTAAAACCCTTACTGGTTAAGTTTAATTGCATATTAACATTAGTTTTTCCTTAATAAATACACATGACAATTACTAAAGATTAAACACCTTTAATGGAGTTCAAACAAAATTAGTAGAATTAATTTTTTTTGTAATATGATGGTAATTTATTTATTGTACTTAAATACAAAATATGTTAATACTTGTTGTACTGAAATAAATATTTACTCTATATAGAAATATGAAACTTGTAATTTAATTTGTTTTCTATAGAAAATGTTGGTGCAAGGTGACCCTAGAAAAGGGGGAAGGGTAGGGGGTGTGAATAGAGCCTGTAAACATTTTATAACCATTTCATGCAGACCTAATATAAATAACATAAAGAGTAAGGTAGAGAAGAATGCACACAAGGATTTATATTGGTTCATGTCACACCTACATCTACTCGCTTAAACACCATACTTAAGAAGTTTCACTAATCAAATGCCTTGAATATAATGAGTATCAACCTCTCCAGGTTACAATGAGTTTAACCGTTGATCTGAACCAGTATAAATACTCTTGTGCTCTCCTACAATGTGCTTTCCATTTAGAACATAGTCTGTCTAGTCTCATAACACTTTGTTTTACTATGTTTACATCTTTCTCTACTAAATATATCCCCACTTAATGCCTAAAATGAGGTCATAGGTCTTTATTTATAAACTGTCCAAGGCGGTGCTCCACTCTAGCTTTGGCGCTTGAGTCATAGAGATTTTATTCCAGATCTTTCCTAACTGTCTTTCTTAGGGCTTAAGCCAAACTTTTTGGGCTCAAGTTGTAAATGTGAAATTCTAGATATTTCCAAAGGTGGGTGCTTGAGGTTTCCTCATTATTAGGGTTTCCTTAATCGCCTTTGTAGCACTCAACACAATTTTCCCAAAATTGACTGATTTTAACCTAATTTATCTATTTTTTAACTTTAACTATCTTCTGATGCTTAAAACTACAAAATAAGCTAAATAGGGGTGAATTAAGCAAAATTTAAACAAAATAAAAACAATATAAGTGCTAAAATGATTTAAAATTCGCTTAATTTATGCATTTATCACTACACTCCACTTTAAGTATGTTTTTGTCCTCAAACAAAGCACAAAATCAATTTGTAAAGAATGGTTCATTGTAGATATCACCACTAAAGGAACAAAGTAGTTTTTTCATTAGTTGGCACAAGAACTCGTATCAAATCTCAAGGCATTGCTGACAATACTAAATGGTGTCCATTCAAAATATTAAGATAAAAATGCAAAATCATTACACAATTTTGGTTCTCATTTAAATGAAGAAGATTTTCCTCCCCAGCTGAGTGTGTCACTCTAGGCAACCTTGCAAGCTTCCACTTAGTATCGTTTTTTTTGTTTCCAATCACTATGTACACACAATGAGCATGGATCACTAAGGTCTTTGAAGGGTTGTAATGTGGCTCGATTATCAAGAAAATATGATTAGTTGTTTAACTCTAGGCAAAAAGTATTCAACAAAGAACTTGCCTTGATCCATTCCATGCTTCTCGTGCTTAATAGAAATCAAAACTTGATACAAAACCAATGAAATTACTCAACACGAATGCCTCAATCATCTCACATGTGTTTGGCTCACTCCTCTTACTTGGTGGATTCACTCATTATGTTATACTATGAATTCTATTTGCAATGCATCTTGAACCTTTAAGCACTGGGACTTTCCATTTTTTCTGATTTTGAAACTCCCTAAGGCTTTTAAAGTTCAAAAAGGATTTGTCTAGTTTTTCTCATAGTTCTTGTTCCAATCATAAGTCCAGAAAAATTTTCTTTGCAATTCTAAATAGATATCAATTTTCGAAAATGTCTATATCTAGTGATGAGTAGATAAAATATATGTGCATTCATGCATTATCTTAGGCCATTTTTATTCACTTTTGCATTATTGGAATGATTTCATCATGCCATTATCTTTGTTTCAGATCATACAATTGGGTTCGTGCATTGTTTGTGTAAACAAGTGTTTTGAGGTGCAATTATATTTGGAGGGAGTTAGTGTCAAAAGTGAAGGAAGCAAATCAGTAAGTTCCACATGTGCCTGGTGGATTTTTCCACGACCTGTGGATTTGACTTCAAAGATGCAAGATAAAAAATAACAAGTTCCATAAGTGGCTGATGGATTTTTCAACGACCTGTGGATTTGGCTCCATGATAAAGAATGCAAACCAATGAGTTCCACCGGTGGCATATGGATTTTTCCACAACGTAGACTAACAAGGATTTAAAGGAAAAAATAAAATAGAAGAAGGAGAAAAATGGGGAAACAGTTAAGGGGGAGAGGGAACCACCTGAGAAGGATACTAGGGGGAATCGTGCACGAAAAAAGTCTCTATTCATCTTCATCATTTTCTCTACTTCCGCTAGTATTAGTTTTTAAATTAGGCAGAACTAATTTTCCCTTTTTGTTGGAGGATTGATGTAAGACTTTGGATTATAGTTACTATTTCTTGACAATTAATGTTCGTTAATGTTGGGTATTGGGCTCCCTTCCTATGTGGAGAAAAAGGCCTAAAACTTGAGAAACTCATGTCTCACTTAACCTAGTGGAGAGAAGGCTGCAAAATAAATAGAGAGGGAGAACAATAGAGTCAAAATCTACTAAAAACCCTAGCACATTGAGAGAGAGGTAGAAGGAAAAATTTGTTCACGTTTTTCACAGTGCTGCCACCGTAAAATCGGCACTGTGTTCAAAACTCATTGTTCTTCATTCTGATTGATCGGATCGTTGATACGAGGTTATAGTTGGGAGAAATTAATTTCGCACTACAACACTGATTTTATAAGTTTTTCTTCTCTTTGTTATTATTTATTTGAAAGCTTTGTTGTTTTTCTATTTGGTTGGTTGGGTGTTGACACTAATTTGTGCAGTTGATTGAGACTCATTTGTACTCTTGCTGATTATAGTGGAGATATTTCTTTGGTCTAGACGCCTTGTGGTTTTTACCCTTAATTTGGGAGTTTTCCACGTTAAAAATCTTGGTGTCTTTATTTGTGATTGTGGTGATTTATTATTGTTACTCTTTGATAGTTGCTCCTCATAGATTCTTACAAGTTAGGGGAAATTATATCCAGTGCATTCTCTAGTATATTTTTTGTGTTGTTTTCCCCATTAGAATGGTATCAAAGGTTTTGGTTGGGCTATATTTACCTTCTTGAATGATGGAGGCAAATGCAAAGATGATTCCATTGAATGGTTCAAATTATCAGTTGTAGAAGGGCAAGATGAAAGACTTATTGTTTGTGAAGAAGTTGCATCTTTTCCTATTTGCTACATAGAAGTCAGATTCTATGTCTAATGAAGAATGAGACTTTGAGCACCAACAAGCATGTAGTTTTATTCGGTAATATGTTGAAGATAATGTTTATAATCACATGGCTAATGAGACACATGCTAGAACTTTGTTGCAGAAGATTGAGTCTTTGTATGATTCTAAGTCGGGCAATAATAAACTGTATTTGTTGAATTGCTTGATGAATTTGAGGTACAGAGAGAATTCTTCAATTTGTGATCATTTAAATAAGTTTCAAGGGCTCCTAGATCAATTATCAGGAATGGATATAAACTTTAATGATGAAGTCTTTGGACTATGGCTACTGAATGCTCTACCAAAGTCTTGGGAGATATTTTGAGTTTCAATTACAAACTCAGCTCCAAATGGTATTATTTCTTTCTAGATGGCAAATAGCAGTGCTCTTAATGAAGAGATGAGAATGAAGGCACATGGTTCTTCATCTCAATTTGATATGTTTGTCACAAAAATTATTCAGAAAAAGGAACCGAAAGGTGGTAGAGAGAAAAGCAGGAGTAATTCCAAGTTAAGATACAAGAATATAGAGTGTCGATAATAAAATAGGGCACATTTAGAAATACTTTTTTTAAGTGGAAAAAGGATAATGCGAACAAGAAGGCCAAGTAGAAAGAGAATGATCGTGGCAATGATAGTGTCACTACTACTACAGGTGGTGTGATCTTGTTCTTCTTCGTGACTTTGAGTTCGTTAATATTGTATCTAATGAGAGCATGTGAATTATTAATAGTGGTGCTACATTGCACGTTATACCTAGGAAGGAGTTCTTCACATCTTACACTTGTGGTGATTTTGGAGTGTTGAAGATGGGTAATGATGGTGTGTCTAAAGTGATTGGTGTTGGTGATGTTTGCCTACAAAACAACATGTGAATGTAATTGTTGCTTAAAGAAGTCAAACATGCTCCCGATGTCCATTTTAATTTAGTCTTTGTGCAGATGCTTGATGAAGGTGGTTTTGATAGTCACTTTGGTTCTAGAAAGTGGAAACTCACCAAAGGCAATTTAGTTGTGGCCAGAGGAGAAAAATCAGCCAAACTATATTGGACAAAAGCTTTGGTTGCTAAAGACACTGTGAATGCCATGGATATGGAGACATCTTTGTGACACCAGAGGCTTAGTCATATAAGTGAAAAATGGCTGAATTGTTTAGCTAAAAAGGATGTTCTTCCAGGGTTAAAAAGTACAAAATTTGAGAGATGTTCTCATTGCATGGATGGTAAGCAAACTAGAGTATCCTTCAAGAAATCTGACCTTAAAGATGTCAGAGTTGTTACAATTGGTGCATTTTGATGTTTGTGGCCCGTTTAAGGTAAAGTCATTTAGTGGTGCACTTTACTTTGTTACCTTTATTAATGATTATTCCAGGAAGCTATAGGTCTATGCACTTCAACAAGGATCAAGTACTTGATAAGCTCAAGGAATTTCATGCCTTGGTTGAGAGGCAATCAAAGAAGAAGCTGAAATGTATTTGTTCTAACAATGGTGGTGAGTATCGTGGACCATTCGATGCTTATTGCAAACAACATGGTATTGCACATGTGAAGACTCCTCCTAAAACTCCTCAATTGAATGGTTTAGTTGAGAGGATGAATAAGACATTACTTGAGAAGGTGAGATGTATGCTCTCAGATGCTAAATTACCCAAGCATTTTTGGGGTGAGACACTATACACGGTGGTGCACATTATCAATCTCACTCCTACTGTAATTATGGACAGTGAAGTGCCAAATAAAATTTGGTTTGACAAGAATGTAAGCTATGATCATTTGCATGTCTTCGATTGCAAGGCATTTGTTCATATTCCAAGGGATGAAAGATCTAAGTTGGATTTGAAGACAAGGCAATGGATCTTTATTGGCTATGGTGAGGATGAATTTGGCTACAAGTTTCATGATCCGGTTGACAAGAAGCTTGTTAGAAGTCGTGATATACATTTCATGGAAGACCAGACCATTGACAACATTGAGAAGGTGGAGAAGACCACACCTAAGAATGATAGTAATCTCACTGATGGTAATTTGATGAGGTTGCTCGCTCACAATCTGGGGAATGTTGAAATTAAAGCTCAAGATGATGAGCAACATGGTGATGTTCATGATCAATAGGTTGGAGATGGAGTAGAGGTTCTAATTGATGATGCTCAAGAGGCACATGATGATGATCTTGGTGATATACCTGAACCACCTTAAGTGCAACTTAAGAGGTCTAACAGATAGAAACAACTTTCTACACGGTATTCTTGTGATGAGTATATAACCTTGACTAATGGTGGAGAACCTAAGTGTTTTGAAGAGGCTTTGGCGAGTGAAGAAAAACAAAATTGGTTGGATGCAATACAAGATGAAATGAAATCTTTGCATGATAATCATACTTATGACTTGGTGAAATTGTCTAAGGAAAAAAGGGCTTTAGAAAACAGGTGGATCTTAAAGGTGAAACAAGGCCAGATTGGTGATGAAAGGTTTCAAATAAAAAAAAGGTGTTGATTTCAATGAGATTTTCTTACTTGTGGAAATGTCATCCATCAAAACTATGCTAAATTTAGCTACTACTCTTGATTTGGAGGTTGAGTAGATGGATATGAAGACAACTTTCCTTCATGGTAATTTCGAGGAAGAGATATACATGAAGCAACCTGATGGTTTTTTTGTTGAAGGCAAGGAAGATTATGAGTGTAGGCTTAGGAAAAGTCTATACGGTCTGAAGCAGGCTCTAAGGCAATGATATAAGAAGTTTGAGTCTTCTATGTGTGAGCATAGCTACAAGAAGACTATTTCTGATCATTGTATCTTTATTAAAAGTAAGGGTGGCAAAACGGGCTAGCCCTACCCGTTTAGCCCGACTCGCCTTTAGCCCGCACAAAATGGATCGGGCCGGGCTGGCCCGCCATATGAAAACGGGTTGCGAACTTGGATCGGTCCCGCCAATGAACGGGCTAGCGAGTTGATGGGCTGGCCCGCCCTATTATTTTTGACATTCATCTTGCTGAATTGTGTAAATATGGGTGTGCAAAGAGTAAAACACATGGATTGGGCCTCTGATACATTTATTTTATCTATTATATTTTTACGCGAATCTTAAAAAACCTTAGATAAAAGCTTCAGAGAGCCTGTTCTGTTCTCCTTTGTACTCTCTGTCGCAACCACCACACTGAGCTTCATTGTTGTTCACCATGGTCACTCTGCCATTCAACCAGTGAAGGTCATCGTCGGTGATACCACCGTCTCATTAGGGTTCTCAATTGAAGTCACTGTTAGGTTCTTGATAGCGTTGTCATTGACGCGATCAAATTAATACTACTAAACTATAGCAACTTCAGTATTGCTAAGATAGTAGTCAAGAAAATAGAAAGGGTAAAGTAACCCTAAGTCGTCTCCCAACAAACAAAAAATTGCTTTTTAACAAATTAGTTCTTATAACATCTATACAAAAGAGTTAGTCAAATAAAATAATAAAAATATAAAAGGATTAAGATAAACAAAGAAAGTAGTAGAAAAGATAAAAAGAGATAAAAACAATAGTAAAGAAAATAGATTGATTCCATTGCTTTTTCAAAATAGATCCATCATCGATTATCTAAAGATTATTGCTCAATTAATTATTGTTGTAGATTTGTAAATTAATCAATGTAAAGTCTCAATTAATTTGTTGGCGTTCTCACTTTTAACCAAAGTACAGTATCAATTAAAAGTGAGAACTTTTAGATTATCCATAGTAAATTCAACCAAAGTATAGTCTCAATCAAATTTTACTATGCCTAATCATGTCTATTCTTTTATCTCCTCACCAAATAAAAAACTTAATTAATCAAAGTAAAGTCTCAATTAATTTTCGTTAGAGTAAATACCTTTAACCAAAGTAAAGTCTTAATTATTGGTAAAAACTCATTTAATCACATGAAAGTTTCTAAATAAAACCAAAGTAAAGTCTAAATTAAATTTAAAAACCCTTGAACTCATATGATCAACATTTATATAGATTTAAAATCATTACCTTTTACGTGATTCAAAGTTAAAAGACATAGATGAATTAAAACCTCAACAATAATAAAAAAGGAACAAAGAAATTATTTCATTCGAACCTCAAAATCCATAATGAAATTACAATGGAATCAACCCAAGAAGTTTAGTAATCCTTAGAATGCAAAAGTAAAATAAAAATAGAAGAATAGAGAGAAAAAGGAAACGAAATTAGGCCCCCCTAAGGGTTCCAAAACTCCAAAGTCCCGAGCTTTTTTTTTTCTTCTACTCCCTTGGTCTCTTTATATAAGACTTGGACTGGGCTTTTCGGTTGTGTTAAGACTTTGGCAAGTGTACCAAGTCGCGCAAGTAGTAACCGGTAAGACCAGGATATTGTTTCCCAAGAGACTCGTGTATACTAAATATTTGCGTAATTAGTGACTAATTTAAACTAATGAATAAATTCATAATTTGGGTTTTTGTATGAAATTAAATTTTGCCTAAATAATTAAAATTGAACTTGGATATTTGAAGACTCTAGGAAATGGTAAAGACTAGAAATGCAATGGATTGATATTGTTGGAGTTAGACTTCACCTACTTCACTCTCATGTATATTAAGCAATAAAACTCTTCTCCATTAATTACTAATGTCAACCCACAAGTTTACTCAAACTCTAAT
>Ga0209589_1006372_pt1 | contig 19559 bp, 9 predicted proteins | sample CowpeawhiteBW_FD_187525 | JGI IMG/M metagenome (GOLD analysis project Ga0209589, IMG submission 187525) | Root nodule microbial communities of legume samples collected from California USA - Cow pea white BW (SPAdes) (version 2) | ecosystem: Host-associated > Plants > Roots > Nodule | place: USA... | reverse complement strand
GCCTAAGCGAGAATGAGTGGCCCAAGCGAGACCCTTCCTTCATGCTGAAGTACTCTATCTCGCCCAAGCGAGATTCAGTAGCCCAAGCGAGAGTTCGGGCTGTATATATATTTTGGAGGTTTAGAACTGCAAATCAGCTTGGAATTTTGGGAGAGAAGAGGTCCGTGCTGCAGAGCTGCCACCAGGAGGAGCATCACAGTTTCTCATTTTCTTCTTCTTCTTAGCTCATAGGATTTTGTTGGCTACCATGAGTGGCTAATCTTCTCCTTTGGGATTGAATGTAATATACTCGAACTTGGATGTAATCTGGTGATATTTATATATAGCATTTTTGTTTTACTCAGTATTGGTATTATTGTTTTGCTCTTAATGCTTACTTCTATCTGATCAATAGATGTTTTGATTTTTATTTTTAGATCTGACTGGAAAGTATTTCTGAAAATCTGATTTGAACAATGATACTTGATATACTGTGATGCTAGGAATAGATCTCAACATATCAATTGCTTTTAACACTCGACCGTAATGCTGGATAGTTTGTTGAATATGTGAGGAATCAATATTCAGGGAACTAATCTTATGAATTTTACACGCGAGGGATCGGTATAAATGATTTTGAGTGTGCATCAATATTGGTATTTTCAGAGGTTATATATTATATTCATCCAGATTACAGACAAGGGAGATAGATGAAATTCAATCCCAGTTTCTTTTACTGTATTTTTCTAAACTTTTCTGGTTTACTGTATTAATTTTATGCAATAGTTAATGTCAAATCAAATGAAAATCTTTGTATATATATGCTGATCGAGATAATTAATTATTTTAACTGAATTCGTTCCTCGTGGGTTCGACACTCTTACTTCAAATCATTATACTACAGTTGACTTTTGGTACGCTTGCCAAGAGATTCAACAAGGTGCATGTGGGCCATGGAATGGGCCTTGATGTTGGCCCAAGTTATAAGCCTTGTCGAGATCACATCATCCCCTCCCTCTTGAAGAGGATCTAACCTCAGATCAAAAGGTTTCTTTAAGGCTCACAACAACTGAAGTTGGGTTCCACTAGGATCAAAAATATATCTGCAATAGTCATCAAACATTATTTCAATAAAATCATAGAGACCATGCAATATATATTGATATGTGAGGTGTGAAGATGGGCCTTTAAATTTGTGAAAATGTGATATATGGCCCACTTCACAAGAGGAGTGTCTCACACTTTGACATAAATGAGTTTTGAAAAGAATTTTAATGTCAAAGTGTGTTGTGACAAAATATGTAGAGGAGTGTAAAATAATGGAATGAGATGGATTACAAAATGTTTGAAAGGGAAACAAGACAAATGAATTTATGGAAAAGGAAGAAGAGTTTAAATATGGGATTACTCCCTTTGGAAATTGTGTCTTCATGGAAAGGAGTGTAGAAGGATGGAAAACTACTTCCCTAACCATGATTTCCCTTTGTGCTTCTGAATTTCTCTTAAACCCTACCACCTAAGATTTTCGTTCAAACTCTCTCTCATGTCTTAATTTCTCTCTTTCTTCAAATTCTTTTGTCTCATTCTCTTCTTTGGCTTTTCTTATATTCTCCTTTTTTCCCTTTTCTTCTTCTTCTCTTTTCTTCTTAATATTTTTCTCATAATCCTCTCGCTTTGTTATCTTTTCCAAAGCTCGAAGCTTCTTAAGTTTGGCTTTTTCTCTTTGCTTTTGTTGTGCGCCCTTGTATTTTTCTATACTTGCAATCATATTATCAGCACATCTTTGAATTTCTCTTTCTCTTTTCTTACTCAAGAGCAAGTCAAGTTGATCTTTAAAATCTCTTTCTTGACGATAAAACTTCTTTAGATTTTGAATGAATGCATCTCCTATATCAATGAAGTTTTCTAGCCTAGACTGCTGCTCTCGAGTAATCCTAAATGAAGAGGGAACAAAAAGTTTTCACATGCATGCTTTCAATTCATAAAAGGTATTAATGCATGATGCTCTTCCCTTTTCCACTCTAACTTGTCTCTTTTTCCACCACTCATATGCACGTTCTACAAACTTAGAAATGACATGCCTAAGAATATCAAACTGACTATATTTACTAAATAATGGTTGCACCAACTTCTCAGTATCCCACATTCAATCTATATATGATATTGGTCTTATATCCTCCCCAAAGAATGGAATGTCACTATCAAATGTATGATGCAACTCATGACTACCATGCTTATGCAACCTAGGACTATATGTAGAATATGTACTCATGATGATTGAATGGATTTATACACTTGGATAAAAGGGTGAAAGAAGAGGACTAACACAAGTGTACCTCCAGGTAAGCGAGGCGAGTCTCATAGACTTCTTAAGTACCAAGGCCAATCCTTGCCAAGGTTACACTTGCAAAAGTACTCAAAGTTCACACAAATGTTCAAGTAATAAGTACATAGAAGCACTTGAGACAAAGCACACAAACAAGCAAACAAGACTTAAAGAAAGGAAAAATAGTAACACTAAAAATGAACCCCTAAATGGAAAAAACTTTAGAGACTTTGAGCTAATAAATCAAGCCACTATGCAACGTGAAAACATGAATCTAAACTATGCGGCCTAAAGTTAAGGTGAGAAAGCACTTAGAACTTTCAACACACTCACCACTAAAACGATGCACTATGAAAGATTGAAAAGGTTCTACTTAGGAGATGGGATTGAACACCTTTGGCTCCCCAAGACACCTAAGTTGGCCACAATTACAATGAACAAGAAACATGCAATGGTTACAAGCCACTTATGGCTGAAAATTCCGTGATCCACTCCCCTCCATCCTTGGGTTTTTGCACTCTCTTGGTGTTTACTCTCCCTCTCCTTTGGTATGAGATTTGGATGGGCACTTTGAGAACCCTTTAGCTTGAAGCTTCTAGTAGATCTTTCACCCTCCAAGATGCTACCACCAAGTTTGGTAAACCTTAGTAGAAACCTACTACACCACAATCCATATCACACCAAAGAGTAGCCAAGGATAAAGCAAGAAAAAGGTTACAAACACAATAAAAGCTAAACCAAATGGGAGTTTATAGGAGACAATACGGAAGATTAGCCAATAATGACAACAACACAATTAAAAGTATTCAACAAAGGTTAGCACATCAAATAGAACCTATGAATGGCACTAGAATGAGAATAAAAAATTTAAAACAATAAGCAGATTGAAATTATAGCTATGAAACTTTTTTCTAATCCTTCACTTTGAACCCAAGACAAGGGAATTAAGTCACCTTAATCATGGTCAATCAAATTAGGACTAAAACAGCTCCAAAATGCACTTAAGTTTGATTTATCACTCACCACCAGTACAAAAAACACAGAACATGACCTCTGCTTCACAGATTTTTCATTTTTTTATTCTTCAACATTTTTCATTGATTTGTTTTTTCTCTTTTTCGTCTATATGTTAGCGAAGAGAGGCAAAAATCAGAACTAATTTTGGACCAGTCAATAGTTCGTGATAAATAAAACACAGAAAGTGTGCAATAGTGAAACAGTGAATTTCAGGAGCAATTTCGAACAGAAAATGTAGAAATGTGCCTTAACTTCAATGATTTTTCAAGAATTCGTTTCTCAACCTTTTTTAGTGATTATTTTTTTGAAATATTCGTCTATCTCTTAGCTTTCAGAGGCAAAAATGAAAACTAAAATTGATTCATCCAATTTCTCACAGAAATTCAAACGCAGAGAGTGGTTGTGTAGTGAAATGAGAAATTCAGAGAGCTCAGCACAGGTTGCTCTCGAGAATCAAAATGTTCTTGCGTATGAGACCTTTAAGAACATGTAAGACACTTCAAGGATGATCCATACGGTGAAAAATGGCACTGTATTGGCTTCAAGACAGATTGCTTTTCTGCAAGTGAATTTTGTCAGCACTTTTGCTTGTATGTCAAAATGAGGTCCATTTTAAACATTTTGTCAAAATGAGGACCATTTTAAACATTATGTCAAAATGAGGATCATTTTAAACATTTTGTCAAAATGAGGACCATCCGCAACAAACACTACAAAAATGAGGACCAAAAAGGTATTTAAGCCTTTATTTTATTTTATTTATTTCCAGTTATGCATTGGTCCTATTTATTTATTTTATTTACCTCCAGTTATGCACTGATCCTATTTATTTATTTTATTTAATCATCAGTTATGCACGGGTCCTGCTTATTTATTTTATTTTATTTATCTTCAGTTATGCACTGATCTTGTTTATTTATTTTATTTAATTTATCTCTAGTTATGAACTAATCATTTTTATTTATTTTATTTACTATATCTTCAATTACGCACTAGTCCTATTTAATTTATATTTATTATTATATTTATTTATAACATTCTAATCCTTATCTAAATATTTATTTAAGGTTCTTGGTTTGATTCTTATTTTATCGTTATTTTGTAATTAAAAAATAAATAAATAAATGTAAAGTAAAAGTAAATATTATTTTATTCAGTGAGCTTGGATAGAAGAAAATTACATGTACATTTTATTGTTATTTTATATTCTTTGTGTATAGTTTATATAATGACATGATTTGATAGTCATCACATTTTATGACCTTTGAAAATATCTAAGAGTATATGAATTAAGTAAGAATTAAGTTTGGTTTCAATAAGTTAAGATTAAACCAATGTCAAAGTGTTTGTATTTGGGAAGTCACAGTTTGGTACACTGCAGGATGAAAGGCAGAGACCATGGTGGGGTCTAAGGAAGTTTTACTAAGTAAGTTAATATTTGGATAGTTCAGAATAGCGCACTAAACTAATATTCATAGGCTAAACTTGGGACTATCCGATACCTGCTCGGCATCGCCAAGATTAGGTAGTGAGTATATATCACTTTATGGGCCTATAAATGGCTAATATTTTCGAGAAAGAAATAATTATGATTGTACCAATGTTTTATGAGAAATGCACAACTACCTAATCACTTCCCAAAGTAACTTTTGATGTTCATAATGGATCATAGAAATGGAATATGGATCCATATGTTTGGTATAACGAGATCTAGTTTTGTGGTTGTAGGCCCAATTCTAGGCCCCTAGTGTCTGTGTTGTTTGTTGAGTTTATTAAGATTGATATTTAAGGCTTATAAAGATCTCACTCATTTCATATTTTTCTTTCATTTGTACCTGTTAGCAGAAGAGGAACCTGCTCAGTAAGAGTTGTTCATGATATTATTGGTGGATCTTCTGAAGATTGACTCATGGATAATTTCTATTAATATCTTTAGAAGATATTAAAAATATAGATAATCTTCTATTCTGATGTACGACTCTTAATATTATACAAATATATATTTTTTTAATATTTTATAAAAAAATATAAAAATATAAAATATATATATATATATATATATATATATATATATGAAGTTATGTTATTATTAATAATCTCTCAAGGAAAATCTTATGGTAAAAAAAAATTAATTCCATATTTTTTTATCAAATAATAATTATTTAATATAGTAGTCGGGGCGCCACATTTATAATTGTTTTTGGTGCCCGTATATATAGACACAATTGTTAAGCAAGCTAAGAAACCCTAAAAGAAAGTCCAAAGACACTCACTAGGTTGCAAAAATAACTAAAAATGCAATTTGTAGTCACGGACTCGTCGCTTAGCGAGTGGAGCTCCCCCAACCACTCGATTCCCAACTAGTGGAGCTCGCTGAGCCACTCGTTGCCCAACGACAATTACAAACTGTTAATAATTAAAAGAAAATCACAAATACTTTTAATTACATAAAACTATTCTATAAGTGTGCTCGAAGCCATGATCTTCATATCCTTTGAATTCTAATAGTTCCTCCTTAAGTTCTTATTGTATTGGATAAAGATATAGTCCTTTATCAGAACAATCCATGACATGGGAACAACAAAATGTAGCTCATACGAGCCACCTGTCAGCTCGCGACGAACTTGTTTTACAAGCCAACAAGCTAATGGGCAATCAGACTAGGTTAATACGAGCTCATGAGTTCAAAAATCTGACATAATCCACCATTTTCTTGACGAGCTGAAGGATCGACCTGTCACACTCGATTCATTTTGCCACTCCTAAATTCAGCTTGCCAAGGACTGAATTTTGACCTGAAAAAAAAGTATGCTAGAGAGGCAATTAAAGGACACAATGTGCTATCTATGTAAAAAAAATTGAATAATGCTATGACAGAAAGAAAATCTCCAAAAGTCATCAAACACATATTAAGCATTAAATAATGCGATGTAATAAAAGGTATATAAGGCATAAACCATGAAGAAGTGTAAATGTCTTATTGATTTTAAATATACATTTGTGTACTATACTTTTTACTCTTTCTTACTTTTCGATCCAACTATTTTTGCACCGAACATGTTTTCAACAGTTTTCTTTGCTCTCAAGTTTCTTACCTCTTTTATCATTCCAAATGGTACTAGTAAGATTATTTTCCACCATCACCAGCGCCATTGAACCCATATTGATATTCCATAAGAGTTAATTCTAGATAGGGTGTTCTATTATTTTTCAAGACATGACGTTGAAGGAAAATACTAAGAAATAATAATTGTGTCTAATCACAAGCTTCTAGCCATAGATATTACATAATCATATATTAATCTTTAATGAACCCACAATCTAATACATGATGAAAAGATAATGCAAAAACTTACTTTAGTTTGTTATTGAAAATGATGAGATTAATCACAGGTATGATCTTTCGAATATAAATGATCTTAAACACCACTTTTCTTATCTATATTGATGAGATGAAAATAAAATAAAATCTCTAATACAATATGTAATGTTACCTTCTTTACAAACGTAGACCATAACCCATTTATTATTGTTATTGTTGTCGGTCACATTTCATATATATTTAATAATTTCAATTCACTCTGTCATCAAATCAAAATTTCTACGCAATAAAATTTTCATGACAATTATGCATGTAATGATAAAATTAATATTAATATCCCATTTTATAATTTTTCTCAATCACATAACCCTAACACATCTAGATAATATATACGTGACCCAAAAAATTCTAAGAGAGAAGTTAGTTTTGAGTTTCAAAGGTTTTTAAATCTATCAATTTGGTCACAATGCCTTATTATTTGTAATCAAAACAACATTATTATTCATTTCATTGTTATTAAAACGAGTATTTTAAACATGAATTAGTCTATAACTTAATAATTTATGTTTTATTTTTTTATCTTAATATGGGATAATTTAGAAAAACAATTCTTGTTTTATAAAACATTCGTTTTTTTTTTGTTTGCTTTATGTCATGTAAACCTACCTCAATAAACATAAACTTTTCCCATTGAGAATGTGCAGCATCTTCTCACGTTCCCGATTCCTACTGAAGTTTGGGTCGAACTCAAAGTCAGAACATAATCTGAGGAGATTCCGTGTGTGTGCAATGGACGCAGCAGCATCAGCTAGGGTTTCCAATGGCGGTGGCGGAGTAGTTCGCTTCCCGTTATCTGCATCGAGCGCTTTAGTAATTCAGAAGGGAGACATCACCAAGTGGTCTATCGATGGTTCCACCGACGCAATAGTATGTGACTTTTCCTCTCTCATATTTTCTTTCCTGAAAGAGTGGCTCGTCAAATCCATGAATTGCATGATCGCGTCCGCTGCAGGTAAATCCCGCGAACGAGAGAATGCTCGGTGGTGGTGGTGCCGATGGAGGTAACTCGTTTATTGTGGATGATGCTTTATACACAGTGAATTTATTATTAGCCAAAGAATGAAGGTATTTGGTTCTCTTGTTGAAGGGTGCTGCACTTTAACCCTCTGTCACACTCTCATGTTATAAATAAATGATCAATTTGGTCCTTCATTCGTTATTTTCTATCGTGAATAGTCTTTAACAGAATAGAATTATATAACAGTACCTAATGCATTGAATATATTCATCAGTTTAGTCTCTGATTTCTATATATTGAGGGATTAGTTTGAATTACTTTTCAATATTTAGAGGCCGTATAGCATGGTTTCTAATACTCGGGAGGTTACACATATAGTTATTTTACTTTAAGGTGTGTATATGAGAGTAGTACTTTATGGATGAAATTGATGTTTATTCTAAATAAATCTTATTGAAAACTACAAAATTATGAGTATTAAATAAGAAGAGAGGATTCAGACAATTTTGTGATTTTCAACAAATTTCACCCTGAGAGAGAATGTTAGAAAGAGGGTACTAGATAGCATGTCTGAAGTGTTTCTCTTCTTTTAATGGGTGTGACCCCTGCTCTCAGCTATTCATAGGGCCGCAGGCCCACAACTTGTTGAAGCATGCCGCACTGTTCCTGAAGTTAGGCCTGGAGTTCGGTGCCCAACAGGGGAAGCAAGGATCACACGGTGAGTTCTGCTTTAGCACATGCTGATGAGCTTGTCAAAATAGTTTTTGAATTGAAAAAGTTGTCTTATTTTTTAAGAAATTGAAGCTTATTTGCTAAAGCTAAAATCACCTTAACTAGTTCTGCTTGTCTCTCATAGACCTTGTAGTTGTTGATGTGCAGTGGTTTTATGCTGCCTGCTTCTCATGTTATTCACACTGTTGGCCCAATCTACAGTAGTGATAGTAATCCTGCTGCCTCTCTGGCAAGTGCTTACAGGTGGTTTTTTTTAAAAGATGTGCTTGTTCATTTTGTGTTTTGGGTAATTAATTGTCATTACACTTGATTCAGAGATTTGTATTATCATTGATTTCCAGGAATACTTTGAGGGTTGCGAAAGAAAACAACATTCAGTATATAGCATTCCCAGCCATATCATGTGGTGTCTATGGGTAAGTTTAGGCTACAAACATCCCTATGCCTTTCTAATTTACTCATTCTTCATTTGTTGATCATCCATATTGGTCATGTGGCAAAAGAGAAGACTAGTGTGAAAAGGTTAGAAATTAGAATGTAATTGCCTTTTATGATGGAATCCTAAGCACATTTATTTCCATTATGGCTTTTCATTTCAAAAGTTTGATTATTGGAACAAAAACAAGACACACTGTTAACATTTATAACGCAATAACTTTTGTTTTAATATACGATAGCCTTGCTATTTGTTATGATGATTAATATAGTTTGTTCTCAAACCTAATAATTTCAGTCCGCCAGCTCTCAAATCTAATGTTCCCTTTGATTTTTTATTAGACACAAGACTTTCATTAAAATTGTATAACACCACTGCTTTGTTTCAGATACCCTTATGATGAAGCCGCTACAGTTGCAATTTCTACCATCAAAGAGTTTCCAAATGACTTTAAGGAGGTAAGCCATTACTTATTATTTGATCTGGGTTCTGATAGGAATATACAATTCCTAACCTCTTGCTAAACTGTTATCCTTTTTGTTAGGAACCAAAAATAGAAATCCTAACACAATATCACTTTCTATGTCACAAAACAGTGTGACTGAAAGGAATAGTATTTCTTCACAACACTTACAACAATCAAAACAACAGGGTAAACAAAATTAACCCCAAAAAGAGCACTTTCCTTTTCACTCTAGAAAAATCAGATTCACCAATGTTAGAAATCAAAAAGCTAATAAAACCGCAATTATAATTGAGGACCTATTTATTATGTCTTTGTTCCCAAAGTTAATGGCTAACTACCCAGTTACAACTAATTACAATTTTGCCCCTTTTTCCTTTTGTAATAGATTTGTAAAGGTCGTTCCCTTTTCTTCTCAGGCCTGTTCCCATTATCAACAGTACACTTTTTTTTTATTAAAAATCTCCTTTTCCTTAAGGTTGAAATCTGAAAATTGAATAGTAAAGTTTGAATGATCTTCTCAAGTAGCTTCTTCTAGATGTTTGTTCTGCCATTGCACCAATGCTCGATGAATAACCTCTTCATTCTTATTCACTGTTTGATTATCCAATGCTTGAAGAGGCTAAAATTGTCAATCTCCCCCTATAACTTTGCCGTAGTTCTGATTCCACTAGATGGTCCCCTGCAGCTTTTGTAAGTTGTGAAACATAGAAAACTGGATGTATATGAGACTATTCTGGTAGTTGTAAGTTGAATGCAACTACTCCAATTTGTTGTAGAACCAAATAGGATCCATAATATATGGCTGCCAGTTTAGGATGGAGTCTAGTAACCGTGGTAGTGCACCTATGAAGCATGATCTTCAAATATACCCAATCCCCTTTGCTGAAGTAATGCTATCTTCTGTGCCTATTAGTGTAAAGTGCCGTCTGATTTTGTGCTATCTACAAATGAAATTTTAATTTCTTTAAAGCTTCATCTTGATCCATTAAATCTTGAGCCAACTTCATCTTGATCCATTAAATCTTGAGCCACAGTTACCGCCAAAGTTTCTCCTGGTACAAACTTAGTCGAAGAATGCGGAGGTCTACCATAAACCACCTAAAAAGGTGTGCAGTGTGCTGCCCCTTGAAAACTGGTATTATACCAATCTTAGCCCAAGGAATAAACTCAGCCCAACTTTTAGGCTATTCTGAACAGAAGCACCTTAGATATGTTTCCAACATTCTGTTTAAGACTTATGCCATCTGATTCTGGATATTATGTTGTACTCTTGTTTAAAGATGTTCCTTGCAGCCTAAATATCTCTTTCCAAAACAAACTCATAAAAGTAGGATCTCTATCATTGACAATGGAGATAGGTATCCCATGTAGTCATACCACTTTTCTCAAAATCTTAGCAATCCCTTTTGCAAAATATGGATGTTTGATTAAAAATAAAATGCCCATGTTTGCTTAATATGTCCACTACCACTTGAATCACCTCAAATCCTTTTGATTTAGGAAGTCCTGTAAAGAAATCCATGCCAACCTCTTCCCAATTGCATTTGGAATGGAATAGATTAAGGCTGTGACAAGCGTGTGGGAGAGGAGTCTTGATATTTTCTCCTCTAACAAACTTGACATTCCACTACAAATTTGGCGACCTTTCCCTTCATTCTTAACGAGAAAAAAATTGAGGCATTCTTCGATATGCTTTGTAAAATACTTGAGTGGCTCCCCAAAGGAGTTGCATTGTAGTTCATGTCTTGGAATCTATACTGAATTAGAAGATAATACCAACCTGCCCGTATAATATAACTTCTCTTGTTGTGCTTGATATTCACTCCTCTAATGAATTGACATTCTACTTCAAATTTGGTGATTGTTCCCTCCATTCCTAAACAAAAATAATTAAAAACTTCTCTATAATAGGTATTGGAAATTTATGCAGAATAATATCTTATTTAAAGTTCTATAATCAACATAGAACCTCCAGCTGTCGTCCTTCTTTTTATCCCAAAACACTGGATTGGAATTGGGACTATTATTTGGTTTAATATGCCTAATGCTAGCATTCGATGATCTGTGCCTCAATTTCATCCTTCTACACATGAGGATATTTTTACTATCTCACATTCATAGGGTGTACTCCTACTTTAATAGGAAATCAATTACCATATCTCACGCAGGAGGAATTCCATACTGTTCCTGAGAAACCTCAGAATTAGAAAACTCAAGTAACAATTCTTGAAATTGTTGCTTTTAGATTCTTAGGTAAGTGCAACTGTAATATTGTCTCAATCTTCTAAGATCTCCGTGGGTATCGACAGAGTCAGGGTGATCGTACCCTGTTCATCAAACATTCCCTAGAAGGTAAACTTACACTACTCTTAGTCTATGTAATGATATGATTTTGCAAGAGATAATGAACATGATAAACGAATCTTGAAAGAAAAGCTTGTTGCACAATTTGAAATGAAAGATCTAGGAAAATTAAAGTACTTTCTTGGGATAAAAGTAGCTTACTCGAAGAAAGGTATCTTTATCCCCCAAAGAAAGTATGTTATTGATCTTCTCAAAGAAACAAGTATGATTAATTGCAAGATTGCTGTAGTTCCTATAGAATAAAACCATATAATTGGGAGTGATGAAGGCATTTCTATCGTAAATAAGGGCCAATATCAAAGACTTGTTGGGAAGCTCATCTACTTAGCTCACACTAGACCGGACATAGCCTATGGTGTGAGTGTTGTTGGTCAGTTCATGCATGATCCAAGGGAGAGACATTTACAGGCTATAAACAAGATCCTACAATATTTGAAGACAAGTCCATTAAGGGGATTACGGTTAGAGATGACAAATAAACTCGTCCTCGTGGATATTGCCAGAATCCATCCCCGTTTTGACGGGGAATTCTCGCATTGACTGGGTATGATATGGGTATGGAAAGTCTCCAACTTTTTCAATTGGGTATGGGAATGAGTATAGGGATGTACATATCCCCGCCATAATAGTTGTCCCGTTTAAATTATTAAAATATTCACAATTAATTAAGTAATTATATATATATATACTATTTATTTTTTATTTCTTCTAATTATTTGGTTTGTAATGAAACTCATTCGCATCTCCACTATATTTTTTTATCTTATAATAATCTTTATGTAATTATGTTAAAATGATGTATGTTAATTAAAAGAATTTTATGTCTCATTTGAATATTTTTATTATTTTTTAATATTTTTGTTTGTTGTATATTTTCCTTTCACCTGAAAATGTTTAAGATTCTCAATTTAAGTGTTTAATAACACAAACCTTTTATTTACTAGGTAATATAAAAAAATTCTTTAATTATTATTATTAATTTTTTGTTTCATTTGAAGAACTCTTTTGTTTTGCTAAAATAATTTTTGTTATTTCTGAACCATTGAGTATACATATTGATACTTGAAAAGTTTTCTTATCTCTAAGGTATTTTTTATCTTATCATACCCTTAATTATACATCTATTTTTCTTTGTGCGATTTCTTTCAATAGTCTCTGAAATTGTTTCTAAACATGTTAATTTTTTAATATTTTTATTTGTTATTTATTTTTACCATGTAGAATACTATTTCAATATATTTTATCTAATTATTTTTTATTTTCTAATTCATTATCAATAATACTGTAATTTTTTCACTATAATTGTATAAATAATTTTTATTTACTACAATATAAAAATTTAATGTAATTGTCATGAATATTTTTTTATCACCATCTAACATATATTGAAGTTCATAAGATACAAGATTTATGTTAAAATTTTATTATTATATTTATTATTTGTTCTTTACATCATTTTGATCAAGTGGTGTACTATAACTTTTATTAGTGTATAAAAAAGAGATTCATTAGAATTTAAAAAATTGAAGTAAATAAACATTTAATATATATTTTAGTTTGAATATTTGTTTTCCTTTTATTTTTTTTTAAATATTTTGAAATTTTATCAATTAGGTTTCATTAATTTTTGCAAATTTAATAAATGTTTTGGTTCTCATGAAATTTTATTTTGTATTCTAATCTAAAATGTAAACAATTATAATTTATTTCAAAGTATTTGATATTGAAGAAGCAACCATCTTCCTAATATTGAAAATTTGATAATATTATATTTCCTTTATCGTAATATTTTATTATTTTATAAAAATTAATTAAAATTCATATTGAAGTAGTAAGAAAACGGGTACGCGTATGGGTACAAGATTATACCCGTTATCCGGTGAGGGTGGGGATGAGACAAAAGTTTGAAACCCGTTGGATTTGGATAATGGGGATGAGGATGAATTTTTTCTACAGAAATGGGTATGGGATAGCAAAACCCGTCCCCGTCCCACTTCATTGTCATCCCTAATTACTGTTTCAGAGGAATGAAAAATAAAAAATGGAAGGAAGTGTATATTGATGCAGAGATTAAATGCAATATTAAAAGTTAGATATTAAAAATGGAAGTGTTGTTAGTGGGATATTAAATGCAATATTAAAAGATGTTGGTAAATATTAAATGTATTACTTGAAGTTGTTAGAAGATTCTAGAAATCTCTTGTAATTATTACTTTAGGGTTGTAATTGTTACTTTAGGGTTTGAATTCCTCTATATATATATATATACAAGTTGATGTACGGTTTCAAAAGAATAAACAAAAATAAGAATCTTCTTTCTTTCAAATTATTCCTTTCAAGTCTTTGGTTACACAAACTGCCACAGTAGAGCACACAACTGGAAATCAACTTGCTTCCTTTGTTAGCTTTCTCAAAAGGAACATTAATTACATCTTGTTCAAGGTGGTCATGATAACCTTGGCTAAGGAACCACATTTCAACATATGCAGACCAAGGAAGGAAGTTTTTCCCATTTAGTTACTTAAAAGAAATGGAAGGACTTCCAGAGACTGAGACAACAACTCCAGTAGACATTTTTAGGAGTCCAAAATGGTAGCAAAAATCCAACATGAACAATAACTAGGTTTAACTAGGAAACCCTAGATAACCCATTAAACTGCACTTGGAAAAGTGCAACCAAGGACCAAAATAGATAAAGGAAGGACCGGCAAACGCAAATGAGGTGATGTGATGTTGCTTGGGCGAGTAGTTAAGACAAACATGATGCGTGGCGACGCGTGGAGCAGACTGAGGCTCCGGGACCGACAGGGTTTGGCGTCATTCGGAGAGGCGGTCTAAATCCGGTAGTTGCCAAAAGAAACTCTGACAATGGCTAATGACAGATGATGATGTAAGGCAAATGCGGCGAAACAATACGCCAGAGATGACTAAGACCAACACAATGAGATTGACCTTTTCTGATACCCACCTAAGATTAAAATAGATAGAAAATATATTTAGGAGTGCCAAAAAGACCTCTCTTATGATCTTCTATTTATAATGATAGAAATCTGATACAATGGGAAGGTGAAAGATCAAAAGACTTCTTCTATTTATAATGATAGAAATCTTATACAATGGGAAGGTGAAAGATCAAAAGACTGTAGTAGACACCTAAGTACAAAACTAGGTACAACTGGAAGTAGTCCCCAACACACTACTTCCTACTTATACTTAATAATTACTCTAACATATTTAGATTTAATAATTATTCTAACAGGATCATCTATTGCTTTAAGTATCCACTTGATAGTTTGATCAACCGAAGCATGTACAAAACACTCATTAGCAAGTTCATAGGAATATAACATGTATATATAAGATAAAATTGTCTAACTTTTGTTATCGTCAAAACTCTTATGGAGGGTTTTTACTAGAGATAGACCACCTAGATATGATAAGATTGTCTAATGTCTCAACACACCTTTGAACCTTTTCCACTAAAGGATGTTGCTGAGTGGTCCTAACAGTTCCTTTTTCAGAACTTTTCAAATTTAGGAGTTTGCTTGAAAATCAATTCCTACTCTGTAACTTTTCAGAAAAGATAGCATTAGTTAATTCAATTCCCAATTATGGGTTCCAAATATCCTTACATTCTTTAGAAATATGAGATGAGGAGAGGCAGCCCAGGTTAAAAGTTTGATCGATAAATATTGTATATAGTAAGGTGACATTTCTGAGATTTGGTGTTTATAATATGTATTTACGTAATACATGTTTACATTTTGTGGTTCTGAACGTAAACTTATAAAATACTATAGAAGTATGAGATGAGGCAAGATGCTATATCTGAAAGGTCGGAGTTTGATTGATAAATTTTGCAATATATACCAACATGTTTCTGTCATTATTTTTCAGAATATATGTAATTGGGAAAAATGTTTGTTTCAGGTGCACTTTGTTCTGTTCTCCCATGATATTTATGACATCTGGTTAAATAAGGTAGATGAGTTACTGAAAGATTAGTGTGCCACATACGTAATCAGCAACTCAATGGAACACAATTATCTAGTGGTTGAGTAAGGATTTCAAATGATTGTGTAAGGAAAAGATATAAACTTAATCTTGAAGATTTTGGTGGTGATGGTTTCTATTATATGATGTATACTCTATGAAAAAGATTTTAATTCAATCAGGCTCCATTTATATCCATTTTAGTGTTTAAGAATGTTTGATCGTGATCTAGCTATTTTGTCTTCAAAGAGGAAAAAATTGAATTGATAAAGCACAACTCTTGAGACAAATAATTCTTGAAGAGCTTTTTTAGAATCAAAGAGGAAAAAATTGAATTGATTGAGAAAGCACAACTTTAAAAGGCTTTTATTCCCAGTACTCCTACAATTTCTTCGTGTACCCTCTCAAATTTTGAAAATTACTATTTCACTATCCCTAAAAGTGATTTCTGAAATACTTATTTTGGAAACATTTCGGAATTTTGAAACAAAGTATTTTGGAATGAGATTTTTGAAATAGATTCTAGAATGAAATTTATGGAATGAGAATTTTGAAATAAAATGTTTGGAACGATTGAAATACGTTGTGAAATAAGTTTTTCGGAATTAGAATAAACTTTATGAAATGATGGGTTTTTTTTGAGATATGATTTAATGGATAGATAGTGCATGAATTTGAGGGAAAATATAAAATAAATTATAATGTTTGTTTAAAGAGTTTTGGAGGTGAGTACGAAGATATTTAACGGTCAAATTTGTGAATAATTTAATAAATATAATAGATAACTTTTGTTGATAAACTAAGTGTCAAGATTATATATTCTTATCGTTAAAATTAGTAAAATAAAAATGTAATTAGTTAAATTTAATTTAAAATAAAATCTAGATGTTTATTTTTTATAAAAATAAATGAATAGGTGTAATTAATTTAAACAAAAAAGTAATTGGTTGAAAATAATTTTAATTATGTATTGAATTATGAATTCATTCACTAAGCTTGTTCCTTCACACAAAACACACTCTTGCCTTCCAAATCTTTTTCTCTCTGCCTCCCCACCATTCTCTAACAGTTTATACATTGATCATCATCTAAAAACCCTCCTTTTTCCTTGTGGCAACAAACAAGCTTAGAGCAGTGCAACATCCTTCCCTCAAGCTAAGCATCCTTCCTTTCCGTGTAAGTCAACTTCGGTTTCCCATTTCTTTTTAAATCCTGAATTCTGGAACTTCTTTCTTTGCTGAGTCAAATTAGAGTCTCATTCTCACTATATGATTATGCATTTTGTAATATCCCTGGCTGCAGCGCAACTGGTAGCATCTGTTGGCGTGCCAGAGGTGTTAAAGGTCAGGTTAGGGGTTCGATTCCCACTGGCAACAACCCACCCAGTATGAATGGACGGAGAAGGGTGAGGGGTTGGGGTGCATCGAGCTGTAGTAACCTGACATGCTCTAGGACCAGGGATTGGTGTGCCAGGGGTGTTACACATTCCAGTCCTTAGGTCGAGCTATGCCTGAGCGAGAATTCGCCCAGTTTTTGAGTCACTCTCTATTCGCCCAGTTTACATAATTCAGATAATTGAGTCTAGAGTCATCTATCTTTCGTGTGTCATGGTGATTTAAGTGATTCTAGTGGTAATGTGAGAAAATTAATATGGTGTTTATAATTGGATAATATGCTTCTTTTTGTGTGGTTTTTCCTTTGCAATGATCATCTATCAATTGGTGTGAGTAGAGAAAGATACAAGTGAAGACACTCCCTCTTCGATAGGTGTTGAGTTAGTAGCACAGGATACCCGATAGTAAACTCTGTTCCATGTTTTAATTTAAGAGTTGGAACTTTCTGTTAACTTTTCTCTAGCATAAGTTGTAAATATAGTCAGTACTCCTATAGTTATTTGGATGACTATATTAATACTCTATATTGGCATATTCCTACTTTCTGCTTTATTTTATCATGATATAATATTTTGTTTAGTAGCGTAAAAACTATTAAATGGAATGTTACATTATTAATTAATTACTTTTGTCATTACAAAGTATTTCATTTAAATGCATTTGTTTTTTTCATTAATATTATTTTTAAATATTTTATATTTTATTATTATTATTATTATTATTATTATTAATTATCATGATAAAAGTTGCAAATTTCAAAAATTGTCAAAGATCATCGGTAATTACATTTTTTTTATCCCCTCAAAATCACCGAAAGAAATACAATTTTAGTGTTGGAATGACCTGTACTTCTTTAGTGGACTATTTATTTCAGCATCCTATAGTTTTTTCTGTCAAATTCTTCCACCAGCTCGATTAAAGTTTGAAATAAAATCACCTAGATACATATTCTACAACATCAACCCACACTTAGAATAACCGCAAGGCGATTCCAATAAGGAGAAGAGTTTTATAATGCTTGATTTTTTATCTTCAAAAGAGATTTGTTAAAAGAGTTCCAATAAATGTTTTCAACTTTGAGAATGTTAAAATTTTCTTATTTCAAAAACTCTTATTTTATCAAGAGTTTATGCATTTAAATAAAAATAAAAATCCAAAGATAGAAAAAAAGGAATTTCATACAATTAACTAGTTGAAAATGATTTTAATCGATTCATCTAGAACACATTTAGACTCAAATAGCCATTTAAATAAGTTAAATTGCGTTTTTTTCATTTGAAATCACTTGAAGTATCTTTTTTTAATAATTTCAATCAATAGATTCGTGTTTTAATATATTCAAATAGGGTGAAAATGTTTGTTGACGACGATTTCAATTTTTTAACATGTTGAAATCATATTTGAATTTGATGAAATGTTTAAGCATGTGTTTTCACAAGGCTATGAACATTTTAATTGGTTACAAAGCGATTTTAACTAATTGAAATCACTTACCCTTCATTAATAATAAATTTAAATGTTTTGAAACTAATTTAAAACATGTTTATCAAGATCAATTGTTATCAACTCATCACACACAACCCTAAGACTTAAGACTTACAACAATGATACAATCTTGATCAAGACACTTCTTCAAAGAGGTTGGAAGTATTTGTGAAAACAGGTCAAAACATAATAAAGGAGGATTTAATTATATTTTAAGGTTTTTCCAAAATTTTTGCAAAATTTCTTCTAGTAAGCATTAACAAATGAAATTTATACTTTAAAGACGATCTGCTAAGTAATTCTTTTTAAGAGTAACACTTGATTATGAGACATAATTTCAAGTTTGACAAACACAATCAAAAACACTTTTCAAAACTTGTTTTTCCAAATCTTCTTAAAATAAGTTAAAGTTAAAAGAATTCAATATAAAAAGATTAGGGAGATGAAAGATTTACTCTTGAAGTTTTCAAACTAGTCTGTAGACATTAGACTACGTTCAATTCACAATCAACTTAATTAGGTTCCACTGAGCAGACTAATGTTGTGAAGATATAAGTGAATATTGTTAAGATACCTAGGTATTATTTGTGCATAAAACCACTCCTATCTAAAATATTGAGTAGTGTCTGAAATATAGCCATTGCTAGCTAAACCATTGAGTACTTTTGTACAAATCATTGAGTATTGTTTGGAAAATAATTATTCTTGGCTAATATCGAGTATTGTTTGGAGTACATTCACTAATAAAAAAACCAAGTGTTTTTTGGACCTAACCACTCATGGCTAAACCATTAAGGCTTACAAAGAAAGTGATCTGTTAGTGTAAAAATACATTACTCTAAATTTTTTTATTAAACATTTAAAACTTGCAAGCTTATAACTTGATAAGCATGAAGAAATTGTGTCTAACAAATGTTATTTTCACAAGGATATTTTTTATATAGAGGTGAGAAGAAAAATGTTACTACAAAACCTTTTGTAGTAGCGATGAGGGTCTTCTTTGCTAATGTTTTTTTTTTGTTTGCAT
>Ga0209589_1006370_pt1 | contig 19559 bp, 11 predicted proteins | sample CowpeawhiteBW_FD_187525 | JGI IMG/M metagenome (GOLD analysis project Ga0209589, IMG submission 187525) | Root nodule microbial communities of legume samples collected from California USA - Cow pea white BW (SPAdes) (version 2) | ecosystem: Host-associated > Plants > Roots > Nodule | place: USA... | reverse complement strand
ATATATAAAGTAAAAATAACACGTGAGTAATGTATAATAAGATCATATTTGAGTTTCTCAATATTTAGTATAACTTTTACAAATAAATATTTAAAAATTATTAAAATATTCATAAGAAAGTGGCTGTTTAAATTATTTTACTGCTATTTTAAATTTCCAATTACTCGTGTTTATAAAAATTGTATTCTAAGCAAAATTCAAAAAAAAAAAAGAAAACAGTTAGATTGTGATGACGATTATTAATATATCAGTTAGGTATGTTCTTTTGAGTGGAATGATTTAAGAGACAAAGATGATTAATTTGAGTAGATTTGATAGTGAAGTTTATGTTGTTTTTTTAAGGAATTTGGAGGTGATGTGTCAAATAAAAAATAAAATAAAATTTATTAAAAAGTTAGATTACGAAATTGCCCTTGATGTTAAATGTAGTATAAAATGATAATGAGATAAGCTGTAATTAGTTTTGAATTTTTTCTTCATAAAAAAATATTAATGATATTTATTAATTGAAAAAAAATGCTAGAATAGGATACACCCTTAACGGATATGGATAAAAAAACAAAGCATATTAGAATCGGGTACATGGTAAATGGAACCGGGTAAATGGCAAATGGAACTAAGTAAATCAAGAAAAAGCTAGGAAATTTGAATCGGATACTAGTACAATGTATCCTTTCCATTACTTCTTCATAATCACACAAGCAACTGCTATCTCCATGAAGGAACAACAATGGTGGAATGCCGCAAAGCTTGTGCATGCTATGAACATCTCTCCTGTTATGCCAAAGTTTGGACAGAGTGGTAAAATGCCAAAGTTCTCTCTCAAATATATTCAAAATAGCAGGATCCAAAATGTAACATAATCTCACAAATCGTCGCTTTTGATTCCTTTCCTTTCATAAAAAACGAACATCCCTAATACTCGTAGATCATCGCTCTCTGTCCCCTTATTACAACAATTTTGTAGAAGAGAACACACCATTAATCTCCAACTGAAATTCTTATTATTAGAGAAATATAAATCAAGATTTCTTAGTCGAGTCTACTGAAATATTCTTATGTTACGTCGTACAATTTATCATAAAAAGTGTTTATTTACTTTGACGATCAATACTGAAATTTGTCTGGCAAGATCATTAGGAACGACCAATGCATTCTCGAAGTATTGTTCGCTTTGGAATATAAAATTCTATTATGATTTTATCTTTAAAAGGTGTATCAGATAATAAAGGAAAAAAAGTATTTAAATTGTGTTTGACCTCGACTCCTAAACGATGTGAGACTTATTGAGTGTATCCGAAAAAAATAAACAATTAATGTATTTCATAAAGAGTGTAGCCTAAGGTGATCACTCATGACACTAAAATATTTTAGTTATATATATATATATATATATATATATATATATATTTCTAACTATTATTAGGGTTAAAAGAGTAGTAAATTAGTTTTTAAACGATGAGGCTTAGGGTTGTGAACCAACCATGTTCTAAATTCTAATCCGGCTCAATTATTTTATTGTTAAAATATTAAACTATAAATAATATTTTAATTATTGTGTTTTATTTTATTAAAGAATTCTATTTCTATAAATATTTTTAGAACTTATGTCTTTGCCTTCTTTATATGTTTCTGGATCAACCGTTAATCCTTTTAACGATAAGGAATCATCGATGGAGTCATTCAAGAGAACTCTTCATTCAATTTTAATCTACTTCTAGAGATATTTTAGTGCTTCGAAAATATGCATGTGCCTCGTATATGTTCAAAGTGAATTATGTTGATCCTAGTGATATACTTAGTTAAAGTTAAAGAATCTTGTGTGATTTAGAGCTCACCATAAATAGAGAAAAGGAGTTTTCTACAATAGATAAGCAAAGCTAGTTTTACTAGTCCAGCCAAGGGCTTTGTCATTGTTTTTTTTTTTGTCATTATACTTCAGTTCTACAACCGAAACATATCTAGACACGGTAAAAAAGGGAGTTTAGGCTTCAGTTCCTAATCAAAACCTATACTTTAGGAATAGACTTCGGTTGGTAAGACAACCAAAGCATAAAATGATTAAAAATTAAAAACAAATAAAAGCAATAGGTTTCGATAAAAAAATAAGCAAGAACGAGAGCGAAGTGACAACAAGAATGATAGAGACCAAGACCAACCACTCAAACGTGAACAAACAACCAACACAACAATAATATTGTGAGGTCCCAAACGCAACAGATCAAGACCAACACAAACTTGTAATTTTGTGATGCCCCAATGTGAAACGATGACAATGGCTATAAATATGCAGGAAAAGGAAAACAAGAAGCAAAACAATGTTAGGAGCAGGAAAAGGAAAACAAGAACGAAAGAAAGAGATAAACGAGAAATGAGAAGAAGATAATCCATAACGAAGACAAAAACGAACCTCAACGAAAGCTATAATGGAGGAAAACGCGAAAATGCAGCAATGGAGGTGAAGAATGCAGCGACACTATGAAACATGACCTTTCGCGTGTTGTAAAAATTTACAAATTTATCATATGCAAATGAATATAGGCTTTGGTTTAACCTAGAACAAAAGCTTATACTTTGACATCCAGTAAAGCCTTTTAAAAATGTAGTGACATTTTCAAAAATATTTGCATAATTATAGACTTTGGTTCTTTAAAAAATCGAAGCTTACAATTGTGCAAATATTTTCAAATATGTCACTGTGTGACATCCTTTTTAATAGATAAATCTAATAAATAAAAAGTCGCATAATCATAATAAAATAGAGCCAAGGCAGAAGCATATTAGAATTAACCTTTTACAGTCATCCAAAGTAGACTGAACAGGAAAACTAAGGCACAAAACACATGCCATAAACATAATTTAAACACATATTAGTTTAAATTGGAAATTTTCTCACAAAGCAGGAAACTACAAGATAACAATACTTAAAAAGGGGATCCATCATAGAGCAAAATCCAATGAGCATAACTAAATTGCAGCATCCCCATCATCACTACAATCACCGCGAGCTCCCACATCTGCTCACACCGAATATTTGGTGATCATTGAAAAAAGGAAAACAGCACAAGGAAGCATAACATAAGCAAAGAAAGGGTAAGCTAATTGCAAAAGAGAAAAAGAAATATATATATATATATATATATATATATATATATATATATATATATATATATATATATATATATATAACACTCAAAAGAATTGTAGAAAAACACACCAATTACACCAAGCTAAGCAATATCAACTAACCCATCACACAAAATGACACTCTAGACTCAATTATCTGGATCTAGACATTGATGTATGATTCTTGGTGGTTTGTGGACTTGTGGTGGCCTCTACTACTTGTAGAGTCATTGTCAATGGGTTTCACCCTACCACACAAGGTTAGTCCCTTTAACCATCATAAGAACCCTAGGGTTGTTCTTAAAGACATGACTTTCTGCCCCTCTCACCACATGACTCATTCCACTCTACATGAGTCTTGAGTGAACATTAGAGTATAGGGATAAACCTCCAATATTGACTCCTTACATCAATGAACACACTACTAATTAAATCAAATAGGATCTCCCCCATGGGATTTCCTATATTCTTACACAAACATTTGAAAACACATATTAAAAACCATATAACATATGTCTCTCTTGGAAAATAACTAATTCTTATAATTTTTATCCAATCCAACTTAACAACATATTATGCAAACGATTTGGGATTTTAGAAATAAAATTGCAGCTTGTGTAAAGCTCCAAAAATTTTGTATTTATATTCAAATTAAAGATGATTGAATCAAGAACAAAATGCAACAAGAACCAACTTAATTTAATAACTATAAAGAAAGTTATGCACCAAACAAGCAACAAAGGTCAATGCTATTTAACAACCAAACTACAGGGATCTTGCGATAAAACCTGCTCTCACTACAAAGCTCCGATTCAAGATCTGACCGGTCAAAATTAAGAACTTTGTGTTAAGGATCAGCTGTTAAAATTTCAGCTTGATCCAACGGTTAAAGTAGTATGAACCTTCATTTTACGAAAAGTGTGTAGTGTAGAAAAATGAGTAGCACCACAACATATGCTTCTTGGTTGTGAGATTTTGACTTGTTCCACTACAAAATTTGGTATCTAGCAATTTTATCTTCTCAAACTTATTTCAAAGTGGTTTATAGATGATACCAAACTGAACAATTGCAACAATCAATATCTCTCATTCCAATTGCATTCTAAACTACCTAAAATTCTCTAACCCATATATACCCAAACATGAAATTCATCCCCATTCAATGCAATCACTAATCAAACATACTCAACACATTCCAGAATGAAAATAAGTACACTATATTTCAAAGAAAAAGGAGTTCTAGCTTCACTTACCTTGACAGGTGCTAACCCAAGAACAAGCCCCAAAAGTAGAGCACTACCACACGATTACAACTTACGGAGCTGGAAAAGAAAACCAAAGGAGGTGAAAACTCAGACCCTAGTAGAGGTTAAAGTGGAATTGAAGCTTTCAAACAGAAAAGAAATGAAAGAGAGCATGAATTTAAAGTTCTACTTACACGGAGGATAACGTTCAGTAAGCTCAAAGGAGGATATTGATGTGCCCTAGCAGAGCTTTTGTTTCAGACAATGAAGAAAAGAAAGATGTGGACTATTTTTTGGAAAGTAGACAGAATTGAGAGTTAGTGGCTAGGGGGTTCTGGGATTCCCTAGTGGCCTGACCTTGGGCCCTCTAGTAACGCGAGACCCAAAGCCCTTTTAAATCAGAAAATAGGTGGTCTTACACACTGCATCATTATAAGCTTTGGTTTTTTTAAATAACTAAACCCTAACTCATGGAGCTAGGGTATAGGCTTGTCCCTAAACTTTCTTAGTTCCTAAACTTGGACACGAAATTAGATTTCGTCCTTATCCTAAGCTTTGATATATTTTGGTCCTATATTTTAAAAATGATGGATATAGTCTTCCTAAACAATTACGTTACAATTTTTTGACGTGTCAAACACGTTTTAGAATGACTTTTGAATTGTTTATAGAATTTTAACGCGTTCCATCTCAAATGTTAGTTTGGAATATTGTTTAACATGCCAAAAAAAATTAACACCATTAGGTTAAAAGAATCTTATCCATTTATTTTTAAAGTTTGAGGACCAAAATATATCAAAGTTTGGGACATGGATGAGTTTCAATTTTGTGTCCAAGTTTAGGGAGTAAAAGCAAATTTAACCCTTATTATTATACTAATGATTTATGAATTATGAGTGAGGCGATGATGAATTGTGATTATTGAGGTGTGTGAGATACCTGTTATAGAATGATAAATTGCATGTATGAATGCCTTGTTGAAATTTATTGTTTGGTTTGTTATATTTAGATGTCTACCATAAGGCTATTTGTAGATTAAATTTGTGTAACTTGATTGAACTTGTCTGAGACTATTTGATAAGTAAAATTATGTACATTTCAAATTAAAATCAGTGAAAAGCCTAGACAAGTTTGTTAAGGACACACTGTCACAAAATTTATATGCATAATTATGCAAATTTGTTGGACAAGCAAATACTCATTCTCTTTTTGTTTGAAACTTATAAGTTTTAAATTATTTCTACCTTACTCTGTGTTTTTATGTGGTGTTGTTATTCACTTGCTATGTTTGTCAACTTCAGGAGAGCAAAGAATAATGTAGGATCAGAATAGGAGAAAGACTGAACCTATATCAAAAAAGGGATAAATGGATAAATGAGTGTAGATATAGTTCGTAGTGTTATGCATGAGTTGCTCCTTTCTTTTATTTTGAAATACTCTTCATTCTATTTTGTATAAAACGAGGATTATGAACTTTATATTAGACTTATACATTTGATATAATTATGTGATTACCCCTTAATAGTATTTTTGGATGCTATAATTTGGTTTTTATAATTATAATTTATGATATATATATATATATATATATATATATATATATATATATATATTAAACTAAAATAATGATTTTATTTATTTTATTCTATATTTTTTTAAAAAAATTATTGATTCTTTAAACTCAAATAAGTTACCAAACAAATTAAATTAAAATTATCTAAAAGTTTATATAAAAAATAATTTATATTTACTTTTATAAAATTAATAATTTTATTATTTTTTGTTATTATAAAAAAGCAAATACACGTGATGCATATATTTTCATTAGTTATACACAATTACTTTTTAATTTTATCCTTTCAATATTACTTTTCTAAATTTAAATAATTACTCAAAGTAAAAAAAAACATTTTTTACTTAGTAAATATTCTTTTGAATAAAATAATTACCCATAACAAAAAAATTTACACAACAAAAAATTACTTATAATAAAATTATTAAATTACTTAGTTTTATAATTTATTATTATTTTTTCTTTCAATAATTAAAAGTTATTTATATTTAATTTTTTTACTACAATATATATATATATATATATATATATATATATATAATATTATCACATAAATGTTTTATTAGAAATACTTAATTAAGTTTAAAAACATATTTACAGAACAACGAATTACAAAAATAAATTAAAAAATATTTACAAAACAAAATAAAATAAAATATATCTCTAAATTATAAAATTAACAAAAAAATATTTACACATTTATAATACATATACTCTATTAAAAATACATATATATGCACACATATTTTTTAGTAGAATTATAAAAGCGTAAATAATTTTTTACTAATTTTATAATTTAGTGATATATTTTATTTTATTTTGTTTATTAAATATTTTTTAATTTATTTTTGTAATTCGTTGTTTGTAACACCCCATTTAATTAAGTACGAGAAATTAAAGGAATGTTACGGGAAAGATAACATAAAAGCGCGGTCTGGGAGTTTTAAACTCAGCTTCATACAACTCATGGCACACCACGATACCCAAAAGAAACTAGATCAAAAAATTTACCAAAGTACATAAATCCAATGACAGACAGATACATGGGTCACAACCCTAAATAACTCATACGGAAAATATAAATTGGTCCACGCGGACTAGGCAGCGGAATCTCCATCCCCCTGTTGCCTACGGGTGTTCCTTGCATCTGCTCACACCAACAAGTTGATGATCATCGCAAAAGAGAGTACCACACAACAGATCACACAACAAAGAAAGTAGGGTAAGCTAGAGCACAAAAATCATTTCATCAACAGAGTCAGATACATATACACAATCCATCATACATACATCGCACCAGCATGTTACTACCTTCCAAACAATACACTACGACTCGACTCGACTCATCCAGATACGTATAACTTGGTCGGATTCAGCGGACACTTGCACTTGTGGTGGATACCTCTGCTCACCCCCGAGCTGCTCACCCTCGAGCTATGTGTTACAAGTGTTATAATGAATCAATATTACCTTAAATCTTTACCTAGTTATACAGATGGGGCACCACCATGGACACCCACTACCAGGGGCCATGGGATTACGTCCCGACCACTGAAGCGCGACCCCGACAGTTTCACCTAAAAACCCCAAGGAATTATGCACTAACACATACAAAACATAATCACGCAGCCATAATAATATTCACCATACATGCATATGTTAATTGTACCAACCTTTAAAGCCAACGCCTTTCATGTTCCAGGCCCAACTCATTTCATCTCATTATGAACCATCCATGTACCAAGGATTTCCAAGTCATATCGTCATCATGCCTCTTTCATACCAACCATTTCATTACAAACTCATGTGAAACTCATGTCAACCCATTATTCACAATTCATGACTTGCATCATTCAATCATACTCATTCATATCAAACCATTAGCACAATACTCAAAACCAAGCAAGCATCATCCATACAAAGCCAAGAGAACAATCTCACATTTCACTGCCTCGCCCAGCACCTCGCTCAGGCTGGAGGGTCTCGCTCAGGCGAGTCCCCTTCGCCTAGGCGAGGGCTCGAGAAGGCATAAGGAAAACCACGCGGGATCTCACTTAGGCGAGACCCCTCTCGCCTGGGCGAGATACTCGCTCGCTCAAAATTCATGAGCGGGTCGCCTGGGCGACCACTCGCGTAATAGGGTTTGGGTGAGTCCCTGTTCATCTCGCCTAGGCGAGATTGACCCGCTTGGGCGAGATTCACAAGTCTCGCCACTGTTTCCTACAACAGATCCACACTCCAGTCCAAACAACATACCCATACAACAGTTTCAAGTGTTCATAACCAAAATAGCTACACACCATCATAACCAAAATAGCTACACACCAACCACACAAACTCGAAATAACGGTTAAACAACAAAGGGAACAGAACATATGAGTGAGGTCTTAGCTTCCCTACCTGGAAATAAGCTAGCAAAAAGACCCGACACGATCTTGACCCTAAACAGCGGAACACAGTCCTCGAGAGGCGACTCCAAGAGGTAGGAAGGGAAACTGGTTCGAACTTGCGTGCTCACGATGGTACTTAAATCCTAGCAGAGGTAGAAGACGGTTGCGGCTCTAATGCAAGGACCACAGTTTTTCTGAAAATGTGAGAAAATGTTGGGTTTAGGGCAGACCTAGTGACCTTATCTGTTGGGCCGGCCTTAGGCCCACTTACAAAGGCAGCCCACTAACTTTAGGGCAGAAAAAGGATAAAAGATTTTTAAAAGGGGCCTTACATTGTTTAATGTACATTATTATTTGTTGAAATTACCTTTTAGGTTCTATAAATATTTTCTTTTAAACTTAATTAAGTATTTCTAATTTATGATATTTTTTTATTTACTTTTTAATCGTTGAGGTTGTCAATGTTTTTTTATAAAGATGCGTCATCAATCTCACATTCTCATCTATTGTTTTAATGTATTTTTATATTCTTTAAATTAATTTATTTTATATTTATTAATATTAGACAACAAATATAAATAATTTTAATTTTAATAATATTAAATATTTAATTTTATAATTTAGTTAATTTAGTTAATTTTTTATTATGTTGATGGAATCCGTAAGGCCTCTTTTTCTCGCTGTCTTATAAGTTTAGGGTTTGACCTTTTAGTGGGCCTAAGGTCAGTCCACTTAGGGACTTCAAAACTCTAAGCTACTCTTTCACTTCCCATTATGCTCTTCCTTTTGTAAACAACTCATTTCTCAAACACTTTCTTCTCTTTACAGAAGCTCTGCTAGTGTTTGGCTTTCGTTCTTTGTTGAGCTAGAAGAACTTCGTTTATTCCACGTAAGTTACGCTCCCCAACTAATATTTCCTCTTTTCTAGCTGTGTTTCCGTAATTCCAACTAGGGTTCGCCTTGGTGAACTCGTTTTAAACCTGTTTCGCTATTTTTCAACTCGCAAATAAGTTCTTGGAGCTGTAGTAATCCTCCCTTTTCGTGTGCTTGTGCCTTTCACTAACATCTGTCCAGGTAAGGGAAGTTAGGATTTCCAAGTTTTGTGGTGTGTTGCTTATTTTTGTTTCTGATTCATGTTCCAAATGTTTGGTTGAAGTTATGTTGCATGAACTGAGCTGGTTGTGATCTTGAACTGTATTTTCTGGTGTTACTCGCGTGAAAACAGGAGAGGCCTGCTAAACTCGCTTAGGCGAGTGTGTCTTTCGCCCAAATGAGAAGCTCTCGCCTAAGCGAGAATAATAGTGGCTCGCCTCGTCCTCTGTTTCGCCTGAGCGAGATAGGCTAGCTTGAGCAAGAAGTTGAAGTGCCCCTTGCTCGAAATCTCGCCCAGGCGAGGGCTATTAGCTTGAGCGAGGGATCCCTCTCGCTTGAGCGAGGTTGACAATAGTACACTTGGAGGATTGTGTGTTTCCATGTTTTTGGTTGTTGGTTGTATGATTGGTTGGAGTACCCTATTTAAAGTATGAAGTATGTGAATATGCATGTAATATCTGATTGTATTGGCTGAAATTGATGGGTTTGGTATGAGTTGGGTATGAAATATGATTAGATGGTTGGTTGTCTATATATTGGCATGAAATTAGTATGCATGAGAACTCTATGGTTGGTTTGTAAAACATGGTTAAGGTATGGGTAGGAAGTAATTCCATGACCCTCTTGGTGGGAGCTCATGGTGGTACCTCATCTAATGGACGTAATTTCATAAACCTCGTGGTGAGAGTTCATGGTGGTGCCTCATCTAATGGACGTAATTCCATGAACCTCGTGGTGAGAGTTCATGGTGGTGCCTCATCTAATGGACGTAATTCCATGAATCTCTTGGTGAGAGTTCATGGTGGTGCCTCATGTAAGGACGTAATTCCATGACCCTCTTAGTGAGTACACATGGTGGTGCCTCAAGTAATGGACGTAATTCCACGAAAACTTAGTAAGGTTTCGTGGTGGTGCCTCAGTATATAATTAAGTAAGGATTTAAGTAAGGATTGCATCCTGAAGCTCTAAAGAGTCAATTAGTCTCATGTAGAGCGTACTGACTCAAGTGGTGAGAGTAGTAGGAGGCCCTAGTCTTTGACAGGATAATGGCCTTAGACGTTTGAAGGCTAACCTTGTGTGTGGTAGGGTGAAACCCATTGGCAATGGCTCTACAAAGCAGTAAAGGCCACCACAAGTGCAAGCATCCAGTGAATCCGACTGATTATATGTATCCGGATAATTGAGTCTTAGAGTCTTGCATTGTCTGTTATCACATGTTTGGTTGGATTTGTATTCTTGGCTGTCAAATTGTATGCTCAAATGTATGATATAACCTTTTTACACTAGCTTACCCTTTTTGTTTGTTTGTGTGTTTTGTGTGTGGTTTTCTCCTTTTGCGATAATCATTAATTTATTGATGTGAGCAGATGTGGAAACCCCTAGTGGTCACTAGGGTGATGGAAATTTTACAGTATAAACAAGCTTGGATTGGATCTCGTTCCTTCAAATAACCTTTGTAGGCACTATGGCCTATGTAATATCTTGCTCTAGAGGAGCAAGCTTTTGATCAACTGTCAAACTATTTCTTTCGGTTTAGTTATTTGGCCTCGTGGTATGCCTTAGTCTTCTTTTCTAATACATTTGAGATAATTGTAATGGTTTAAACTTGTGTACCTTTTTGGTACTGCTATTCTATTTTATATCTTGTGTAATGTTTCATTTATAGATTTATTCTCTATTAAATGGGACCAATTAAACCAATTATTTACCACATTCATTTGCCATGCATTTCCTCATAAGACTACTACGATATCAGTAAAAAAGGGATCATACATATTAGGAGTAGTCATCTATGATGAGATTCTAAAATTTTGTTTTTCATACACAATCATAAAATAGGGAAGTGAGACAAATAGCATAAAGATAAAACGAAATAAAGTCCAACATGTATATAAATATGTATAGACTATTTTTTTTATAGAGCAAGTATAAATGATTTTTGTAGTGACTAGTAAGAATAAATGACCTTTACATGGCCCATAAAATAAATTCAAGATCATCTTCTCTTGGATAAAAATATTACTCATTTAAATCCCAAGGCAAAACTTTTGACTACAAATTAATTTAAACTTGAGAGAATATAACAAATGATAAATAATTCGATCGAACTAGTATAATTTAATAAAAATAAAATAAATAAAATAAAATATATATATATATATATATATATATATATTAAGTAACATAAATAGTAAAGATAAAGTATGATAAACTAAAAATAATAATAAGATTAGGATAAAGCAACATGAAATAAGTAAGAAAAAAATTAATATGGGATTAGGAATACTCCATTCAATAATAAAAAATTAAATAAAGAAATGTAAAACAAAATTGTTAGTGATCCACTCTTTACGTTACGTCTTCTTCCTTCCCATAAACTCGACCTCTACCCTTTTCTATCTATTATTGTTATTGATTCTTACCGTTTCCTCTTATCTAATCTTCTTCCTTTTTTTTCCTTGCTTCCACATAACATAACATAATATAATATAATATATTATAATATGTAATTGTTTTTGTATAGAATCAAGTTGTCTCAAGAGTCTTTAGTCATTCATCTCTTGTTCACAAAGCTCCCCCTAAACAACTACTTAGCAATGCTCTTAGAAGGAGGATGCATGCAGGCACTCTAAAGCTCAAGTTAGTAATACTTCCAGTTTAGGGGTGAGTAAAAGATGAATGCAAAGATAGGTCCCTTACCTTGGACACTAAACTCATTTTTATATTACCTGAGTTTAATCTTGACTTCATTACCTTTGTATCCATTTTTATTCTCTTCATAAATACCAATAAACCCCATGAATGCCCTATCGTAACCATAATTGTCGTTACATTCCCTTATGATGGTAGTATTCTTGAATGCACTCTTACAGTCCTATATCCCATTTGAGATGTACGCTTGTATGCTTGAGCTCATATGTACTAGGATGTAAGTATGTATGTATGCTTGAGCGCATATATGCTAGGATGAACGTTTGTATGCCTAAGTCCATATGTGTCGGGATGTACATCTGTATGCCTAAGCCCATATGTACTAGGATGTATGTCTATACCCCCAAGCCTAGATATGGATTGGGCCAAGATGTACTCGCCCCTTGTTGAGGCCAAGATGTACTCATCCCTTGGTGGGACCGAGATGTACTCGACTCCCCTATACATTAGTTATAAATATAATTTACATTATATATGAAAAGTAATGTATCATAAAATTTTAAGTGTTACCATATTGAAATCATTGTAGTATAAATTTGAGATGTTACATTTTCTCTCCCAGATATAGAAATTTCGTCATTGAAATTTTTATTGACTAAAACAAATGAGGGTAAATTCCTCTTATTTTTCCCTCGAATTCCCATGTAATATCTCCATTAGCTTCATTCCAAATGACTTCCACTAGAGGGATTTGTCTGCCTCTCAGTTGCTTGACCTTCATGTCCATAATATGTATGGACATTGCGTCAAATTAAGGTTATTCTTTATCAGGTCTTATCACAAGAGATGGATCAAAAATATATTTTCTTAATTGAGACACATGAAAGACATTGTGAAGGTTGGAAAGAAAAAGGGGTAAACAAATTTGATAAGCAACAAGACTTATTCTTCTAAGAATTTGGTAAGGACTAATGAATCGGGGAGTGAGTTTCTTTGATTTCATCACTCTACCAATTTCTTTGTTGGTGTAACTTTCAAGAATACATGATCACCATCTTGAAATTTAAGAGGTCGTCTTTTCTTGTCAACATAACTTTTTTGTCTACTCTAAGTTGTTCTCAATTTTTCCCTAATCATTTTGATTTTCTCTGTTGTGTTTTGAATCGTGTCAGGACCTAGGACTAAACTTTCTTCAGTCTCAAACCAACACCAAGGTGTCCTACATTTTCTTCCGTATAATGCTTCATAGGGTGTCATACCTATGTTGGAATGGAAATTGTTGTTATAGGTGAATTCAATCAAAGGTAGGAATCGATCTCAACTATCATAATCTTCCAACATGCAAGTTCTCAACAAATCTTCAAAAGATTGGATGGTTCTTTCTGATTATTCATCAATTTGGGGATTATAGGCTAGGCTAAGATGGAGTTTAGTCCCTAAGGCCTGATGTAAACTTCCCCAGAACTTAGAAGTAAATCTAGGATCCATATCAGATACAATACTTATTGGAACTCCACGCAACCTCATAATTTCTCTTATTTACAATTCAGTCAATTTCTCTAATGAATACCTAATGTTAATGGGTAAGAAGTGAGCAGAGACTCTGTTAACCTATCCACAATAACCCATATGGAATTAATTTTTTGAACAGTTCATGGTAAGCCAACTACAAAATCCATTGCTATATTACTCCACTTCCATATATGTATATATAAGGATTGTAGCATTCTTGCTGGCTTTTGATGTAACATCACAGTCGAATATTACTAATTTTATAATATAAAATAAAAGAAATAATAAAGTCACATTTATTTAAATGTCTTTCCCAAAACGCGGGAAATTAAAATTTGAGTTATAAAGTAAATCAAGAAAACAATAAAATCAAATCTCCAAGAATCCCTGCTCCGGCTTTATGCCTCACCAACACCATTTACAACATCATCTACTCCTTGTAACGAATTACACAATCATCGCCAAACACAAGCAGATAGGGTGAGCTAACAATATCAAATTATATATACAATTCAAATATATGCACACACATGTATATCATACTCTCATAGCCAACGAGTTTCCTTTCCTGCGCACCAACACCTCTTGGAAAGAATTTCTCCCCTTGCGCACTAGCGCCTCGTGGGGAGAACAAGCCACAACCCTTACCTGTTCACCAAAACTCGGTAAGAGCATTACCATCCTTAGGACTTACAAGCAACCACCTTTGCCTGCTCACCAAAACCCAACAAGAGCACAACCCTTACCTGCTCATCAAAACCCGATAAGAGCGCTGCTTTCCCTAAGACCCACAAGCAACAACCCTTGCCTGTTCACCAAATCTCGGCAAGAGCACAACCCGTACTTGTTCATCAAAACCCGGTAAGCGTTGCTTTCTCTAAGACTTACAAGCAACAATCCTTGCCTGCTCAACAAAATCTGGCAAGAGCACAACCATTACCTATACTTGACCATGGATGGACCTAGGATATACATGCTTCCACGAACCTGCCTGCTTGTGGTCCTGCCTCTACGAACCTCCCCGCTCGTAGTCCAAATATACAGACCTCCACGTCTGTCGTCCAACACAAGTGATCCAACAACTACAAACCTCCCCGCTCGCAACACCCCTCAAGTATGAACACAGAACATACAAACCTTCCCGCTCGTATCTTCACATTAGAGCATCATAATATGAACCTCCATACTCATATTATCACGGGTTCACCACCAACCATGACACAATTAAGCATCTCCTGGTCCAAGCCCAATATCATAAACACGTAAAACACAAGCCAAAAAAATACACTGCTTCCTGTTACTCCTATCGCTTGGCGCTGCCTAAGTGTCGCCAAACGACATTCCAGTGCACACCGCCTGGTGGCGCCCTCTCGCCGCTAGGCGTTAGACACAAACAAAGCCATTGTCTTAGTGGCTACCGCCTGACGGTTCACTCCTCACCGCGAGGCGCCACACGCTCCAAGGACTTCCCTGGTACTAGTAACAACCCGTTGCTGGTTTAGCACCCCAAAACAGGTTACATTCAACCATACTCTTACAATTATGCATGTCCACAATAAAGAATATATATATATATATATATATATATATATATATATATATATTTATATATATCTCCAAAATTCACATGATTGAAATACACAGTCTTAACTTAGATAACTTTAACATACTTGTACACAAATATCACATATTAAACATGTATTTCACCAACCACCACTCATATTCATGGAACCACTTTAAATAGTAGACACACTCATGCTCCTTAAAAACATCATAGTCCAATCCAACACACACATTGTTTTCCCCTTCTCATTTTCCCAACCTTTTGCTTGCTTACAATTCACATACACCACATAAGACACAATCAAAGCTATATACTTATACCGCATGCCCCCACAATTCCATTACATTTAAAGTATGATTATCATGTTCCCATACTTGCCCAAAACCTATCATGATCATGCCACACTCGGTCATAATGATATCATCAATAGTGACCTTTTTCACACACTTATATCATCACATTCGAGCTAACATATATAGATTTATATATTCAACATGGCTCAGCAAACACTACCAAAAACATACTCATCAATCACACATCTATATATTTATATAGATACATTCACCAATTAAGGTCATACCAGCACTTAAGCACATTTAATCATCCATTAATAATCACACTCTTAGGGAATTTAAACAACTAATCATGAGTGACGTATATCTCCAGCTGTAGACATCAATTCAAATCTTCACAGTTCAAAGTGAAGAACAACATGTTATGAATCACCTGTCAAAATTTCACCTAAATCGAACAGTTAACGAATCGTGAAACGCAGTTTTATAAAACTGTGTAGACCAGAAAAAATGTAGACACGCAACAACTAGATCCTACTGCCCAACGAAATAAAACCAGACACCTGGTGCCTGGCGATAAGAAACCACCGCCCATCAGTCCTTGCTGCATGAAAAGTACGAAAAAAGCGTAATTAAACAGTGTTCGCGTCGCCAGGCGGTTCATCACAAAAATCCAGAAAAGGGTCTAACTCTCATGTACTGCCTGACAAATCTTTAAAGCCACTAGGCAGTTTCTGGAAAATTTACAGAAACTTGAAAATAATGCATGAAAATGAATGAAAAAGGCACCCCGCATACATTAAGCCATACAAATTTAAAACAATCAATGCAACTTCCCTAACTTGGTCTCCTTGCTCAAATAGGAAGTTCTTGAGTTAGCTTTTTGATCCACAAACCTCCCTTTTGCTCACCTGCAGTTTAGTCCTCCTCTTACTCACTAAGGCACTGTGATTTACTCTAAAATTCTCTCCTCCCAATATGCACCAATGGCAGACCCAACAAAACCACTATTTCACCTTTAATTGGCCTCTTAACCATGCCTTGATTAACCTTAATGACATTAAAACGAAAATTACATTACAATTAGTTTAATGGTTACTCAATAATTGTTTTATGGTGGTTTTTCAACCCCTTTCAGCTGCCTTCTTAGGCGGCTAAGGTTTATGCTCATCCACAGTCATGCCAAAAAGAGATTTGGCAAAAAGAACCTTATTTTGAGAAAGTTAAGGTTCAAACACACAACTTTTGGCAAAAAGAACCTTATTTTGAGAAAGTTAAGGTTCAAACACACAACCATCCAATCTGAAAGCAAGTACACAACCAATTTAACCAATTCATGTTTCATGATAATTCCTATAAATCTAGGATTATATTATCACTCATCATGATGAAGTATTTTATTAAAAATAATAAAAAATTAAATTAACACACAATTGACATACACAGGACTCGAACATAAGTCCTCTCCACGTGGTGAAGTAGTCTCAACCACTTGAGGTAGTATTATTCCACATCATAAACCCCAACATTAAATACCATAAAGGTTTCCACTACCTACATTTATTAAATAATCATTTATTTAATTATTTAAATTTCTTGGATCTTACATTCCCCCCACCTTATAAAATTTCCGTCCTCGAAAATTGAACTTACTCGAAAATAGATGCGAATAGGACTGTCTCATGAGGTCTTCCATCTCCCACGTCATCTCTTGGGTTGTCTCGTCTCAGAGGACTTTTACAGTCCAGATCTCCTTCTCTCTGAGTTACTTGACTTGAGAATCCAAGATTCTCACTACTCCAACTCTTACTATCAAATCCTCATGCACTTAAACGTCGTCCTCCTACAACACATTCGTAGGACTTGCAATATACTTCTTTAACTGTGACACATGGAAGATATTATGCAAGTTTGCCAAGTGCAGTGGTAAAGCGATCTCATAGGCTGTTAGACTTATCCTCCGTGTTATCTGATATGGTCTGATGAATTTTCGAGTCTACTTCATGAGTTTGATCGCTCTTTCATTGTCGATAGTTGGAGTAATCCTAAGAATCACATGCTCTCCAACCTAAAACTCCCACGACCTTCTCCTCATACTTGCATACAACTTCTATATGTTTTGTGGCACACACATCTAGTCTTGGATTAAACTAACCTTTTTCGTCGTTTGTTGTAGCAACTTGGTCCAATAATCACCGACTCCTAATCCTAGTATCCACACAATTGCATTCTGCCTCTTTTACCATCCAACGCCTCATATGGTACCATTCTGATCTTAGTCAATACTTCACTTAAACAATTTAACTCACTAGCTTCTTCTTAGCGATCCACTAAAAGTTGCAACCATTCTGGTGTTTACACTAAGTCCTTGCCATTGTGTCTTCAATATCGTATTCACCCACTTCTCTTTCTTCTCTTGTCCATTTCGTCTTGTTCAACTCTGCGCTCCTCCTTACACAACACATACCCTAAAACGGTTTAACATATTAATAGTTCTCTTATAAGATCTACCAAACTTGTAGTTAATCTGGCGATTCTACTGAATCTACCCGCTACATTTCTAACAACTCCTCCATCTGCTTCTTTAATTTTCCACCCGCAGTAGAACTATTCCATTACGGACAATTGCCTTTGGTTCTGCTTCTTACCTCAACGTAATAGTGAACCCCACCGCTCTTAGCTGGAAATTCTAGCACCTGCTTCAGAATTGTGTCTAAGAACTCTTCCACAACTGCAATTCCTTGCCTTTATATTTCACCTGTCTTTGCTAGAAAACTTTGATTACCATGGCGTCCTGCCCGCACGTTTCATTTTGATCCACTCTCGATGTGTAACTATTGGCCTATCTCTCTTGAATCAAAGCACGCCACTCCTTGGTCATCACATCCCATAGTAGTGAGGTTAGAAAGCAATCAATACACCCTTGAGATATGTCCTCACCTTGCAAAGAAGGCGGTTCAAATCAACTTCGACATTGAATCTTTTGACCGCCTCATGCCGAACCGCACACTAGAACAGTCTTCACTTGACTACCACGGTAGCGAAACCATTATCTTAACTCCTACCTTTGTTATCACCTCATGGTATATCATCTTTGTTATCGTAGTAGTGATGATCTCCAACCTTTGCTAACATGTATCTTCGAATGAGATCATTCATGCTAACCACTTCAGCTTCAACCCTCGCATACACCCTTTTAGCTGCTCAGGACTATTCTTTTCATTTCTTCCTTCACTCTATACACTTACTTGTGCCTCATAGATTTGCTTCTGTAAGTTGTTAGTGATTTGAATTACATTTAATTGCATTTTATCATGGCTTAGGGTGATTGACAAATTCATGTCTCTAAATTTTTCTATCAAACTCATTTCTCGAATCATTAGTGATGAGACATGTAAAGATTTTCTACTTAAAGTGTTTGCCACTACATTCGCCTTTCTTAGGTGGTAATGTAATTCAAAATCATAATCTTTCAAAAATTGCATCCATCTCTTTTGTCTCATATTTAACTTCTTTTGGCCAAAGAATTATTTGAAACTCTTATGATCACTAAAAGTTTTGAATTTACCACTATAGACATAATGTCTCCATATCTTAAGTGCAAAAATAATGGTAGGTAGTTCTAGATCATGGGTTGGGTAATCTTTCTGATGTGCTCTTAGTTGTCTAATGTAACATCCCAGTCGGATATTACGAATTTAAATAATAAAATAGAGAAATATGTTTAAAACATTATTTCTTGTAACTTCATTTTCCAAAAAAAATGTGGGAAAAATTTAAAACATTTATTACATCGTCAATTATTCAAAAAAATGCCAAAATATAAAATCAAATACAAATTACAAGTCTGATAACATCGATGATTACAATTCCTTAAAATCCATAAAGCAGTAAAACTCTGTAGAAAATCCCCAAGATAGCCCACGTTTCGGCTCTATACCTCACCAGATTCACCTGCAACATCATCTGCTTCCATGTAACGAATTACACGATCATTACCAATCACACACAGATAGGGTGAGCTACATATATATATATATATATATATATATATATATATATATATATATATATATATATATATATATATATATATATATATATATATATATA
>Ga0209589_1006365_pt1 | contig 19565 bp, 21 predicted proteins | sample CowpeawhiteBW_FD_187525 | JGI IMG/M metagenome (GOLD analysis project Ga0209589, IMG submission 187525) | Root nodule microbial communities of legume samples collected from California USA - Cow pea white BW (SPAdes) (version 2) | ecosystem: Host-associated > Plants > Roots > Nodule | place: USA... | reverse complement strand
TTAGCAAAGTCAATTGAAATAATTTTTTTTTATTAAAATGTTATTATCGTAGATATACTAGTCTTTTATAGTTCACCTTGACCAATAAAATTATTTCTTTTTCTGTTTTTATATAATTTTAAGTTATTTATTTATTTTTCTCTTTTTAGTTTTTTTTTTCAATTTATATTTATGTCATTATATTTTCTTTTTGCTATCATAACTAATTTTTGTCTCCAATGTATTAATTAACTTAAGAACGTAATTAACAAAATTATATTATTTTAAAATTAACGAAAAAAAAAAAAACAATTTCGTTGTGAAAGACTTCATTTAAAAAGGAGCAAGCAAAGGAGGTTACATAAGAAATACACATATATTATAGTTCTTTTGTGAGCGATAAATGAATATTTGGAAACCAATAAATTTTTTTTTCGGTCTTTACTTATACCCGTATAAAAGATTCCTTATTTTCATATCCACTTTTTTTTTTCAATTTATCTTTTAAATAAAAATTTATTAAATTAAAGTAATTTTTTTTTTTAATTTTACCATTAAATGAAAATTTCTTGAAATAATTATTTTTAAACATAACTATTTTTTAATTAAAAAATATACCTACAAAAAAAACTATTTACAATAAAATTTTAAAAATAATTTATATTTAATTGTATAATTAGAATAATAAGAACAATAATAATTTTATTAATTTTTATTGCCATAGAAAAGTAAACACATTTATGTGTGTTCACTTTTTGTAATTTTAAAAATAAATATAAATATTTTTTATTTATTTCATAGATAATTTTTATTAGAGATACTTATTTTTATTTAAAAATGATTAATTAAAAAAAATAAATGAAATAGTTACATCTAACAAAAAAAGCTTATTCAAAAGGTATAAATAGTAAAATAATTATTTTAATTTTTAAAAAAATTATTTATTAAAAGATAAAATTGAGAATAAAAAATATGGACATCAAGATGAGAATGACCTTTATATCTAAATATAGATAAAAGGATTCCTTTTTGTGTTTTTCAAAATTTACTCTTTAAATAATTGATTTTTAAATTAAAAGAAGTATTTTGTTAATTTTACTGTTTCTTTAAAATTAACATTTTTTTTTTCAATTTAACTGCTTTTTTAATCTTAATGTTTTTTGTAATTATAAAATATTATCTATAAAATAAATAAAAACTATTCACAATTAAATTATAAAAATTATTTATATTTAACTTCGTAATTATAATAAAAAATAATTTTATTATTTTTTATTGGGGTAGAAAGAGTAAACAGACATACACATTTATTTTCATTAAACATCATTTCATAACTAACTGATTTTAATATTTTATATGAAGCACTAAAACATCATTTCGTAACCTACTCTTTAAGCTGTATACTGCTGGTGATTTGAGTTAAGAATAATAAGATCATTAATTACTTTTCATTAACTTTTTCTTTTAAAATAGTTTTTAATCAAGTAACAGCACTTTATCATGGTGTAATGTATTTAAATTAAAAAAATATATTAAATAAACATTAATTTTAGAAATGAAAAATAATTAATATAATTACTAATTTAGATACAAAACATTATAAACTAAAATGCATTAATAAGTATCTAAATAGTTTTTAAAAGATTATAATTGATTAGTTAATTAAACTTAAATTCATCTTTAATATGTTTTAATTATTAAAACATTAGTGTCTAAATTATTAAGATTAGAGATTAATTTACATTTAAAAAGAACTCTTACTCATCCTCATTTCCTCATCTCAGCCAGAGGACACCTCCTCCCCGTCATCTTTTTTCTCACACTCTTTCCACTCAAACCTATACGTATCTAAATGTGAACAGTGTCTTTCCTTTCTTTCTCTCTTTTCTATTTCAACACTGAATCGCTGATATAAACACAGCATTAGGGTATGAATATGGGAGAAAGTGCAATTTTTGTAATTGTTAGAAATGTTTTCTTATTTTGGCTGCTTATGCAACCTTCAACCAGCTTTCCTTTCGGAAGTAAAACAACTGTCAGTGTCAAAAATGGTTTAGAAGGACATCAAGATCTGTTCTTTCGTTGCAAATCTGCAGACAATGATCTTGGTGTTCAACGTCTTCCTTACAATGGAACTTTTCGGTGGAGATTTGGAATTAACGTTTTTGAAAGAACATTGTTCCATTGTTCCTTTGCATGGAAAGGTGCCTCTCACAAGTTTGTTATTTATAAAGCAGCAAGGGATCAAGACATTTGTGATTTTTGCAGTTGGATTGTGAAAGAAGAAGGACCATGTATGTATTTTGCTGCTAATCTTAATTGCTATGATTGGAACAGTTAAGAAGAACGAAGAGTTTGATTCTCAATATGTTTATGCCTTTCTTATCCTGATTGATATATTAATATACAGCAATGATGAATAAACTTGAAAGGTAGTATTCATGCTTTGCTCTGGGTTGTGTTTTCAGGTGGAGTACTTGTACTTTTATCATTTTATAACATCCCATTCGTAACTTTCATTTTTGTTTTTTTAATTATGATATCTTAGCTTCGTAGTTTTTAAAATTATACATTTTATTTCATTTGTCATTTGATTGATTGAGAAATGTTAATTTTGATATGACTTTTTAACATTTGATCAAAAATCCTAAATCCATATCAAGAATTTCCCAAATTAATTGAGATGTGTATTCTTGCTTTTTAATCATGCTATATAGTATTTGCACGGTAAAAACAAAAATGTTAGAGTCGTGTGCTAGAAAAAATAAATAAATTTTATCGATGAAGTCTTAATTCTTTACTTAGAGATATTATTGTTATAAAATATGATAATAAAAATGTCAAAATGACTTTCAATTTACAATACTACAATAAAATTAGAAATTATAGATGAAACATTATTGATGAATATTTAAACCCTAAAAACATTATTGATGACATGCTTCACATATTCTATCCTTCTCAAACTTGAGGAGGTTTGACAAACCTTCATCCAGTTGTTTTCTATTCAATTGATGTATATAAATGTGACAAAGCCTTCTATGTCATAACCATGTATCATCTTTTGTAAAAAGGTATTTTATGTTATTTGATGCATGATGTAGATTAAGCAAGTAAATATTATTGACTCTTTTACCAACCAACACTATGCTACCACATGCATCAAAGATGAGAAACTGACTAGGTTCAATTACTACTTTATAACCCTTGTCACAAAGTTGGCTTATACTTATCAAGTTGTGCTTCAATCCTTCAACTAGAAGCATGTTTCTAATGAGGAGAATATAAAAAGGTTTTCTATGATCCAAAATTGTGAACTAATGAGCATTCCATTCAAATGTTTAGGGCTGACTATGGGAGGAAACCCCAGAAAAAAGAAGTTTTGGCTACCAATAGTGAATAAGATTAAGAATAAACTAACTAAGTGGAAAGGAAAAGCTTTGTCATTTGCAGGCAGAGTTTGTTTACTTAAATTCGTCCTCACAACTTACCACTTTACTATATGTCACTCTTTAAGGCCTTAACTTGTGTTTGTGAGGAAATCATGAAGACCCAAAGAAAGTTCCTATGGGGCTAGGGTTTAGAGGGAAGAAAAATGGCCTAGCTGAAATGGACATCTCTATGTAAACCTAAGGATATGGGGGGACTTGGGATCAAAGATATAAAATTGTTCAATATAGTATTGTTAACTAAGTGGAAGTGGAGATTAGTACAAGAAAGCCAAGGATTATGGAAGAACATTGTGGAATCCAAATATGGATCGTGGAGAAGCTTAGAGGAAATGAAGAGTGGGAGAGTAGAGTCTTATTGGTGGACTGATTTACGTCAAGCATGTGGATTAAGGGAGGGGAATACATGGTTTGAGGAGAGTGTCATATGGAGAGTTGGTTCAGGTAATAGGATAAAGTTTTGGGAAGATGTTTGGATTGCAAATAGGCCACTCAAGGAGGTGTACCCTAGATTATACTCAAATACAAATATAAAACAGGGAACATTGGTTGACTATGGAAAGTGGAAGGATAATAATTGGGGATGAGAACTAATTTGTAGGAGAGAATGGTTTGAATGGGAAAAACCACAAGTAATGACTTTTTTGTCAGAAATTGGAAGGATCTCATTAGACAAGAAAAAATAGGATACATGGGTATGGTACACGAATAGGATAAAAAGTATACGGTGAAATCTGCATATAAAAAATTGGAGGATAATTGGAGTACTGATTATGAATATATGTTCAAGAAATTGTGACAGGTTAAAGCTACCCCCTCTACACAAGTTTGTGCCTGGTGAGTTATGGTAGAGTTTGACCACAAAGGATAACCTAAAATGTAGGGGAATAATACTTGAAAATGACATGTGCCTTATGTGTGGTGAGAAGGAGGAAACAATTAGACATTTATTCTTTATGTGTAAAGTGGCGCTAAAAGTGTGGAACTTAACCACAAAGAGAACATGATTTGGTGCGGGGTTTGGATAGCTTTAATTTGGGGCCTATGGAAGCATAGGAATGATGTAATGTTTAGAAATGCAAAGGTTGATGCTAAAGAGATCTTTTGCACGGCTCAATTAAGAGTATGGGTGTGGCTAAAATGTAAAAGCTCACATGAATTTTTCATACTCTGATTGGTGCTTATGTCATGTCCAATGTATATGAACGTTGCTAAAGTAATATAGACGAGACGAGCCAAAGGCTAGTACCTTAGGTGAGAGGACCATAAAAGGTGTACAATAGCAAACATAAACAAGGTTGTGACTATTATAGAGTAGGTTTATGAAAATCATATATATAGTTTTGGAAATATCTAACCTTTTCGCAGACTCTTTAGTCTAGAGTGGTTATGCTCTTATGCAGGTATGAATGTTGGGGTGCTTAGTATCAAAATTCTATCTCAACAAAATAAAGACCTTGGTGATGATGATTTATGGAGAAATGGAGAGGCATAACATATTACAATCTATATACCACTAGGCAGTGCATAAGGGGCAACATTTATATACAAAGATAACACAAGGATAGCAGCCAAGGCTAAAGATAGGAAAAGATAATTTTTAGGAAGGCAGAGGTTGCTGCACACTACTGCAAACCTAAACAGCTGGGTAAACTGGGGCACTATTCATGAAGGCTTACACCATTGTAATCCCATAATGCACACAACGGGCTCTTTACTCTCGATTCCATTTTGTATACTGTGTTCTGTAATACATGGATGGCAATCTATGCATGGGAGGGATGGGAGAAGTAGTGGTTGAGGGGCTAGAGGTTGGTATAACTGATAGATACTCACATAAAAAAACTTGTATTCACAGTAGAGACGAAGTGATTTATGCATATTGTTTAATTACAACTTGTAGCCATTGCCAGTGAAGTAGGAATATTAGGATAACTATTTAGAATGTGGCTTTTGTTATTTTGCAGGAGCTGTTAGGTGCAAAGAGAGGGATATTTTCTTTTCGTCCCTATTGGTGCTCTGCATATATTGTTCACTACTTTGTCTGATACTAGAGAATTGATTAACGGTGACCTAGTTTTGTAGGTAGTCTCTATTTTGGCTTTGGTGATCTATGGTGCTAACTAGAGCATCAACTTGTATAGGGTTGATTTTTTGTATAAGAGTTAGAGCACCCCTCAAGTGCTCTCTTTAATTTAATTTCATTCTTTGCTGATAAAAAAAATGTTTCTGATGTTGAATGAGACTCCATTGCTTATGACTCCATTTCCAACTATCATTCCTTTGTTGTTATCACCATAAGTCATAGAGCCTTCATCCTTTGGCTCCAACTGTGCAAAGTTGGACTTGTCACTTACCATGTGTCTTGAGCAACTACTATCTAGGTATCATAAGTCTTTCTTTTCATGTTTTATGACCTGCAAAACAAATTAATATTACATGGTACCCTTTGTTAGGTTAGGTCCAACATATATTTACTGTTATTTATATAATTTATTGTTATTTATAATTATAAGTTTATATATTATAGATTTATGTAAAAGTACATTTTTAGACATAAAACTTATTTAGACTTCTGAATTAGAATTGTATGAAAACGAAATATTTATTATATTTTTATGGCATAAAGAAAAATTATAGTTTTACTAAATCAAAATTTGCATATTTCAACTTTTTATTTTGAAATTTTTAACTCATTAAATATTTGCATATCTCAATGTGCTAACATGATAATCATCAATATTTAGTTTCAAAAATACGTGCCTAGAATCATCATCAATATTTAGTTTAAAAAATATATTCCTATTTTGTATTTCAATATTCAGTACACTCCCATGATTATCTAAAATATATGTCATTTTACAAAGACTTAAGAAGTTTGCTATTGATAATTGTTGTGTTCACATTATAGAGATATATTTTTGGTCATGAAAACTTTATATATATATATATATATATATATATATATATATATATATATATATATATATTAAAAGTGTATGAAAATACTATGCCTCCTTAGATATTTTCTAATTCTTAACTAACACTCTTATGTACTTTATAACTAGAGATGATAAATAAACTTGTCCCGATGAATCTTATCTGAACCCTTCCCCATTTTGATAGGAAATTCTCGCACTAACTGGGTATAAGTATGAATATAGGTAATATCTAATTTTTTAAATTGGATATAGGAATGAGGATGAGTATATACATATCTATCATGTCCTCGTTTCCATACTCATCCCCAATACCAATTGTTGTCCTCATCTCGTTTCCATTTAAGTTACTAAAAATATCTACAATTTATTAGATAATCTAAACCATATATATATATATATATATATATATATATATATATATATATATATATATATATATATATATGTATGTATGTAGATATATATGTATGTATACACACACACACAGACACAGACACACATATATATATATATATATATATGGTAGCCTCTTCCTCAAGCTAGGTTGAGTCAAAGCTTGAAATGGTGACTATAGTGGATGATGGATTTGCGAAAGCTTGGTAAGAGAAAATGACTCTTGGTTTTGGTGATTTAATGGTGTGATAAGGTTATTTGTGGAGCTCTAAGAGAGTTTAGGTAAACTCTAGAGAAATGGGTGCTAGAGGGGTCTCTTGGGATGCTCTAGCAAGTGAATAATAGAAGAAGTATGACTCAAAAATAATTATGGCAGCATAACATTATCATTCTCAAAGTGAGAAATACATGGGGACACCTTTATTTATAGAGTAAGGTGTCTCCGAAATGGTACAAACCCTAAAATGCTAACATGCACCAAAACCCTAAAAATGCTATCTTGGTCAATGAGAGCTTGACATGTTGCAATCCTCACTCTCAAAAAAACGAATCACTCATATGTTGTCATGTGGAACACTACTTTATGAAAAGCCTCTCCTATAGGACAATGACACATGACCGCTACCTTTGTAAGAGAACTCTCCATTAAGGGGTGAAGGAGAGCTTGACATGTAGCAATCCTCACTCTCACAAACCGAACCACTCATGTGTTGCCATGTGGAAAGCTACTTTATGAAAAGTCTCTCCTACAAGACAATTACACATGACCACTACCTTTGTAAGAGAACTATCAATTAAGGGCTTGCCATGTGGCATGTGTGGTACACCCTTTTTAAGCTAGCTAAATTAACATAACTAAACATCAAAGATTTGCTTAAGCTAGGCGCATATGATCCTCCCTACTTAAATAATATTTTTTTAAAACCATACACTACTTGACCCTTAATACAAGGCCTAAAAGAAACCTACACTACTTGGCCCTTCATACAAGGCCTAAATATTCCTAATCTACTAAAGATACTCCATTGTGGCTTAAAAGAAAAGAGCTTTGCTTCACCTTGCAAAGATGACTCTATCTCTTCATGAAAGTGCTTGGCCATGCTAGGGGTATGCCATAAAAAAACAAAATATATATATATATATATATATATATATATATATATATATATATATATATATAAAAACATAATTTTGTAATCTTCTTTTTGTTTCTATGAGTTCACATTTTTTCTCTCAATTGTTTGGCTTATTTTCTATCTACAAACAGTGGTGGATTTTGAACCTATTTTGGAGAGCCAAAATAATATTGTTAAAATTTATATATTTAATTACTGTTACAAATATAATAAAAAGGGAATACATAATTTAATATGATGATAACTATCACACATATTTAAACGAATTTATTAGTACCATGATTCAAAATATGTGAAGAACTTGAATTTGTCATGTTTTCATGTTCACAAGTAGCTTCTCTTTTCTCACTTTTAAAAAATGAATATATTCTTTTGTGTTTCATGAATATATCTTTTTTTTTAATTAAGACTAAGAAATAATTTAGCATACACTAAACAAAAATGGAAAAGAGTTACATTTTTTTTCTTCAAGAATGGACGAGAATAGATGAAAAATGAGAATAAAAATAATGAGACTTCCTTCTTTCAAAAACAAAAGAAAACATGTAAGAGTGGAAGACGAGAACAATATATGAAAAATTTAAAGCACAAAAACAAAGTTACTTCCTTTTTATTTTTCAATAATAGAAGAGAACATATGAAAAATGAGAATAGAAATAAAAAGTTTTTTTCTCTTAAAAAACAAAATAAAACAATTGAAAGTTTTCATGACGGTTATTTAATATTTTAGTCATTCCTATTTATAACCATTTGTCTTTGTGGACCTAGGTGCAATTAGTTATCATGACGGTTATTTAATATTTTTCTGAAGCATTGAAAGCTTAATTTAATAACGTAGTTTTTCAAGTTTATATAAAGGTATGACGACGTAAGAGTAATAGAGATCAATAATCAATGGCCATTTTTGCTTTCAATGGTTAATAAGGAGCAAATTGGTTAATGTTAACAAAAATTGGAACTAAACTGAACAAAAATAACAAATATAGGGACCAAATTGAATATAGAACATTGAGTTTGACACGTGACACCCTACTAGGTTGACACGTGGACATTTAAAAAAATTTTAAAAAAATTCAATTTTTTTTTAAAAAACCACGAAGTGACACGTGGCACACTATTGGGTTGACACATGTACATTTAAAAAAATTAAAAGAAATTCAAAAAAAAAAAATAAGAAAACCCACGAAGTGACATGTGGCAGTCACTGTTCATTGTCGTTAATGATTTAAACGGTGTTAGCAAAAAAGGACCCAATTGAACAAAATTGACAAAAATTTGGACCTATTTGAACACAAAACCAAAATTAGGACTTATTTGAAAAAACTTGACGAAAATTGGGACCAAAAAGATATTTTAACCTAAATAGAGATGATAACAGGTGGATTTTCTCAATAACAGACAAAGAACTACAATACAATGTCTAAAGGATAGCAGTGAGGTAATAATACCTTTAGTTTTTTTGTCCACTTTCTCAATATTTATATATGATTGACCTGTAATTTTTGGGTTCCTTAACAGATAACAACATTCGTAGCCTTGGCAACTAAACATATTGTGGATGAGGATTGGTGGTGTATAACGTGTAACAAGGCAATTTATCTTGAAACAGATTTTTTTTCTTCTAAAAATGTAATAAGAATGTGATCAAATTCATGCCACGGTACTAGGGATGTCAAAAAAATTCGTACTCGCAGATATCTTTGGATAAAATCCACAACGGGTAGGAAACAAATATTAAAAATGGATACTTGCTACCCGCGGTTATGGCTATTTTTGATACCCGCATGTTAACGGGGCAGGTACGGGTATCATAGTATCCGTACCCGTGGATACCCGTACCCGTGGAACTTTAATTCACAAAAATACCCTTATATATACATATAATATATATATATATATATATATATATATATATATAATATATATATATATATATATATATATATATATATATTAGTAAAAAACGTTATGAGTCTTCATTCAGAGTATATTACTTTCAGATATTGTGAAGGCATTGATGTGTCTCCAAGACTAATTATGGACCAACATGGAATGTAATGAAATTAACATTTTTACTTAGATATTTTAATTAAGTGATTGTTAGAAATTTTTAATGAACTTCTTATGTTTTCAAGTTCTTTTAGATTGAAATTGGACAACATGAAACTTTATACAATGTTGCAAGAGGTGGACATTGATGAAGTTAGTAATTTCTTTAATATTTCATTCAAAAATAAACTACAATATAAATTGTTAGTGATTTTTTATTTGTTTTTTTTTTCAGGAATCAATCGGAGAAAGTGAGCTTGTTGATCTAAGCATTAGTTATTGTTAAATATTTATTTTGTAAATATTTTTGTAAATACTCGCGGGTACCCGTGGATACCCGCGGATATGAAAAAATAGGTGGGTACCCGCATAACGGATACTCGACGGATATGGATACAGGTACATGGCAAATATTTATCTAGCGGGTAGGGTACGGGGGAACTAATACTTGTACCCTAGCCGCCCTGTTGACATCCCTATACAGTACTACTATAAGTTCTTAAATTTTGTTATTTCTATTATTATACGAAACTAAGTATAATTATTTGGGTTATTTCTAAATCTTCGATTCTGGTATAAGATCAAAGTCCATGTTATTGATGGCATGAACTCAACCATTTTTGTTCTTTTTTATCGTGATGCAACTACATTTGTGAAGAAATCATCCACTAAAATAATTGAATGCAAATACACTTTTGTTCTTTACACATACACTCACATGTCACTTTGCACCCACCTTAGAAACTCATGTGCCAACGCTTACTTTAGCCGTAAAATTACCTTTCCAAAATCCTCCTCTTAAAGCTCATTTGACCCAAGGTCTAGTCTCTTAACTCTAACATTTTCTTCAGCAGAAAAAACCAAAACTTGACTTTCCTTACCCATTAAAATACATAGTACAACAACTCCATATCTTTAAGTTAGTCTTGAATTTGTGCTCCTCTACTACTATTGAACACTAAGAAAGGCCACAAAGGTAAAAACAGAATTTGTGCTTCAAAAGAAGTACGTTGATATGAAACGTCATGATGTGCACTTCGAGATGGGTGACTTGGTGTTGGTCAAACTTCAACCGTATAAACAACACTCTTTAGCATTGCACAAAAATCAGAAACTTGGTCCGATATATTTCGGTCCCTTCGAAGTCCTAGAGAAAATAGGGACGATTGTTTACAAACTAAACCTTCCAGAGTCAGCTAGAATCCATGTAGTATTCCATGCTTCACAGCTAAAGTTATGTTAGGGAAAGCATGATCAACCTTGTGTTTTGTTGCCAATTGTGACTCTGACGTATCTCCCGTCTATTCAGCCTTTTGTTGTTTTGAAGTCACGTGTCATACCCAAAAGGACTCGGCCAGTTCAACAATTCTTGATTCAATGGGAAAATGGTTTAGTCGAGGATGCTATCTGGAAAGATAACTCACTACTGGCTCAAGCTTATCCTCACTTCCACCTTGAGGACAAGGTCAAATTCGATGGCGGGAGAATTGTAAGGAAAAGGAATGCAATGAACCTAGAGCCTGACCAACGTGTGGGACCCGAAGGAATAATCAAGGAGGAACACATGGCAGGAGGCAAAAATGTTAGAATTAATTGACGAATTAATTCTATTAGTGACTCATTTGAAATATTATGATGGGCCCAATTGTGATTTAATAAAATTTAAAGACCTATTGGTTACTATTATGGGAAGTGATAATAAAATAAAATAAAGATAAAATAAAAAACCGACTTGATGGACGTTAGTTTATAAAATTGATTGGGGTTCTGTCTCTGGCCATAATGTTGTTTTCACAGTAACCCATCACAAACATGTGAGGAGAGAAAAGTAAGGCAAAGAGATAGATTGAGAAACTGTGGTTGAAGAGCACACAAAAATTACAACTTGAAGAACGCATATTCACAGGATCTCTATGGATCAAGGTTAGTGCTCTATTTTGTTCTATCGTGTGAGAATCCTAAATTCTAAAGATCCTTAATTGTTTTACATGTGGTATCAGAGCAAGTTGTAGGATTTATGATTCTCCTGTGATGTTTCTCTTTTTATGATGCTTGTTTCCAATTTTTATGAACCCTAATTAAAGTTTTAAGGGTTATTTAAGTTTTCTGCCGCTTTAAAAATTGAATGTGAATGCCATGGTTGGAAACGAGAATTGAATTTCGCTGCTGAAATTCCATCCCGTTGCTGCCATTAATTGGAATTGCGTGCGTGGTTTAACTGCAAATAAAATATGTGCATAATTGAATTAGAAAAGCTATTTGTCTTTTCTCAATTAATTGATTTGTGGATCCCGAATGAACTTCACATAATACATTTGCTATATCAAGGGCATGAACCTTTTTGTTTAGAATTAATGGAATGTATTTCATCGTAGTGTGTGCATGCTTTTCACTTACATGTATAAGTTGGTTTTGATGTGGATTGCAAACTGCTGGTTCGTGTGTTACTGTTGCAAGCATTTTATTAGGTATGCGGTTGGTATTCAAACGTGGATAACTTTTAATTCAAAAGTTATTTTCACTTTTACGTATTAAGTTTTGGAATCCTATTAAGTTAATTGGATTCGAGTACAATTTTTTTATTGGTTTACGTTATCAATAAAATTATATGTTATCAATAAAATTAATGTTAATTATTTTATTTATATAAATAATTAATAATTTTATTTTAATTTGCAATAATATTTATGTTTGTTATTGTTAAATTAAAATTAATAAGGATGCTATATAAAGTTTATAGTAATTAAATGTGTAATTATTTATTTGAAATCAAGTATGATAAATTTTCTTAGTCATCAAAGTGGCCAAAATTTTAAAGTTTTTGTGATTTCAAATTATTAATATTTTTATTTCAATTACCCATAGTATGGATGCTAAATTATGAATAATTGATTAATGGGTTAATTGAAATTCATTAATTATAAAGCATTTTAGGATCGCCCAAAGGTTGATTAATTGTTCTTATAATTAATGAGCATGAATATAGATAATTTTGTATGCGTCACTAGTTATATATATACCCAAAGGCAGTAGATGATTCTAGTTGATGCATATTTTAATTATCAATAATATTATAATATGATTAGCATCATTATGTTTATGTTTGTGAATTATTGGATCTCCAAAAGGAGAACATTATGCATAGAATGATTGTTTATGTCTGAATTTGTTTTTACGTTTAGTTTTATGACTCAAAGCATTAATGTTAGGCATGTGTTAATTGCAGTCTCTGTTTCGGTATCTTTACACTCGCATGCTACGTCTGTTCTAGTCTTTAATGGGTTGAATTTTCCTTACTGGAGTGAACAAGTCCAATTTCACTTAGGTGTGTTAGATCTTGATCTAGTTTTTCAAGTTGAAAAGTCGGCTGCTAGTAGCAATGAAGAGAAGGCCTATTACAAAGCTTAGGAAAGGTCAAACAGACTTAACTTAATGTTTATGAGAATGAGCTTAGCAAGCAATATTAAGTCAGTTCTCCCCAAAATCGATAACGTAGAAGAATTTATGAAATTTGTGGAAGAGCGCTCCCAAACTGCTGATAAATCTCTCATTGGGACACTGATGAGTACGTTGACCACCATGAAGTTTGATAGTTCACGTACTATGCATGAGCATGTTATCGAGATGAAAAATATCGCAACAAGACTTAAGTCTCTAGGAATGCCAGTGGGTGAAGGTTTTCTCGTGCAGTTCATTCTAAACTCATTACCGTCTGAGTATGGTCCGTTCTAGATGAACTACAACACCATGAAAAACAAGTGGAATGTGCATGAATTGCACAGTATGATAGTTCAGGAGGAGACCCAACTAAAGAACTTAGAAAGCCACTTTATTCAGTATGTGAAAAATCAAGGAGTTGTTGGAAAGAAAGTTGCTAAGAAACATGGAAAGGGTAAAGGACCACTGAAGATTGACGAGTCCGCAACCAAAATCTAGAAGAAAAATGACAAATGTCATTTCTGTGGGAAGTCTGGACATTTCCAGAAGGACTGCATAAAGCGTAGAGCTTGGTTCGAAAAGAAAGGTGAGCATAATGCTTACGTATGTTTTAAATCAAACTTAAATGAAGCTCCCCATAATACGTGGTGGATTGATTCTGGATGTACGACTCATGTTTCTAATGTGAGAGATTTCTTACAACCTGAACCATAAACCCAAATGAGAAGTTCGTCTTCATGGGCAATAAAGAGAAAGTTTCAGTGGAAGCGGTTGGGACTTATCGTCTAATCCTCGACACTGGATATCACTTATACCTTATGGATACTTTTTATGTACCTAGTATCACTACGAATTTAATTTCTTTGTCAAAGCTTGATGTTGTTGGATACTCTTTTTAGTTTGTGAATGGTTGTTTCAGTTTGTTTAAGCGTACTTTTATGATTGGATCTGGTACACTTTATGATGGTTTATATAAATTGAATTTGGATAATTTATATGTCGAAACTCTTGTGACTTTGCATCACAATGTTGGCACTAAACGTAATTTAGTGGATGAACGATCTGCTTACTTGTGGCATAAACGTTTGGGACATATTTCCAAAGAAAGAATGCAAAGATTAGTAAAGAATGAATTTCTTCTGGATTTAGATTTTACTGATTTGAATGTGTGTGTGGATTGTATTAAAGGCAAATAAACAAAACACACAAAGAAAGGAGCCACGAGAAGCACTCAGCTTCATAAAATCATACACACTTATATATGTGGTCTGTTTGATGTAAATTCTTTCAATAAAGAGAAATACTTCATCACCTTTATTGATGATTTTTCGCGTTAGGGACATGTCTATCTATTGCATAAGAATGTTATGACATCATATGATTCAAGTGGGAGAATGTTAGAACTAATTGACGAATTAATTCTATTAGTGACTCATTTGAAATATTATGATGGGCTTAATTGTGATTTAATAAAATTTAAAGAACTATTGGTTATTATTATGGGAAGTGATGATAAAATAAAATAAAGATGAAATAAAAACCAACTTGATAGAAGTTGGTTTATAAAATTGATTGGGGTTCTGTCTCTAGCCATAATGTTCTTTTCACAATAACTCATCACGAACGTGTGAGAAGAGAAAAGTAAGATAAAGAGATAAATTGAGAAACGGTGATTGAAGAGCACACAAAATTACAACTTGAAGAACCCATATTTACAGGATCTCCATGGATCAAGGTTAATGCTCTATTATATTTTATCGTGTGAGAATTCTAAATTCTAAAGATCCTTAATTGTTTAAAAAAAAACATGATGAGCACGGGTGGAAATAAATTTCTGCCGTACACTTAATTTCTTTTTCTATAGATACTCCTTAATGCTTCGTTATTGTTCTATTGAAATACCTTATTTCAAAATCTGGCATACCTTTCAAATAACTTCCTTTAAACTACGTATTTTTAATCAGCAATAAATTTTTCCATAAACATTGGTTGTTGACCTTTGTCGGTAGTAGTGGCACAAGACTCATATATTAAGTATCCTGCTTATTTATAATATTCTGTTGGAAAAAGAGAAGTAATTAGAATTTTTGAAAATTACATAATTGACTAAAATTTAAGTTACAACATAAACATAATATTATTAATGTTAATATGTTACAGTAATATAAAATATATTTTCATATAGCATAAATGATTTGACTAAAAAAATGGAAAGAGAAAGCGACCGTGTGTGGATGTTATATATATATATATATATATATAATTATTCATAGATTTTAACCAAAATTTTTTATCTAAAATATTATATTCAAAATTTATATATTTAATATTATTATCATTAATTCAATAAAAATAATATATAATTTAATATAATTATAATTATAAAAAAATTGATACACAATAAGTGTTTTTTCATATTCTGAACTTATCAATAATTGAATTATATAACTAAATCTTTCAGATATTCTTTTTTCAATGTAAATAATTATATTATCTACAAAATATTCATTTTTCATCTTATTAATGTGTATAGATTGATTCAAAAGTTTTTACAAACTTTCATTTCATTTATGCGATGAGCAACTATATTATTTTGTTTTCATTTTCACTACTAGTTTCTCTATTATCAATTTTGAAAAATGAATTTATTCTTTTGTCTTTCATGAATATACCTGCTTAAAAACGAAGTTTAAGACTAAAAATTAATTTATCATAATCTAATAAAAAATTTAAGAGACATACTAAAAATAATTATGATAATCAAGTCAATATTAAAAACCGGCTATGAAAAATCACATAATATATTATTTGTTATTTTATACTCATAAAAAATAAATATACAAAGGAGTCATGAAATAAAAAATAGTGATAAATATTAAACAAAATATTTTATTATTAAGGGAAACAAGAGAGAATTACCTTTTTTCTTTAATGGAGAGAAGATATGAAAAAATGAGGACATAAATAATGAAAATTTTTGTTCTTCAATAAAGAAAAAAAAACATATAAGCATAAGAGATGAGTACAATATTACATATAGGCAAAACCAATTTATCTTCTTCTACCCATTCCTTCGAGACAACAATTAATTGATATTTATACAAAATCTCTTACACTAGCACCAATTAGATTCATATTTTCCAAACTCGAAATGATTAACATACATTCTTAATCATAAATAAGATTGACTTTTATTCTACTATTCGATTATATTAGAAACTCGAAAGACAATTGAAGAAAAAATAAAAAATATTTTAATTATATTTTATATTATATTATATTTTATATTTTATTATTTTATTATACTTTATAAAAGAAATAGAAAATATCTAATTTAATTTTCATTAATTTTTCAATATATTACTACTTAATTTAAAAAGATACATATTATTTAAAAAATTTAAAAATACGTATAATGTAAGAAAGTATTAAATCAATTGTTAAATATATTTAATCAATGGGTTTTATCATACACTAGTGAACTACTGTACATTTTTTTACGACACTAAATGATAATATAATAATAATTATTATAATTATAAAATTAAATATAAATATTTTTTATAATTTTATTGTAAATAGTTCTTATTTTTTTTAAGTAGCTTTATAACTAAGAAAATGGAAATGTTAACCTTTGTCCTAAAGACACTCTTTAAAGTATAATTAATTATCTTTGATTCCACTCTATTTATGTTGGAATATGGAATAATTAACTCAACTAAATAAAATAATATAAATTCACATAATAGTTGTTATAAATTCTTCATTAATATATTAAATTAAATTTTTTATATTGCTAGATTTATGTCAATATAATCAATAATTTCATATATTAAAATATTATTTTTTTTAACGTGAACTAGTAGACTGACATGTACGCATCCGCACCGGTTGTATTTTGTATATTAAAATAATAATATAGTGAAAATATTATGTAATAAAATATCATGAAAATTAGGTTATATTATTGTAAATGTTGTAAATGTAATTAAAGTAATGAAGTAGTAAATTTAAGTGATGCAAAAATAATTTCAGTTTTAAAGATAATAAATAGAATTGATATCAGAATGTAGTCCAATTAATTGATTTTACTAAATAATTATAATAGTCTTTGACCCATGCATGTATGCACATTTTTTTTCCAAATATTTTTAGAATAATAATATAATTATTATTATATTATTTAACTATTAAAAATACTAATACTAATATTAATATAAATTATAAATTATAAAAATTTCAAAAGATTAAAAATCTAGCAAAATTATTTAGTGTAACAACATTTTTTATAATTAAAAGATAAAACACTTATATTAATAATACTATATGAATAATAATAATAATAAAATAATAATGATACCAATACTAAAAAAAAAATAATAATAATAATAATAATGATACCAATACTAAAAAGCTAATGATAATAATAATAACAATTCTATAAATAATAATAATAATGAAAAACAAAATAAATAAATATTACAAGTAATTGAGATATGATCCCGTAGAAAATAAATGTAAGATGTGTGTCTAACTATTATAATAATAATAATAATAATAATAATAATATTAATATTAATATTAATAATAACAATAATAATAATAATAATAATAATAATTAATAATAATAATAATAAAAAAATAATATCGCGTAATGATAAAAATAAAAATAATAATAATAACACTAAAAGAATATCGCATAGTGATAAAAATAAATAATAATAATAATAATAATTACAACTACATATATAAAGAGATAAATATCTCTGGTGTCCTTTTTTGTATTTTTTTTAATTTTATCCTCTTAGTTATTATATTTTATATTTAAATAATTATTTATAAACAAATTATTTTTCAGTTTTATTATTTTACTAATTTTAGTAACTGTTATTTTGAATTGAAATAATTGTTCAAATTTAAAATAAATGAACAACGAAACAAATAAAAAAGGCAAGAAATTGAAATATGATAAGTAAAAGTAAAATTTGTATCTAACCATAATAATAAAAACAACAACAACAATAATAATAATAATAATAATAATAATAGTTAATAATAATGAAAATAATACTTATAGTTGTTAGTAATAATGATCATAATAATTATAGTTGATAATAATAATGATAATAATAATTATAGTTAATAATAATTATTATTATTATAATTATAGGTAGAGATGATGATGATGATAATGATAATATTAATAAATATCATAAAAATTAGGTTATATTGTTGTAAATGTTATTATTAAAGGAAAAAAGTTGTAAATGCAATTTCAAATATAATAAATAAAATTGATATCACAATATGGTGCAGTTAATTAATTTTATGAAATAATTATAATAATTTATGACCCTTGTGTGTACGCATGGTTTTTTTACTTTTATTTTTATTCCAAATCTTTTTAGAATAATAATATTGTAACATCCCATTTAATAGTTTTTCACACTATCAAACAAAACATTATATCACGATCAAACATCGCAGATAGTCGGGATAACAGTCATATACACATAGTATATGAACCTAGTACAGTCCTCCGAACTATTACTTCTACATATATATATATATATATATATATATATATATATATATAGATATAGATATAGATATAGATATAGATATATACAAAGTAAGAGAAGGTGAAAAGGATGCTAAACTACACCACTCCAAAACATACAGCCAAAATTAATTACCACGGACACTCCCTGCCATGCTCCAACTCCTACTCAGGAGGGGTATCTCCACCTGGTTTCTGCTCTGCTCCCACCAAACACAGGTGATCATAGCAAAAGGATAATATGCAAAAGCAGACACAAACAAGAAGGGTAAGCTAACTGAAAGAAACAACATAAATACACTTCGCAATTAGAGATATCATTCATAGCATATAATTCAATCATAATTTTATCGACTCGATATTCGGATTGTGTAAGGGACGTTGGAGCTCTTGGTGGCTTGCACCTGTAACGATTCCCAGACTTTGCAGAGTCTGGACACATGGAGTATTCACCCGACCGTTCCTAGGGTAAGTCCCTTCCACGTCTAAGACTTGATCAAGTCCGACGACGAGGACCTCTTGCTACTCCTCACGACATAATCCATTCTACTCTATCTGAGCTTGAATGATTATTGGAGTTTCAGGATACCAACCATTATAGATTCCTCACATCCTTACA